>ERZ824978.3503-NODE-3503-length-11654-cov-7.056988_pt1 | contig 11654 bp, 7 predicted proteins | sample MGYA00519860_ERZ824978 | MGnify/ENA primary metagenome ERZ824978 (study PRJEB31778, sample SAMEA3449184) | human gut metagenome | biome: human gut; feature: human-associated habitat; material: faeces | place: United Kingdom | collected 2010/2012 ... | reverse complement strand
AGGCGATGCCTTCCTGATTAAAATCAAAGATTTTAATCAGGAAATAGTATCAAAAAACCTCGCAGAGGAAAGCAGCCCGCAGGCGGCCAGGGCGTGCGCGCAGCAGACTGTCAGACCCTTTATTTCAAAAAGTCTTTGGTCTTCTGAAATAAGCGAAAAAGCACGCCGAAGCGTGCTTTTTCTGGTGACCCGCCGGGGATTCGAACCCCGGACCCACTGCTTAAAAGGCAGTTGCTCTGCCAACTGAGCTAGCGGATCAGATTTGGCTGGGATGGCCGGATTTGAACCGACGAATGCCAGAGTCAAAGTCTGGTGCCTTACCGCTTGGCGACATCCCAATGTTGGCGCGGCGCCCTTCGGCCGGACACACAGAGCATTATAACATGCTTTGCACCGTTTGGCAATCCTTTTTTTGCGAATTTTGCGGTTTCATCCGTTCTTTCTTCCCCGATGGCCGCCCCGGAAGATTGGGACTTGAAACCTTCACCGTTTTGCGCCATAATAACAGCAAATCCCGAATCTGGAGGAACCTTCATGAACATTCAAGACTGGACACTGTACTATGACAACCTTGGGCCTTTGTCCTGTCAGGCGCCCTGCACCATGTACAGCGTGCTCTATGACCACGGAAAAATCCCCGACCCCTTCTACGGCACAAATGAGCGGGAGCTGCAATATCTGGCCGAAAAGGACTGCGTCTTTGAATCCGTCTTTTCCGCCCCGCCCGCTCTGTTCACGCGGGAACATATCGAGCTGGTATTTCATGGGCTTGACACCATCTGCCATATTTACCTGAACGGCACCCTGCTGGGCAAGGTCAAAAATATGCACCGGGAGTACGTCTACGAGGTCAAGCCCCTGCTGACAGCCGGGGAAAACACCCTCCGGCTGGAATTCAAGTCTCCCCGGCGCTACTTCGCCCAACAGCAGCACAAGCACTACCTGTACATGAACGACGGCGACACCCTCCCCGGCGCCGCCCATCTGCGCAAGGCCATGTACCAGTCCGGCTGGGACTGGGGTCCCACCCTGCCGGACATGGGCATTTTCCGGGGCGTGGAGCTGAAGGGCTGGAACGTGGACCGTTTCGACGGCGTGGCCGTCCGCCAGCACCACGAAAACGGCAGCGTCTCGGTGGAGCTGGACGTGACCACCAAATGTCACGCCGGGTGCGAGATCTACGCAGACTTCGACGGCAAGCGCGTTCTCCTGAAAAACGGCCACGGCATTATCCAAGTGGATAACCCGAAGCTGTGGTGGGCAAGGGGCTACGGCGACCAGCCCCTTTATGATCTGGATGTGGAGCTGGTTTGCGGCGGCGAGGTCATCGACCGCTGCCACAAGCAGCTCGGCCTGCGCACCCTCACCGTCAGCACGGAGCCGGACGCGGACGGCAAGGGCAGCGAATTCTGCTTTGTGCTGAACGGCGTGAAAATTTTCTCCATGGGCGCGAATCTGGTTCCCATGGACAATTTGCTCAGCCGCATCACCGACCAGCGGTGGGAAACCATCGTCCGTCAGGCTGTGGACGCCAACTTCAACACCCTGCGGGTCTGGGGCGGCGGGTACTACCCCGACAGCCGCTTCTACGAGCTGTGCGATCAATACGGCCTGCTGGTGTGGCAGGACTTCATGGTCGCCTGCGCCAACATCTATCTGACGTCGGAGATGGCCGAAGAATTCACCCAGGAAGCCATCTGCAACCTGAAGCGGCTGCACCATCACGCCTCCCTCGCCCTGCTGTGCGGCAACAACGAGATGGAAAGCGGTGTCATCAACTGGGGTTCCCGGGACAACCAGCTGGTGCGGGACGATTACACCCGCCTGTACGGCCATCTGCTGCCGGAGCTGTGCGAGACTTATGCGCCGGACACCTACTACTGGCCGTCCAGTCCCTCCTCCGGCGGCGGTTTTGACGACCCGGACAACCCCGCCAAGGGCGACACCCACTACTGGGAGGTCTGGCACGGCGGCGTCCCCTTCACCACCTACCGGCAGAAACGCTTCCGCTTCTGCTCCGAGTATGGCTTTGAGAGCTTCCCCTCCATGAAGACCATCCGCACCTTTGCCCGGGAGGAAGACCTGAACTGCTTCTCCCGCGTCATGGAGAACCATCAGAAGTGCCGGGGCGGCAACGGAAAGATCCTGCGGTATCTGGCGGACAATTACCTGTATCCTGCCACCTTTGAGAATCTGGTGTATGCGTCCCAGCTGCTGCAGGCGGACGCCATCAAATACGGCGTGGAGCACTTCCGCCGTCAGCGGGGATACTGCATGGGCTCTACTTACTGGCAGTTCAACGACTGCTGGCCGGTGGCCTCCTGGTCCAGCGTGGACTGCTTCGGGCGCTACAAAGCACTGCACTACGCCGCCCGGAAGTTCTACGCCCCCGTGGCCATGGGCCTGTTTCTGGAAAACGGGGCGCTCACCGTCAACATTGCCAACGAGACCCGCGCCGGTTTCCGCGGCCACATTCACCTGGCCATGTGCGGGGGGAATCTGACCGTGCTGGACGGGCTTCGCCGGGATGTGGAGGTGGAAGCACTGTCCTCCCGAGATGTGCTGACCTACCGCGTGGACAGCCGCGACCCCTACGACACCTTCCTGTATGCCGACCTGTACGATGAGCAGGGCCGCTTCCTTATGCGTCAGGTGGAACTGCTGGTGCCTGCCAAGCATTTCCAGTGGCGCAAGCCGGCGTTTGACGCCCGGATCGCCCCCGTCCCCGGTGGGGCGGAAATTTCCGTTCAGGCCGATGTATTTGCCAAGGGCGTTTTTCTGGACTTCCGGGACTTTGACTGCGTTCTGTCCGACAACTTCTTCGCTCTCACCGCCCCCGCGCCCTACCGCGTGACGGTGCAGACCTCCCGCAGCGTGGAGGAGCTGGAACAGAATCTGACCATCAAGTCCGTGTATGACATCCGCTGACCGGTAAGGTCTGCGGATATCCCGGTAAAAACCGGGCGGGGCATATCGCCGCATTGCTGCGCGATATGCCCCGCTCTTTTTTTGCAATCTGTCGAAATCTGTGCTACGCTATCGGTGGTGCTGCCAGTACCCCGGTAGGCGGTTCCCCTCGATTTTTTCGGGGGTGATGCTTCTTTGCCCCCAATCGTAAACGAGAGGGGGTGACAGGTATGGATGTTACATGGGAAGGAATTTTCCAATTCTGCATGCTCATTGCTGCTGTCATTGCCCTGGTTCTCCAGGCAAATAACAAGAAGAGATAACCGCTGCCCTCCAAAGTAACGATTATCTCTTCGTAACGCATGGGGGAGCCGTCCTACTGGTAGCACCCCTGTATCCATACTATATCCCAAATCTTTCATTTTGTCAACCGCCCTGCCTTCCGGCAGGGCTTTTTTATTGCGCAGGAAACCCCCGCCGCGCGGTCACGCCGCACGGCGGGGGTCAAATTTCATTTTCCGGGCTGTTTATTTCTCCGCCGCGGCGATGTAGTCGTTCCCATAGCAGAAGATATGTCCGCCGATCTGTCCCCAGATGTTGCTGTTGGTGGGCTTCGTGGCGAAATACACCACTTCCTTCGGCAAGATGTAGGGGCCGTAGATCGCTCTTTCAATGGCCTCGTACTGCGCCTGGAAGGGTTCCGCCTTGTCCAGACGGGGCACGGAACGGAACTGTCCCTGCCCGTAGATCACGTCATGGAGGTTATCGGGGAAGCTGTCGGAGGCGATCCGGTTCAGCGCCACCTCCGCGACGGCCTGCTGGCCTTCGGCGCACTCGCCCTGAGCTTCTACCCAGACGACCTTCGCCAGGAGCTTGATGTCATCCTGACTCAGCGTAATATCGGCGTACCGGGGCTCGCCCCGTTCGGGTTCCTCCTCGTAGTAAATGAAGGGTTCCTCCGGCATGGCGCTCTTGTCGTAGATCCACGCGCCGTCGTAGCCCAGCAGAATGTCTTCCGGGTTAAAGCCTTCCTCGAAGCCTTTTTTCAGCTGCCAGAAGTCGTAATTATCCCGGTTGGAGTCGTTGACGATGATCTTCCCGTTTTCATTGATGCCGGCGAGAACGATGAAGTGCTGGGAATTGGTGAAGATGGAGTTGTGGTTCATCAGCACGATGGCGACCTGCCCCTCCTGCAGCGCCTTGTAGACAACGTGCCAGTTCGCTGCCTTCTTACAGGCAAGCTGAAGCGTCTTGTTGCCGTATTCCAGCCGGGCAATGTTGTTGATCGCCCGTCCGCCGAAATAGTGCGCCAGCTCGTCGGGGGTGTATTCATGGTCGGTCAGGTAGCTTGCCACCATGGCCAGAGAAACGATGCTGCATCCGCTGGTCGCAATGGTGCCGCTGCCGTACATGGTATAGGGGTAGTCGTTCTGGAAATACTGCGGAATGGTGGAAATGACCGTCTTTTCTTCGCTCTGCGTCTCCTCCGGAACGTCCTCTCCGGTGGTCTCCGAAGCTGCTTCCTCGGTAACTGCGGGAGCCGTCTCCTCGACGGCCGCCGTCGGTTCCGCAGGGGCCTTCACCTCCGCGGGGATGTACAGGTATTGCAGCACGAGTCTGCAATCCTCGTCCTGCGCCACGTCGGCATAAATCTCACAGAGCCAGTTTTCAAGCCCGCTGTCGGCAATGGCGAAGCTTCCTTCCTCTCCTGTTACGTACCAGCCGTAAAAAACAAATCCGTCAGGGGTCTTCTGCGCGGCATCCTCCCGCAGACCCGCCATCTGCGCCTCATTCGGCACGGCGTAGGTCGTGATCCGGATATCACCGGGAACCGCGTTTTCCGGAATGCCCGCACGCACCACTTCGCCAACAGACGCGGCGGTGGCAGGGAGGGCGGCGATGCCGCAAAGAAGCGTCAGCGAAAGCAGAACCGCAGTCAGCCGCCGGCAATTTCCATGTACGCGCATTCCTTCGCCCCCCGTCTGTAAAAAGCGTTCCGCGCCCCCGCGCGGCGGGGTACGGATGCGTATATAAACACGGGTACAGTATAAAGCATTTTTTGTCAAAAGTCAAGATATGTCGAAGGAGGGAAACCGTTCTCCCCGAACGAATTTTCCAAAAAGCGCGGTCTGTCTATTTCCTTTTCCGACTGTGGGATATCCACCGGGCCGAGCAGCCCAGCAGCGCTCCCAGCGTGTTCATGATGACGTCGTCCACCTCGCATCTTCCCAGACTGTAACGGTACTGCAAATATTCAATTCCCGCCGAAGAAAGGCACGCCAGCACGACCGTGACGGGGACGGACAGCTTCCATTTCCCCAGCACGAACGGCAGGGACAGCCCGATGGGGAAAAACAGCAGAACATTCATCAGCATCGACCGGTACAGTTCCGGCTGCTCTCTGGCCTCCCGGAAGTTCTGAAATGGAACAAGCACAGCTTCCGCCGTTTCTTCCCCTCTTGCGCAGACCGTCATATAGAAGATCACCGCCGCGATCCCGGCAAAAACGGCCGCGTTGAGTATCCGCCACCGCCTGCTGCCCTGTTCCCTGTTCCCCAGATATCCCCACAGCACCGCCGCCAGGATCATGAAGATCATGATCCTGTGCAGCGGCTGTATATAAATCAGCCAAAAAAGTTTATTCATGCTTTTTTCCGTTTCCCAATACGGTTCGCCGCGCTTCCCAGCAGCCCGCGGAGGTACTGGAATTCGCTCGTCTTAAAATAAACCAACAGCAGCAGACCGTTGGATAGCGCCAGAGCGAGCAGCGCCTTCACACCAAAGCTCAGCAGCACATTTTCCAGCGACACCAGTGAAACCGCATACCACGTTCCAGCGGCAACCAGAACGGAAACCACAATCTCCCGCCCCTCCCGGACAGCGTATCTGGCAAAGGAGACCTCGAATACGTCCCGGCAGACAAAATAGGGCTTTGCCCAGAAGGACAGGGCAAGGAAACTGACCAGCGTGCCAAACAGAACACCGGCAATGCCGTACCGCTTTGCCAGAACGATAGAGATCACCATGTTTGCAATGGCTTCCGCCATCGGGATAAACCGGTCCGGGTAATACAGCCCGGCCGCGTTTTTGGCAATGTCGATCCCGGAGTTGATCCCCTTGAAATAGTATATCGCAACTGCCAGAATCAAAATGGCCTTTGTCAGCACAAAGTCCTGCCCCAGCCAGATCGCGACGAACGGCTCTACCAGACACAGCAGGCAGGTCGCCGTGAACGTATACAGCCAGTAGTTGATAAAATCTACCCGCTTGTACACTTCGTATGCCCGCTCCTTCGTTTCGCTTGCGATCAGGTTGCCCATGCTGGCTGTAACACCGCTGGAGAAGGTGGTCACGAACCCGGAAACAGAAGTGATCAGGGTCGTGTAATTGCTGTACATACCCACGGCGGTCACGCTGACCAGCGAGGAAATAACCAGATTGTCGGAACACTGGGAAATGATATAGCCCACCTTCCCCAGAAAAAGCGCCTTGATGTTTGTAAACAGGCTCTTGCGGACTTCGGGGTCAAGCTTCCGGACGTTCTTGTCCTTCAGATATGGATACCGCCTGTCAACAATGCGGCAGAAAATCAGGTTCTTGACAATGGTCGTGCCGATGTCAACAGCAAGGTACAGAATATAATTCTGCGCAAAATACAGTATCAGCACCTTCAGCACCAGCACCACGATCTGCGCAATGGTGCTTGCGATGGTATAAAGATACTTATTCTGGTCCGAGGTGTTCAGCGTCGTTTTATAGACCCACAAATAGGAGGACACCGAACCAAGCAGGAACAGCCAATACACGAGATTGGCATCCGGCGCGGTATTGTCTTTCAGGAAGAATGGAAGCAGCGGGTAAAATGCTATCCCGATCGCAGCCGTTCCTATCGCCAGAGCGCGGTAAGTATACTTGAAAAACCGCATCAGCGATTTGACCTGTTCAATATCGTTTTCCGCCAGAGGTTTATACAGCGCATAACCGATCGCCAGTCCTATACCGGACTCCGCCAGCGAGAAAATGGTCAGGATGTTGCTCATCAGGCCGTTGATGCCCAGATATTCCACGCCCACACTGTAGATCAGGACCCGCCGGGACAGGAACCCCAGCAGAATCACGATCAGCTGCGAGGCAAACGATACCACTGTATTTGTGACAGATTTCTGCGTTCTGGACCCTTTCACTTTTTGATCTCCTTAGCTTAGACATTGGGAAAGCGCCGTCTGACGGCACAGTCATGTTCGTATGCTTCACCGCGAATGGTTCCGCAGGGGTCGCTCTTCCGTCTTCCTTTTCATACTATTTCCTGATTAAAATCTTAATTTTAATCAGGAAGGCATCGCCTGACGGCGCTGCCGGTTTTGTGATTTATAAGGAAAATCACAAAACAAGTCTCATATGAACTCCATGCCCTTCGGGCAAGGAGTTCAGTATGAATTGACGGACACAGACCGCGAACATTGACGTATTGAGGCAGCGCCTTCTTCCAAAATGCAAGCCCGGACACAGAGCGGTCGTATCGCTTGTGCCCGGGCTTATGTCTTTTTATCCGATTTGCCCGTCAGCTCTCCTGAAGCTGCTGCTTGCGGAACTGGAGGGTATAGAGCTGGTAGTAGCGCCCCTTCAGGTGGAGAAGCTCCTGATGGGTGCCCTGCTCCATGATCTCGCCGTGGGACAGCAGGATAATGTTGTCCGCATGCTGGATGGTGCTCAGGCGATGGGCTACGATCAGCATGGTGCCGATGTTCTTCATCTTCTCCAGAGAATCCTGAATGAGTACCTCCGTCTCCGTGTCGATGTTGGCGGTTGCTTCGTCCAGGATCATGACGGAGGGCTTGTGCAGAATGGTCCGGGCGAAGCTCAGCAGCTGCCGCTGACCTGCGGAGAAGTTGTTGCCCTGCTCCCGGACGGCCTCGTCCAGACCGCCATCCAGCTTCCTTATGAAGCCGTCGGCGTTGACATACCGGCAGGCCTGCCAGACGTCCTCATCCGTCACGTTGTCGGAGCGCAGGACAATGTTGCTGCGGATGTCCCCCGCAAACAGGAATACATCCTGGAGCATCTGTCCGAAGCGGCTGCGCAGAGAAGCGATCTTAATGTGCCGGATATCAATGCCATCGATCAGAATTTTCCCCTTCTGGATGTCATAGTTCCGGCAGATCAGGTTCAGAATGGTGGACTTTCCGGAGCCGGTAGCCCCAACAAAGGCCACGGTCTGCTTGGGATACACATGGAAGGAAACGCCCTTCAGCACCCACTCGCCGGGATTATAGGCAAACCACACGTCCCTGAACTCGATCTCGCCCTTCATTTCCTTCAGCTCGATGGCGTCCGGCTCGTCCACCACCTCGGGAACCATATCCAGAATGGTGAATATCTTCTCCGCCGCGGCGAAGGACTGCTCCAGCATATCAAACTGCTCGGCCAGCGCCTGAATGGGGTTGAAGAACCGGGAGATATACATATAGAAAGCGACCACCGTCTCGCTGGTAATGGTTTGCCCCAGAAAGGTCGTGTCCTTGATATAACCCTTGCAGCCGATATAGAAGAGGAACAGGTTGGATGTGACGAACAGCATATATACCATGGGCCGGAAGATGCCGAAGACGAACATCCGGTTCATCTTGGTCTTCTCAAGGCGCTTGCTGCGAGCCAGAAATTCGTCCATTTTCCGCTGCTCTTGGTTGAATATCTGGGTGACCTTCATACCGGATAGGTTTTCGGACAGGTAGGTGTTCACATCCGTCCGGGCGTTGTTGACCGTGCGGTGGACATGGCGGGAGAACTTCTGGAAGATGATGGTAAAAATCACCAGGAACGGCACAAAGCACAGCACCATCAGCGTCAGGGCGTAATTCAGGATCAGCATGGCCGCCAGCACACCGATGATCACCAGAGAGTTCTTCGCCAGCGTCACCAGAATATTGGTGAACAGGTAACTGATGGAGTTGGGGTCGTTGGTGACTCTCGTCACCAGCTTGCCCACGGGGATCTGGTTCAGCTGGGCGTGGGACAGCTGCTCAATGTGGGTGAAGGTGTCCAGACGGATCTGGGACAGAATTTTCTGGCCGGTCTTCTGCAGGATCATGGCCTGAAAATAGGTGCAGACCATGGACACCGCCAGAATGCCCGCGTACACGGCAACCAGCGAATAGAGCCGGGACAGCTCAAAGCTCTGCTTGATGGTGCCCTGAATGTCTGCCACCAGCAGGGGGGACACCACATCATAGGCGATGGACACCAGCATAATGAGGAACACCAGAACGAAATCCTTTTTATAGGGTCTGGCATAGCCCAGCAATCTTTTGATGATCTCGCTGTCGGACATATGCCGTTCGCTGGTCTCCTCTTTGGTTTTTCGCTTCAGCACAGCATAGGCCGCCAGGAACAGGATCGTGAACACACCGATGACGGCGCAGACGATCAGAAGGGGAAGATACTCACGCATTGACCGCACCTCCTTCTTCCTCCAGCCGCTGCAAGTCTACCATTTTGCGGTAGGCGGGGTTTTCCGTGTACAGCTTGTCATGGGTGTCAAAGCCCGCAAGACGGCCGTCCTCGATGAACAGGATCTTGTCCATCTGCTCGATGGTGGAAATACGGTGGGCAATGAGAATGGTGGTCTTGCCCGCCCGGGTGGCGCGCAGATTGTCCAGAATGGCCTTTTCCGTTTTGGTATCCACGGCGGACACGGAATCGTCCAGAATCAGAATGGGCGCGTCCTTCATCAGCGCCCGGGCAATGGAGATACGCTGCTTCTGGCCGCCGGAGACGGTAACGCCCCGTTCGCCCAGTACCGTCTGATAGCCCATCTGGAATTCGGAGATATTGCCGTCAATATCCGCCAGCTTGGCTGCCCGGCGGATCTCCTCGGAGACGGTTTCGGACTTGCCGAAGGCGATGTTGTTCTCAATGGTGTCCGAGAACAGGAAGTTGTCCTGAGGCACATAGGCGCAGGCGTCACGGACGGAGCGGATGGAGAGGTCGTTCACATCCCTGCCGTCAAGGAACAGCTGCCCGTCGTTTACATTGTAAGTGCGCAGGATCAGGTCTACCAGAGTGGTCTTGCCGGAGCCGGTCTTGCCCACCAGACCGATGCTCTCGCCGGGGCGGATGGTAAAGGACACATGCTCCAACGCGGGGATATCCCCGTCGGGGTAGGTAAAGCTGAGGTCGCGGAATTCAATCTCGCCCCTGGGGTCCGTCAGCTCCTGAACGCCGGGGCGGTCAAAAACGTTTTTGGGCGCGTCCAGCAGCTCACTGATCCGCTTCAGGGATGCCTTGCCCCGAGAGGTCATGTCGATCAGATCGGCCACAGCCATAATGGGCCAGACCACGGCGTTGAAATAGCCGATGAACTCCATAAGCTGACCGGCGTTGAACTGACCCTTGTAGACCAGATAGCCGCCGTAGCCCAGAATCACGCAGATGACGCTCTCCACGAAGGTGGTCACCAGAATCCGCATCAGCACGGAGGTCTTGGTGAAGGCGATGTTGGAATCCTCGCTGTCCCGGTTCAGCTTTTCAAAGGCCATCAGCTCCTTGGCCTCCTTCACAAAGGCCTTGATGACGGCAATTCCGGAAAAGCTCTCCTGAGCGAAGTCGGACAGATCGGAGAAGCACTTCTGCCGGTAGTCCCACTTCCGGGTCATGTTCTTGCCCACCACCGCGGCGCTGGCGAACAGCAGCCCCATGGGGATCAGGGACAGGACGGTGAGCAGGTGATCCATGCGCCACATTCTGGTAATGGCCAGAGAACACAGAATGATGGGGTCAAAGAACTGCATGAAGCCCCAGCCGTAGCACTCCTGAACAGTGTCCAGATCGTTGGTGAACAGGCTCATCAGATTGCCCACCTTGTTCACCTGATAATACTCCCGGCTCAGGTCTTCTGCGTGGCGGAACATCTTATCCCGCAGGTCCGTCTCCACCTTAGTAGCCGCGCCGAAGATCGTTACCCTCCACAGGAAACGGCCGAAGACGATGGCAAGGATGATGCCGACCATGGGCATGCAGATCCTGTCCAGCAGGAACGCCATATCAAAGGGCACCTGTACGCCGTTTTCCACAATGTATCCTTGATTCAGTCCATTGATGACCAACTGATAAATTTCAGGCACCTTCAGCTGCAAGTAGTCCACGGTAAACAACGCCAGCAGCCCCGTTAGCAGAGCCAGCGCGTACTTGCGGTAATAGACGTTGATATGCTTGCCGAAAATCAAGAAAATTCCTTCTCCTCTCTCTTAGGGTCTATCTGAAAACCGGAAAAGACCCGCTGTTTGGGCGTGTTAACGGTTTTCAGATAGGCCCTAATAAAAACTCCAATGAAACCGGTCGATTTTCCCCGGTTTCTCTTGCCGCTTCCCTTACGCACGTTCCGGGAGCGGCGGACAGACTCTTGCTATTGTAGCACAAGCATTCGTTTTATGCAAGGAAAAGTTAGAAGGCTTTACGCAGCAATCTTATACTATTTCCTGATTAAAATCAAAGATTTTAATCAGGAAATAGTATTACACACATTTGGATTTTTCCAGTAAGGTCTCGTCTGCAAATGCCATTCCGCCTTGCTACCCTCAAACTCTTCGGGCAGAGCCTATCGGGCAATAAAAAAATTGCTCCGAAGCATAACGCATCGAAGCAATTTTTGGTGCCGGTGGCGGGGGTCGAACCCGCACGGGTTATTAGCCCAACGGATTTTGAGTCCGCCTCGTCTGCCAATTCCAACACACCGGCATCTATTATTTTAA
>ERZ824978.3502-NODE-3502-length-11664-cov-11.349470_pt1 | contig 11664 bp, 7 predicted proteins | sample MGYA00519860_ERZ824978 | MGnify/ENA primary metagenome ERZ824978 (study PRJEB31778, sample SAMEA3449184) | human gut metagenome | biome: human gut; feature: human-associated habitat; material: faeces | place: United Kingdom | collected 2010/2012 ... | reverse complement strand
AACATGGAAAAAACACGATATGGGGTGATACGCCGACGAAAAATTGTTTCCAATATTACTGACGGATGCCCTACGCGTGACCTCCCGCACACCACTCAAAACTGCTCGTCTGCAAACTCAACATCAGGAAGGAAGGGGTTGTTTTCCTAATCGTGACTCTCCCTCCCTCTGCACTCCAACCTTGCTAGACATTGCTCTAAAACTGGCTTGATAATGAGAATGGGTCGGTTTGATCACTGCACGTGCAGTCTTCCAAATCAAGGGTGCTCGTTGTTCCCTCCTATCTCACCAAATCCAACAAACAGAGGCGATTAGGCTACAAATTCGCAACACTCCACTGATAGGCTTGCTGCTTCCTCATCTTCTGCAGATTCTCGCGATTGATGCGCTTCGCCTCGAACCCATTGCCCCGGCTGATCCCGTCCCATCGATATCCCGGCAGGATCCCAAAACGGTTCGGCGCGGGAAGAGGTCCTCGATACTTGGGCTTCTTAGACTCGGTCATGAAGTCGCTCACCTGCGGCTTGTCATTCTCCTCCTCATTGTTGGCTCGCTTCTCTGCATCCACCGCCTCTTCCTCCTCCTCCCGCTTGCTTAGGAAGTACTCGTACATGGGATCGTCTGGACGCAGTTCCTCCTTCTGCCGCTTGTTCAACTCCTCGTCATCGGCATACTGTGTGTAACCCGTTCTCTTAATCTATCTGTTATCTTCCGTTTGCTTGTCTCACTTCACTGATCTTCTTGATGTGCTCCAAGTCCTGTCGCTTGCTCGCTGTCGCCACATTCCAGTCAAAGTGCTCCTTCTTCAGCTCTTCCGGCGTCTACTAGTTACAGGGTTACAGAGATGATGCCTTCACCCTCTTTTCGCGAGCGCGCTCAGCCAGCAATTCGGCACGCGTCACCTTCTTTCCCTCCTTGTTACGGTATACGGTACGCGCTGCCAGCTCTGCTGAAGTCGAATCGGACATTCTCCCGGTTGCTGGAGTTTCCATAGAGGGCGACTCCAAAAAAAGACCCGAAACACGCTAAAACCGATCGAAATTAATAACTCCCTCAATTCTTTGTTTTAGACGCTCATATTCTGTCCACGGTATTATTTCCTCTATGGCTATGTGTCCACTGACAACGAAGGAGAATGGTCAAATGACAGAAATAGAGACTTCTTTTGTCATCCAATAGTAGTGACTTTTCCTTACTTCCAAAAGAAGTGACTTTTCCTTACTTCCAAAAGTAGTGGCTTCTTTGTTATCAAAAAAACAGGACGATTTTCTCATTTCTTAATACCTCGCTCCAGCTCGCTCATTCCGCCTCGCTTCACACAGTATGAAGCCACCCTGTACTACCAAGAGCTCATACGAGAGCTCCTTGTAGTACGAAGCTGAAATCATACTCTACTTCATAAGAGCCAATACCAAAGCACTTACATGGAAGCGGAGATAGAAGTGAAGAACAGCGTGTCGTAGCAGATGTCACTAATAGTCTACTTCATCAGATAACCAAAGAATCACTCACTTAGAGAAGCAGCTCGTTATATCAGGTTCTTCGCTCACTATACCATTAGCCAAGTCAAATACAGGCTTACAGAATTACTCAATCCGTTCCATCTTGACATCTTCACAACAGTTGAAATCATGCGAATGCCGTGACGACTGCCTTCCTATATGCGATTCATCAGCTTCCCTATTCATGAGGACGATCATATCGGTCATACGAAGCACCCATGTCAGAATCAACATCGACCATCGAATATGAGCGTTTTGACCCCAGAAAACCCCCTGATTGCTTTTCGTCCTTCACTCAATGGCAAACCAACCCTACGCTTCATCATCACCAGAATTCCCAGTACATCTCCAGATCACCCCAGCAAGCCGGCTACAGCCTGCACAGCACCTGGATGATAAGACAAAACAATACCAAAAAGGATTGACATCCACTATCCATACGCCAAAAAAAGAATGATGGATTTGTGGTGAGCAACGGTTTCATTTGCATCACGGCGGAATTGTCGTGGATCTAACGTTCACTCAATAATGGTTGGGAGAGGTAAGACGGATTATCACAAGGAGCTTTGGGACTGCTTGATTCAGTCTCGAACAGATCTGTTTGCTAATGCAGCAAGACTGTTGCAAGCATACACAAGATTCATCAATAATGCAAAGCTGAATTCCCGCCATCGTCCCTTGTTGAGTATGTGAAGTGATCAGATTGACATGTAGATGCAGTCTATCTGCAAATCTGGGGATTGATGTCCTTTGATGAGATTATTGCCTTTCAGAGACTATTAGTTAGCCATTCTCGTGGTACGATGATTACCCAAGAGAATGCAAATGCGTACAAATCTCTCTTGCATATGTACTCCGGTAAGTCTCGGTATACCTATTCTAATCCGTAGAAAACCACTATCTTCCGCTCGTTGAAGAGGAGTCCAATGGCTTATTTGTGGATCATGGGATCATTATCGCACCAGATATTAACGATCAAGAGAAAGTAAATGCTGCTGCGATGCATACTATGTAGATTGCCATACGGCAATGCGTTGAATCACTTCGTGCTCACTTTCCACATGTTGGGGTGAGGACTGACTTCTACGATACTCTGAATAACAGTTTACAGACTAACACTCCTTATCATGGGGATAACGCCTCGATTAAGGCAATATGTGATTCTCTGCTTGCAACGTTGAATTCTCTTCCAAGATGGAGGACAATGCCGGACATTCATAATGATCTGCATCAGTATGCAAAGAGAGAAATCGCGTATGCGTTGCATGTACTATTGTTCAATGTCCATTATGGTTAGGATTGCGAGGCATTCAAGTGGTCATTCGCGGGAAAGAACATCAATAAGCTCAATAAGGAGGAAGAGGCCTGTATGTGTTCTGGATTCCCTGATACATTTAGTTCGTGAACTGCTGAAAGAGAAGAGCACCCCTGTGGGAGAAATACAGGCATACCTCAAAGACATCAGCCTGAGGAATCAGCCTGCCGTTTCTTCCGACATGCTCGTTTCGCTGAATGAACCTAAATGGGAATTCAAGCCTTTTGGAAGCAGGAGAGTTGTGTGCTTCCCGCCTGGGAACAGGGATAACATTGAGTATCTCCCTTGGGTGGGATACAGAGAAGGCAATTGCGTGAGATTATTCAACTTCGTCGGCACGGGTTTTCGACCGAAGAGAGTAGAAGCGGGAACAGAAGTGAATAGTATGGAGGTGGAGCGGGATGAAGTCCATGAAGAGCAGGATGAAGAGCAGGATGAAGAGCAGGATGAAGAGCAGGATGAAGAGCAGGATGAAGTGCAGGATGAAGTGCAGGATGAAGTGCAGGATGTGCAAGATCCTATTTTGAATGTTGGTATGTGTGTTGACCCATGGGAATATGATATAAGAAACACTTTCGCATATCTCTAACAACCCCTCATCGTGAAGGGGATGTTATGAACAAGTTGTTTAATACCTGTTTTTTCTGAAATAACCGCGACAATGCTGGTGAGGTACTTCACAATCCGCAGATTCCCAACACATCTTCTGACGGAGAGCAACTCCAGGAATGGAGTCTTCTTCATTCTCTTATCATCCATATCCACGAAACAGCACGACTGGGTTGCACTATCTAGAGATAAGGAGATGTGCGGCACTTCATAGGCCCACACTTGCTCATAGTTCACATTACCAATTCTGGCCTGGAAGAAGGCGCAGAGCGCGTAAAGGTGAAGATTCTCGTCACAATCATACACAAACGCAAATGCACACGGGTGCTCAATCATCTTGTTCACATTCAGATCCTGCAACAGAGAGCATGTCGTGCAGAAAGAAGTACCATCAATCACACACTCCTTACAACAATTCTGGAACCCAAAACTAATATCGCTCATCACACTAAAGCCACACATGTCAAAAAGGCTCTTCACACCAGAGTAGTCATCCACAGTCCTTAACTCGCCACTCGTGTTCTCACACATCATCACCCTTTCCCTGCTCCAACCACCACTCCAACAGTCCGCACCTCTAGCCCATTCCAACACTACATCAACCCCGAAACACTTCTCAATGTCCCACAGAGTACGCTGATTAAACTGACCATTCCTCAGCCAGTCCTTATCGGCCTCAAAGTTGAAACGAGTCCTCACTTGGACTTCTTCATCTCCAATCTTCTTGATCACCCCCAAGATGGTGCCATGATACTGATAGCCACTCAGGGCAATTCCTGCCTTGACCCGCTCCTCCTTCACCAGCTGCATCGCAGACCGTTTCACCGCCTTGAAAAAGACAGACAGAGCACTGTTCGGAGTCGCAAGGATCAGCTGCTTCAGGGGGAAAAACGACGCTTCTTCCGGGAAGCAGTCGTTTGGCCGGAGAGGCCCATGGGCCTCCCTGGCCTTGCCGAGATGGCCGCAGTAATGGTATGACGGATTACCTGCGCTTGGTGGACTTGCAGACTCAAGTCCATTCATGTGAAAGCTGCACTGGGTGTGCAAGAAGGGCGTTACACACGGCAGTCTGCGGCTGTTGTAGATCCGCTGCAGAACGGCGATAAACGACGTGACGTGACGAACTCCCGCGTAGTGCTGATATGGATACAGCAATACAGGAAGGTAGCAGAATACAAACACGTGAGAATCGTGAGTCTTCAGCTCATCGTACTCCTTTTGGATCACTGCCTTGACCACGAGATGATCATCTGGAAACCCCACTCCTATCACAAACTTCTGAATGCCAGCCGCCACACGCTCGGGGATATACCAGCTTAGAGACTCGCCATCTCTCCCCTGCAGATTCACCCCGACTCTTTGAAACGCAGCAAGGACATCCTTGTCCACATCCTTCTTGTGGCCGTAACGATGGAATATGAGATGGAGAAAGTCCCTCAGGGCATTCGGGACCAAATGCATCATGTCAGGACAGATGCAGCGACTCATCGGAAAGCCGAGACAGTCCGCCAACTGAACCAGTCCGTTGGAGTAGGGACATACAGTTGGGTGTTTGTTCTCGAAATGAGTACGGAATTCTGGGTAGAAGTACAGGCAGCAAGGAGAGTACGGCACAGATGACAGCGGGAACTGAGAGAGAAGACGGGCAAGCCTTTCCAGTGTGGCTATTGCCGCATCATCAAAACGCCTCCCGGTAATCCGCTCCCATTCACTTGCCAACAGCCGTACAGGATCCACTCCACTGTTTCTGTACATCAACAGCTGAAGATGATTGGTCAAGCGCAGAGAACAAGACATTTCTTCTTGCGCAAAGGCACCATGCAGACCCTTCATTTCCTCCCGGTGACGGTGCAAGTTGTGCCCCATCTCAACGGAAGACAAGCCAGTGTTCAAGTCAAGTCGCGTTTTCCCCACACTGCACATCCGGCATGGATAATTGGAGCTCGACAACCCGGCAGAATCAGCCATCTCATCACATGCCTTCAGATCCCCCTTGGCATTCAAAACAGCAAACCGGATATGTATCGCCTTCTTCCCATACGACACAAGCACTCCCTGATCACCAATAGACCGTGCTTCCTTCAGAACCACTCGCATCAACTGACGAGAATACGAATTGCTCCCCGTTCGGCACTTCTGTGTCGTTTCACACTCCACTCGCGTTTGATTTGAGGGAGCTTTCTCAACCTCATCCTGGTTCATCTCACGAGTAGCACTGATGATGGAAGCCACCGTATCAGTACGCGTGGCCCGATCGGAAGCATACTGCATCAGAAGAAGATCCACCCTTTCGACATGCTTCGCCGTTATCCTCTTTGCAAAGGAGGTCACGTATTCCGACGCAGTACTGTCGTCGGCAACGTAGCGCAGCATGGAATGGGCGTTCTCAGGGATGATAAAGAGAAAAAATACATCTCTGCCCATTTTCTCATTTATCGGGGGAAGGTTCGTCAGGGAGAGGGTGAAACAGTACCAGGAATTGCCCTTCACACTGGTCTTGGTTGCCAGCGTACCATCTCCACTGACTCGAAACAGTAGAAAGTGATCCTCGATAGACTCACATCTCTTGTAGGCAACAACCTCATTTGCGAGTGCAGCAAGGTCGTCACACGCTCTTCCTTCTCCACGCTCGTACTCCTTCTCCTCTCTCGCGGGGAACAGCAGCTGGCGCGCGATGCTCCCTGCATCACCACTTCCACACCTCGCGCAGCACTCCTTCCACCTCCTCACAACATCACTCAACAGCTCATCACCACCAGCATCAGGAAACACCTCTCTTACTCCTTCCACGATGCCCTTGCACCCTTCACTAATCCCCAGACAAGCACAGCCGATGAGATCCCGCATAACACTTCCATTCGTATCAGCAGCAAACACGTTACCACACAGCCACTCTCCCATAGCGGAACACACTTTCAGCAATCGATGTGACAAGTGAGAGACTACATCCTTGTACTCCATCACGGAGTCACACAGCGCCCTTAGCTTGCCTCTGGCTTCCTCATCCACTACAGAAGAAGCGACATTGTTTCCTTCTTTTCTCCTGTAGACAATCGCTTCCAGCCTCTTCTCCAATTCATCACAAATCACACCAAGCAACTCCTTCACATTCGTCAAGTGCATCACAGGGGACTGCGGCAGATTCAGAGCCTGCTCCAGCTGCGTGACCTTCCCCTCGTCCGTATCCGAAAGACACGCGACAGGAATGCGTACCATACTCTCGATCGTCAATGCCTGCGGCTCGTTACCAAACATGGCGACTAGCTCCTGACAGATCAGCAGGGTTGTTCTTGCCGAATCGTGCAACAAACGGAGTAGCTTGATGCCCTTCGCCGCAGCTTTCGCCTCTTCCTGGCACACCGTTGCACCAGCAATGACAACAAGAGCAGAGACAAACGAAGAAGGTAGAGAAGGCGAGTTGCAGCGCTTCATCAGATTCAGGATCTTCGCATAGTCGAGAAGCGAGTCTTTGGACACACCAGGGACAAGATTGAGAGTGTTAATCGCTTCCTGCAAAATGGCTTCCACTCGAGAGTTAGTCACCTTCGCTTTGGACTTCTTGCGCTTCTCCCTGGCATCGTCTTCAGAAGCATCCGCCGAGTTGTAATCAGAATCCCAATCCTGGTTGCGAGATCTCTTGTTCCCTGATGGCTCCTATATCGTGATCCACAACCAGCAGCAACAACCGTCTCTGATAGCTCAAAGATTGGAAGTGGAAGAGACACCCCCATTTCGCAACACTCATTGGGTATTTGACCATTCAAATTAGGCATTACAGAAGGGGGAAGCATGACCTACTATTCAAAGAGAGGGATAGAACACACAGGGGAGACACAGGACCGCTTCTTCCTAAAGCCAGTGGAGTTGACTTGTTGCTTCCGGCCACCCTGTTCCTTGACCTTCTTCAAGCGAGAGAGATAGGAATCTATAGATAACGCACAGATAGCTCCACTACCAAGCAGCCGATACTCTTCGTAAGTCTTAAAATGCAGAGAAGGGAGGTCTTCCGGAGGATTCACACCTGCTGGTGCGCGCCCCTGAACATGAATGGGGTCATTGACCTGGAGCAGAGCTTTGTTCTTGACGATCTCCTGCTCTAGAGCAGCGCAAAAAGCAGACACATCAATTGGCTTCTCTCTACTCTGCACCGCACGCAGACCACCAGCGATAATACCCATCCCCCATCTCTCGAAGGTCTCAACAGCATTCAGGGAAGTCAACGCATGAGCATTGCCCAGAAGCGCTTCCTTCACGCCGGTTAACATCTCGGAGTTGGATGTAAAGGGCAGCTCGTTGAACATACGAGAACGCAGCAGCTCTAGGACCACTGCAAGAATCGGGACGTAGTAGACACAAGTGGCCCACGGAACCTTGGCACTGTGACTGCAAGACAACTCCTTCGCTTTCTTGATTGCTTCCTTGTCGTTCCGTGCGCACTTCCGAAGCAAATCCTTTATCTCCGATTCCTGGTGGCATTCCTTGGTCTTGCAATACCGATAGAGTGGAGAGGGGACATTAGTAGACTGGCAGTGAGGACAGAAATAGTGGTCTGTTGGCACGAGTTGCCGACACTTGAGGCAGAGAGGGACCTTCTTCATCATAGAGGTAAGGAGACAGTTGTTGAAGACATATCTCTCCATTTCCGCGTACTGCTCAGGAATGAAGATCTTCAGGGTCTGATCTGTCGAGTTTTCCACAAGCTTGTGAAACGCCCACATGATTTCATTCTTCTTCTCGTCGGATGGAACACAGATTGACATAACACTCACAATAACACAGGAGAAGTAGTAGCGGTCGGTCATCTCTATAGATATGAAGCTGGACAACCAAAACTACTCGTATTGATGATGTTATTGATATGAGCCCACTCCTTTTGGGAATATATGTCACTCGCGTGTTTCCCGCTGCCAAGAATGGAATTCAATTGATGATGGCAAGCATTGGCAAAACTTCTTCCATCTGTAGTAGCCTTAGGTAAAGTACATCCTATATGAACCAACCGCGCCGATATGAGCTCTGATTTGAGGATCAGCAACATCATCCTCTTGGAGACCTTCTCCACCCTCCTCCTCAATTAGTTGCTCTCTTTGTTCGCGCAGCTCCTCCATTCTTTGGTGATTCATGTTCCTAACCGTAATGTGGTAGGATAGCACATACGTAACTGAATACCACGCACAAATAACTGGATCTTCCTGATAGAGTGGATGGCACAGTGCTGCTAAGTACATTTCAAGAAGGTCGGAATCACTGATCCCCTTGTCCTTGAAATGCGAGGTATCTGCTAATAGCACAAATATCTTATTAAAGAGGCGATTCATTTCCCTTTTAACGCCATTCGTAGTGTATTCCTGAGTGTCTATAGATAACTGTTGGCAATGCATGCCAGTTACGTTCCATCATGTACATGAAGCGGGTAACATCAATTGAATCCCTAAATGATCAATTGCTCCGCAGACACCACACCTGATTTGCTTTAGTTGCTCATCATCCTCCGGAGTGTTCGCATATCTCCTTCCTATCGCTAAGAAGACTCCACACGTGATTACCATTCAGAGAGAGGAATATCTTCTTTGATACCCCTGTTCTGGGATCTTCTCCATTCCTGTTTTCCATCGGAATAGTTTATGTGATGGAAGAAACAGGAATGTGTCATTCACAAAGATACTGGAACAAACAGAACAAACACTTTGATTGGCACCGCTAAGAGCGTGGACTCAACAGGGATCATGACTTCATATGTGAAGCACAATCAAATGAAGCATCATCGCGGCCGTGGATCATTTAGGGCAAGAATGGAAACAGCGAAGGAAGTATATCACACCAAACTAAGTATTGGGTGGAAAAAACACATGAGACCAATGGTGAACAATAGCAGGCAGCATTACAGACTTATGGATAACAGCAGTACAACGTCAGACAGTAGCTAAGACAACACAACTGACCTCCACCTCAGATGAGACAGAATTGCCAAATCAACACAATCACCCTCGTACGAAGAATCCAAAGCACTATCAGCATTATCAGCGTATGACGAGCACGATTAAATGCACGAGACATGTTCATCTTCCATACTAGGAAGAAACACTAGATCGCGTAGTAGTACTCACATCAGGAGGTATTCATCATCCTAATTCCCAAAAGCAGTATTAACATGACTAAACCAGGATGAGGGGTACTACCCGACCTCGGAATGAACATAAGGCCAATCAGCATTACGACAACCAACAGAGTTATTGATGCGCCCATATCATTTGTGCATTGTATCATCCATGCACATGATATACGACGAATGCGGAAGAAGCAGAGAAGGATGATCTTGAATTGGTCTCTAGTTAGTCGAATCGCAATAGCAGCAGTTATAATCTGTTTATGACCAGCAATATATATGGTGACTATAGCACGAAGGTGTGAAAGAGAGATACAGACAAGATCGCGCAATGCGAATCAACCACTCAATCCCTCCCTCCCAACAATAATGCTTCATCACTCCATTGCATAGATAGATGCCACATGCGCATTGCTTCAAGGGTGAATGAGTAACAGGGAAGCAGAACGGATTCGCAACCAGGAGACATTCTGACCAAATACCCACATAAGCGATACGGCATCAGTATGCTAATGACATACACAGAAGAGCATAGCCATATCCCTGGATGATCAGATTGGGAGCAATTGCACAATGTCAGCACAATACCAACTACACTACCCTCATACAACCACTCATGCAAGATGGGATCAAGATGAGCGATAGGGTATAGGGTCTTACAGTTGATTTCCCTCTACCGCTACCATCGCGATGAAACAGCATCACATTGGGTATGCGAAAGAGGAATAACGGCGGAAGATACGACGATATACCAAAAGACGGAGGTTTCCCGAATCAAAGGTAATGGGAACATTCAGTGAGCGAGAGTATTGAGTCTGCGATGCCTACATGAATATAACATTGGAATGATAATCAACAGAGCACAGCAGACTTCAATCGCAGATTGCACACAAGCAGGGAAGAATACGAGCCACTCGTTATACTTGCTTCATTATGCAATCCATTGACAGATGAATAGTACTCTTCAGTCCCTTCGAAACAACTTAACAGACTAAATCAGGGAATGACGCACTTTGGATCCCATCAATAAAGGGATTCATTGTGCATCTCCAGTTAAGTACAAGAGCATACAGCTACATCAAGAATGACACTTAGAAAGCAATTGTCAGCAGGAAGAGGACAATGGGGAGCGGTACACGTCAAATGTGTAATAAACAACTATTACATTATGATAAAGATATCCGCATACCATCAGACCTAAACAGCATGGCGCCATCTCCATCGAAAAAACGATAAGCGGCGTATGGTGTTGTATGAGATAATTACACAACTTGGCAAAATATCGGAATCGAATACTCAAAATTGAATGAAATCTGAGTAGTTTCGATCGGCGAAACGCCCAAGTCAAGCCTAAGCTCCAGCAACCGGGAACAAGACAATTGCAGGCATTTGAATCGGTGGGGTTTCCCAAACCCCCAGTTTCTCCGTTTCTTTTCCCGTCCATTTCTGCTTGTGTATTACTCCAAGAGGTTTGCTTTTTCGCTCATCGTGGTGTATAATGGCTAGGATAATCAATATGCAACAACAGGCAATGGCCGAGGAAAAGCCCTTCAACATCGTCGTCAAGGGCCCGAATGGCGAAAAGGTGGAGTTTGCGGTGACGTCGTACGACTCCTCCTTGTCGCTGAAGGAGCGTCTTCTTTCCTACTACAGCTTCTCCATCTACTCTTGCTACCACTTCGAGGTGGACATGAAGCCGGGCAGAAGAGCGATCTCTGACATGAGCACATTCGGCGAGTACGACTTTATTCACGAGGGCTCGACGTTCTACCTGGTGTGCGACCCCTACAACACGCTGGCGGCCAGAGAGCACATCAAGCGCACGGTGGCGCTGGTGAGCGACAACCTGCCGCTGCTGGGCCTGCTGCTGAAGAAGCAGGATGACGAGGTGCCGGAGTCGCTGACGGACTTCGCGAACATCATGAAGACGGCAGAGGAGGACAAGGACAAGGCACGCGGGATGAAGCTGACGGAGCACTAGTTCGATGAGGCGACGATCGCGAAGGACCAGACGCTGAAGAGCGAGATCGACAAGCCCGCGTTCCCCATCACATTCAACCTGGAGTCCTTCACGGCGACGCACAACCTGCTGGGCGAGAAGAAGGAGCTGCCCGTGGCGAGCATGAGCCTGC
>ERZ824978.3499-NODE-3499-length-11675-cov-2.738554_pt1 | contig 11675 bp, 8 predicted proteins | sample MGYA00519860_ERZ824978 | MGnify/ENA primary metagenome ERZ824978 (study PRJEB31778, sample SAMEA3449184) | human gut metagenome | biome: human gut; feature: human-associated habitat; material: faeces | place: United Kingdom | collected 2010/2012 ... | reverse complement strand
TGCCCGCATAAAAAGGGCCGAAGAGGAGAACTCTTCGGCCCTTTTTAAAATGCTGCGAATGCCGGGAAGTGTCCTGCGCTCGTTTCCGCCTGTTCCCTGTGCCGCCGCACAGGCTGATTCTGCAAATCGGGGCGCCGTTCGCGCCGGCCTGTTCTGTCCGCGGCGATAAGGGGCTTTGGGGGAATATATCCCAAACCCTCCCGCAAACCGGGAGATCAGAAAGAGCACTCATATAAAAACATGTCCGTCCCGTTGTTTTCAGCAATCACTTTGTCGTAAGACGAATATACATGCACTTGCGAAAACCCTATATCCTTTAAATAGGGTTCTATTTCGCCCAGTTCATAAAGATGTGTCTGAAAATCCATCCGTTCCTGCTGCAGCAGCGTCGTACCGTCGTACAGCTCGTAAATACTCGGTGCGTACTGCGTATTCGTTGTTTCATCATAATAGTTTTTCCCCTTGAGAATAAGGGTGAAGCCGTCCTTTGTTTTTACGGACACGGAAGTCCTGTACTCCGCATCGTCGGGGCATCTGTCTTCCACCGTATCCACCGCAAAGACGAACTTCCCGCCTTTTCGCAGCAGACGCTTCATTTTTAGCAGAATTTTTCTGCACAGCTGCATGTCTGTAAACAGGGATACGGATCCGGAGGATATAAAGATATAATCGAATTTTTTTTCTGGCTCATATTCCAGCACGTCCCCTTGGACCACTCTGGCGTCCGGCGCTTTTTCCTTTAATTTTGCAAGCATTTCTGTTGATAGATCCATGCCGCATATATCATAGCCTCTTTCCAGAAAAGGCACCAGGAACCGTCCGCTGCCGCATAATGGCTCGAAAATGGACATTCCCTTTTCTGCATAGGAGAGATAAAATTCCAATTCGTCCTGCGGCGCTTCCTTATGCAGGATTTCATACATTTCCGTACATAAGCTTCCATAGTAGTTTTTTGTCATTTCGTCAGTAATCTCCCTTGTGAATCGCATTTTTACAGATTTCTGCCCGCCGCATCGTGGGCAAACGGTTTCGCAGTGCCTTTACAGGCAGTCCAGAATCACGCGGTAGCTGTCGACAAGCGCGGGAAAAGCCGCGCGGCAGTTGGCGGGGCTGGTCGAGGGCAGCCGCACGCAGTCCCGGCCCGTCTCGGCCCTGCAGTATTTTTCATAGAGGGCCGCCGCCTTTTGCCCGTTTGCGAAAATCCCGCGTATCTCCGTGCGCGCCAACAGCCGGTTCAGGTCGTTCGGCGCCGGGTTGCGGATACTCGCGTCACTCGCGCCGTCGATTTCGCACCGGTACAGCACGTCCCACAGCGCGACTCTGTGCGCCAGCGCAAAGGCGCGGCGCTCCTGCGTCCCCACAGGCGTGCGCTCGCCGAACAGGGCCGCGAGCACGGGCCAGAATCTGTTCTGCGGGTGTCCGTAATAAACCCCCGCCTGTCTCGACTTCGGCGAGGGCATCGTACCCAGAATGAGAACTCTGGACCGTTCGTCGAATACCGGGTCGAACGTGTGTGTAACCGTCTCCATGTTCGAGTGCGCCTCCCTTCCGCAGCCTCCGCATCTCCCGCGCGGCCGCCCGCCGGGGCGGTATCCCCGCGTTTTCGTACGGTAGGAATCCGTTGCCATTGTAGCACAGCCGCCGGAAAAAAGCAACGCAGCCCCGCCGCCGAAACGGTGCGTGCCGCCTCTGCGTCCCGCGCCCGCGCCGTAAAAGACGGGACAGACGGAGCGTCCCGTCTGTCCCGCGTCTGCGGCTTGAGTAAAAGAGTTATTCGCAGCAGCCCCCGTAGAACCAGATCGCGCCGGCGCGCAGGGGCAGGGTAAAGGTGACGCCGTTCTCGGAGGGGTTTTCGGCGACGAAGCTCTCGCCCGTCTCCTCGTTTGTGAACGTGTACTTGCCGGCAAGCTGCCTGGGATACACGGTAATCGACTCCTCCGGCGCCTGGTTGTTGCGCAGCACCTGAAGAGCGCCCTCGCAGCACTCCGGGCGGTCGAACTGGAACACGGTCCACTTTTTGTTGCTGCGGTGGTTCTCGGTCAGCCCGTAGAAGTCGCCGCGCAGCAGCAGGTCGGCAAACCGGCGCGTAATGCCGATCATCTTGTTCACATAGGGGATTTTTTCGGGGAAGCTGCGCATGTCGCTCATGCTCACGCCGTTGGTGAGCGCGCCCATGGCGTTTACGAGCTTGAAGTTGTCGATGGACGGATCGTCCACCGCGTAATAGTCCTCATGGCTGTAATACTCATTGTTGCGGTCCCAGCTCTGGTTCCAGCTGCGGACATAGGGAATCCAGTTAAACAGGGTGTGCCGGAACGCCTGGTTGATGTGGTGGTAGCCGTAGCCGTAGTCGGTCGGGTGCAGGGGCACCGAGCGGCGCATGGTCTCCAGGTCGTTGCGGCGGCCGCCGGAGGAGCAGGAGTCGATCCACAGGCCGGGCACGTTCATCAGCAGGTAATCCCAGAAGCCGAGGTACGCCTGCACATACAGGTTTTCCAGCATGCCTTTGCGGTCGTCGGGCTCATTGTCGCGCCAGTGGAGCAGGGGCTCGAAGTTGAAGTCCTGCCGGTAGCACTTGATGCCGCTTTCATTGAACAGCTTGACAAAGGTCTCGCAGATCCACTGGAAGCAGTCGGGATTGGTCAGGTCGAGCAGCATGTTTTCCACTTCGGGGTCGTTGCGCTTGAGCATCCACTCCGGGTGCTCCACGGCGAGCTTGAGCCCCGGACGGATGCGCTCGGGCTCGAACCATACGAGCAGGTCCATGCCCGCCTCGTCGCAGGCTTTGCCGATGGGGGCAAGCCCGTTGGGGAATCGCTCCGGATCGGGATACCAGGAGCCGGTCAGCGTCCAGTCGCGCTTGCCGTCCTTGCCGCGGCAGGGATACCAGCCCGCGTCAATCCACCAGAGGTTCACGTTCTCGAAGTTTTCCGCCACTTCCCGGATAGAGTCGAGCTGCTGCTGTTCGTTTGCCTCCTGCCACTCCACGCCGCCGCCGTTGTCGGCGAATACGACGGTCGGTTCAATCGGCTCGCCCAGCCTGCGGGGCAGCACATGCGCATTGTACCAGCGCCGCCAGATGTTGACGCCGCGGTCCTCCGCGCCGTCGAAGAACTGCAGGGACATGCGCGGCGTGCGCAGCGTTTCGCCCGGCCGGATCACGGTGTGCACGACCTGCTGGCCCGCGCTGAGCCTTACGCCGTCCGCCTCGCCGGTATAGGCGCAGTCCCACTGGGCGGGCCAGCCGATGGAGATGTTGACGCCGTAGCCGTCGAACAGCAGGCGCTGGTAGGGGAAGGCCTGGTCGCAGGGCCGGCCGCCGGTCGGCGCCTGAGCAAAGGCCGCGCCGGGCGTCATGGCCGTGCGGCCCTCGGTGTAGCCGTCCGCGCTGTAAAAGTCGCCGTTGTTATGTACGAGCAGGCCGCCTTTGCCCTCAAACAGGGCGTCGATGGCGCGTACGTCCTCCAGCAGCGCGGTCTGGCCCTCTCCGGCGCATTTGAAATAGACTGTCCACTCAAGCACGGGATAGTCGCGGTACTCAATGCAGACCGCCTTGATCTTCAGCCCGTCCAGCCGGCCCTTGATCACCGTCTCGACCATGTTCGAGTCCAGAAACCTCCTGCTCGTCTTCGCGTCCGCGGGCAGGCCGCGGTAGGCCTTGCCGCCGTAGGTATAGGAGATGGGAAAATCAGCGGGATTCTTGCAATACCTGTCGCAAAACCCGTTGCGCAGGCGCATATCCGCCCGGGATACCTTTGTGTAAAAATCCTTCATACAATTCCTCCAAAGCTGTGTTTTAATGGGCGTCCTTCTACGGCCCATTGTAGCAACCATACCCGCTCCTGTCAATGAAAAATAAGAAAATAAAAAACTTTTTTCCCATTGCTAAAAAAAAGGTTTTCCCTCCGCCGGTTTTCCGGGCGTATGCGGCCCGCTGCGCGCGGGCGTTCGCAACAGCAGCCCGCCCGCGCCTTTTCTCCGATCCCCTATTGACGAAACGTCCGGCGTTTGCTACTATGGTCTTATGGGGCGCGGAATAAATGCCGCGCCAGCGGTCTATTTTGGGCAGCCGCCTGAAGAAGGAGAGAGATGGAGATGCTGACAAAGCAACAGCGAACATACCTTCGCGACCTGGCAAAGCAGGTAAAGGAAATAACTCAGCACAGCGTATGGGATGAAAAACGGCGCCTGTGGAAAAGGCTCAACCGCCTGGAGAGCGAGCGGCCCATGGTGATGTGCATCGTCACCGACGAGCTTTGGCCCGAACTCATACCCGGGGAATCCCTGAAAATCGAGGATCCGTTTTTCAAGGAAATCGAGTTTGAGCTCCGCAAGCGCATCTACCGCTGGAAATACATCAAGGACGATGTGATTACAAACGACAAGCTGTACATTCCCATTGACTACGCGTTTACCGAGTGGGTCGAGAACCGCCGCCGCCCCTTTGCCGCCGGCGATCCGTACAAGAGCGACGGCAAGACGGCCGAGGCCTTTCACCCCTGTATTTTTGAATACGCGGACTGGGACCGCCTTGTGAAAAAGCCGGAGCTGAAGTACATCGACTGGGCCGGCACGCATCAAAAAGCCGAAATGCTCGGCGACGCCGTCGGCGATCTTCTGGAAGTCGTCGAGGGCGAGCCGTTTTTCAGCAGCATCGACACGCGCACCAAGGGCTGGGGCCTGAGCGGGATCGACATTCTCTGCGAGCTGCGCGGCCTGGAGCAGGTCTTTATGGATATGGTGCTCGCGCCCGACTTCGTCCACCACGCCATGGACACCCTGATGGAGGGGCTCGGCGGGTATCTGGACGTGCTGGAACGGGAAAACCTCCTGCGGCTCAACAACAACGAGTTCTGGAAGAATACCAACACGCCTTTCGGCTCCAACGGCCTGGGCGTCAGCGACGAGCTGCCCGGCCCGGATTACGACCCGGACCATGTGTGCGCGCGGGATCTGTGGGGGTATTTCCAGGCGCAGGAGTTCTCCGGCGTTTCGCCTGAAATGCTCGACGAATTCGTGCTTCAGCACCAGAAGCCGCTGGCGGCGCGCTTTGCCATGATCGGGTTCGGCTGCTGCGAGAGCAACGATAAGAAATACGGCGTAATCCGCAGCGCGTTTCCGAACCTGCGGCAGGTTTCCGTCAGCCATGCGGCCGACCCCGCGCTTGCCGCGCGGGAACTGGGCGGGGACTACTCCATCTCCTGGAAGCCGCACTGCACCATTATCAACGATTTTGACGAGCGGTATGTGCGCGCATATATGGAAAAGGGCTTTGACGCGCTTGCCGGATGCCACTTCGTGTGTTCACTGCGCGATAACCTGACCCTTGCCGGGCAGAACCCGGACGTGCTGGGCCGGTGGACGAATATCGCCATGGAGCTTGCCGAAGGCCGGTGAGCGAACAGAACAGGGCGGGAGCATGCAATGCCCCGCCCTTTTTGTTGTCATTTTATACAGTTTATATCTGAATATATCACGGAAATTCGCCATGCAAAGGGAGAGATTTTTCTTTGCACTTGGTAAAATATGTGATAAAATAAAGTTGTATACTAAAAACCTTTAAGGGGGCCTGTGTTATGTATATGTTCAACGAGTGGCGCGGCTTTGACCTTACAAAGCGCTGCGAAAAGTTCTACCGGGCGCTCAGGCGCGAGCCGGTGACGGATCCGGAGCAGATTCCCATCAGTATTTTCATGCCGATGTATCCCGGCGGCCAGGTACATGCGGGCCTCGCCTATTACGAGGACCCTGCGGTCATGCTGAAATACCAGGAGGACGGCCACTTCTGGCACCTGTCCAATGTCGAGGACGACACCATCCCGTATTTCATGCCCTGGTTCGGCACGGGCGTGCTCGCCTCCGCTTTCGGCTGCGCGGTTCGGATGCCGACGGAGGATACGATCGAATTTGAGCCCGCCTGCGTGACCCACTGCCTCGAGAGCCCGAAGGACGTGGCCCGCCTGAAAATGCCCGATCCGTACAGGGACGGGCTCATGCCGACGGTGCTGAAGTTTATCGACTACGCCGTGGCGCACAGCGACCTGCCCGTGGGCCTTACGGACATGAACAGCGTGCTGAGCACGGTGCTGCAGCTTACCGGCTACGAAAATTTCTTCCTCTGGTGCTACGACGACCCCGCCGCCATGCACGAGCTCGTCGCCATGGTCACAGAGGCGTTTATCCAGTGGACAAAGGTGCAGAAAGAACACATCGGCGAACCCCTTAACGCCTCCAACGGCCTCCAGGGCGTATGGGGCCCGGAGGGCGTCGGCGTGTGGCAGTCGGACGACGACATCGTCGCCATGTCGCCCGCGCTGTACGCCGAGTTCATCGTCCCGCACTATTCCAGAATATACAAGACTTTCGGCGGCGGCAGCCTGCACTGGTGCGGGGCCGCGCCCAACCAGTCCCGGTGCCTGCTGGACATAGAGGGCCTCACGGTCTGGAACAACTCGACCATGCGCAACTTCGGCGCTTTCAGCAAAACGGCGCGCAACCTGTACGGCAAGCTCGCCATACAGGTGCAGGACGGCAACGATCCCAACCAGGAGGAGTACATGAAGAACCTGTTCGGCGCGCTGCCCGGGCTGGACGGCCTGATGTTCGCGGGCCTGATCGGCGACTCGGACGACCCCGAGCGCAGGGATATCCGCGACTTTGCGCGCAACAACGTGCGGATCATCCGCGAAGTCGCCGCTATGAAGCTGCGGGGCGAATTGAAAGAATACGAGGAGAAGTGGTCTGAATGAACCGCAAACAGACGCAGCCGTTTCCGCGCGAGCTGCGGCGCGCGGAGGAATATTTCAAAACGCATATTGAAGATGCGGACCGACCGAATTTTGATTTTACGATCGGGGGGGAGGCCCTGCCGGTCGGCGCGGCCGTGACCGAGCTGGAATCGAATGCGGAGAAGCGGACGATAGAAAAACGCTGGACCGCCGGCGCCGTCGAGGTCCGGCAGGTGGCGACGCTCTACCGCGAGCTGCCCGCAGTCGAGTGGACGGTCTATGTGAAAAACATATCCGGCGCGGTGAGCGAGCGGGTGCGCCTGAGCGCGCTGAACGACCGCTTTCCCGCGTCCAGCGTTGTCGTCCACGCCCAGAAAGGCAGCTACTGCGCCGCGGACGACTTCCGCCCCGTCGATTTGCCGATGCGTCCGGGCGACCAGGCGAAGCTCGCGCCCATCGGCGGCCGTTCCAGCAACATGACCTGGCCCTATTTCTGCATTGAGACGGGCGAGAGCGGGCTGGCGCTCGCCTTGGGCTGGCCGGCCCAGTGGCAGGCCGTGTTCGCGTGCGAAGACGAAGACCTGCACGTCCAGTGCGGCCAGCAGACGCTGGAAACCGTGCTCTACGGCAGGGACAGCGGCGCCGCGGGCATAGACCGTACGGGCGAGCAGATCCGCTCCCCGCGTATCGTGCTGCTGTTCTGGGACAGGGGCGACCTGCGCGCGGCGGAGGCGTGCATGCGCGCGCGCAACCTGTTCCGCCGCTATATGCTCCGGTACAATATGCCGCGCGGGGAAGACGGGAAGCCGCCCGTCAAAAACCTTGCGGCCTGCTCGTCGCACCAGTTCCGCGAGATGCTGGAGGCCACCACGCGCAACCAGAAACAGTTTATCGACGGCTACGTCGATCACAACCTTGGCCTCGACTACTGGTGGATGGACGCGGGCTGGTATCCCTGCGGCGGCGACTGGTACCATACCGGCACCTGGAAATGCGACCGGCGCCGCTTCCCGAACGGCCTGCGGGAAATCTCAGACTACGGCCGTTCCCGCGGCGTGGGCACCATCCTCTGGCACGAGCCGGAGCGCGTCTACGAGGGCTCGGAAATCTATGAGAATCACAGGGACTGGCTCTTTTTCCCCATTTCGGAAAACCCAAAGGGCTACCACTATAACAGCAAGTGCGCCCTGTTCAACCTGGGCGACGAGGCGGCCTGCGACTGGATGACCGATCTCATCAACGCCAGTATCGACGAGCACGGCGTGGATTTTTACCGCCAGGACTTCAATACCGACCCGCTGGCCTATCTGGAGAACTACGAGACGGAGGACCGGCGCGGTGCGAACGAGAACCACTACGCGGCGGGCGTTTTGCGGTTCTGGGACGGCCTGCAGGAAAAGCACCCGGGCATGCTGATGGACGCGTGCGCTTCGGGCGGACGGCGCAACGACATCGACGTCATGAAGCGCATGGTTCCGCTCATCCGGAGCGACAGGCTCTTTGTGCCCGACGAACAGCAGGCGCAGTTCGTGGGTTTTTCGCAGTGGATTCCGTTCCATGGGACGGGGCTGCTGTTCGGGGATTCCAACATCATGATCGAGGGCGTTACATGGAAGAAAGAGGAAATGCGCTACGACCTGGACCTGTATATGATCCGCAGCATGTACAGCCCGCATATGACCTGCTGTCTGGATGTGCGAAAGACCGACTTCCCGTGGGACGACCTGCGCGCAATTCTCGACGAGTGGCGCGCCATCGTCCCGTACTACCAGGGCGATCTCTACCCCTTCACCGAATTTTCGACGGCGGACGACTGCTGGGCCGCCTGGCAGTTCGACCGGCCCGATCTGAGCGGGGGCGTCGTGCAGGCCTTCCGGCGCGCGCAGGACAAGGCGCCGTCGCGCACGTTCCGCCTGCACGGCCTGGAAAAGACGCTGTGCTACGCTGTGTACAACTTCGACACAAAGCAGAAAGTCAGCCGCTCCGGCGCGGAGCTGATGGAGCAGGGGATCACTGTCACCCTGCCCGCGCGCGGTTCCACCGTTATAACGTACAAAAGAGTCTAACGTGCCGCAAATTGCAAGGGCGCCCCGCAGGGCGCCCTTTTTCACTTGTGAACCACGGTGTAAAAAGCAGCCGTTTCCCGCGTAACCGTCCGCCGCACAGCCGTCTGCCGCACAGCCGTCTGCTGCCGGACGCCCGCCCGCGCCGCCGCCGTTTCCCGCCGGCGGCATACGGAGGCCGGCCGGCGCACGAAAACCGGGGGACGCCGCTCAAGCGGCGTCCCCCTAGCAATTCGCGATTACAGGAACAGAAGCAGGCTGACAGCCATAACCACCATGCCGCTTGTCAGCCCGTAGATGGACAGGTGGTGCTCGCCGTACTCCTGCGCCGAGGGCAGGAGCTCGTCGAGCGATATGAACACCATAATGCCCGCCACGGCGGCGAACACAATGCCGAACAGCACGTCGTTGAGGAAAGGCCGCAGCACGAGATAGCCGACGAGCGCGCCCAGCGGTTCGGAAAGGCCGGACAGGAACGAGTACAGGAACGCCCGCTTGCGGTTTCCCGTGGCGTAGTAGATCGGGATGGAGACGGCGATGCCCTCCGGGATGTTGTGGATGGCGATCGCAACGGCCACCGGCACCGCAATGGACGGCTGCTGCAGCGCCGAGATAAAGGTCGCCATTCCCTCGGGGAAGTTGTGCACGGCAATGGCGAGCGCGGTGAACACGCCCACCCGCATCAGCTTGTGCTTGGGCGCGCTTGCGGACTTCGCGTCGGCCGCGCCTGGCTCGCTCCCCGGCGGCTTGATTTCGTGCGGGTTCTCATAGCTGGGGATGAGCTTGTCGATCAGCGCGATGAGCAGCATACCCCCGAAAAACGCGCCGACGGCCGCCCACGACCCGGGCTTCAGTCCCAGCGCGCCGGTCAGAGACTCCTGCGCTTCGGCAAAAATCTCCACCATGGAAACATAGATCATGACGCCGGCGGAGAAACCGAGACAAAAGGAAAGAAATTTATAGTTTGTCCGCTTGGCGAACAGAGCAAGCGCGCTGCCGCTGCCCGTTGCCAGCCCTGCGAACAGGGTAAGAAGAAACGCGTGAAAAATTTGATTCATGCAGGCAAATCCCCAATCGGCCCGGTTTGGGCCATTCTATTTTCATGTTTCTGCCGCTTTTCGCCTGAAAAAGGCCCCGCCGCGGCTCAGCGCCGCAGCGCCTCGGATAGGATATCGTAAAACCGTTCCCGCGCCGCCGTCCGCGCCACCTCCACATGCCCGGCGGATCCGGCGGTAAACGCAGTCGCGCCCATGCTGCTTTCCCGCGCCGTCTCCACCGAGACGCGCCCGCGTTCATAGCCGCATATATCCGGATGAAATACGGCGACGGCGGCCAGCGGGTCGTGCAGCGTCAGTTTCCCGGCGCGTTCCAGCCACGCGCCCCCGAAGTCGAAAACCGCCCGCATCAGCCGGCTGTCCCCCGGCAAAATCCGGTCCGCCCGCGCCGCGTCCGCAGTGAGCGTGTCCGTTACGTCCAGCGGAAACGCCCTGCATACGGCGGCTTCGGCCTGGAATACAATTTGGGAGGCGAGCGGGTCGGCCCACGAGTTCCAGTTGTACCAGGGTTCGGGCAGCGCCTTTTCTCCGAAATAGCCGTTGACGATATACAGGCCTTTCAGCAGTCCCGGCGCGTCGGGATACGTGCGGAACAGCGTCGCGATATTCGTCATGTTCCCGATGCCGATCAATGTGACGGCATGCGGATTTTCCCGAATCATCCGGTACATGAACGCCGGCGCGTCCGATTTCTCATAGGCGCGGTGCGGCCATCGTTCCAGCGCGCGTGCGCCGTCCGGCGTGGGATATACCGGAACCGGCTGCAGCGTCGTGTCCAGCCCCGCCGCAATCGGAATGTCCCGGCCCGCGCTGCGGCAGATGGCGTCGGCCACCGCCGCCCGCCTTTGCGGCTGTCCGCAGACGGTGGTAATCCCCAAAAGCTCGCACCGCGACTCCCGCAGCAAATAGGCGAGGCAGACAGCGTCGACAATATCCCCGCCGATATCCGTATCGAGCAGAATTTTTTCCATGCCTGATTCAAAGCCTCTATACGTAAGGTAAAGCCGCGGCCGGAAGGCTCTCCGCCCGCCGTGCGGCCCAAGTTGGTTTTTGCACGCTTTCTATTGTACTCCCGTTCGGCGTTTTTCGTCAAGGCCGCTGCAAAATATTCCTGAATCGGGTTTCCCGGTACTGCGCCCGCCGCCCGCCTGTGCGCGGCCGCGCCCCGCAGATTACAGGTACCACGATTTTCCGCAGTTTTGGCAAATCGCTATCACGCGCGTCTTCGTCCTTGTCCGGCTGTTACGCACGGCGGGAATGATGAGAATCAGCCCGCAGGTGCATATGGCGAGCAGAATCCATAGAAACCAGCTGCAGCAGCTTCTGTACGTCGTTTTTTGCGTTGTTACGGCCTGCGCGGTTACCGCGCCGCTGCCGCACCGTGGGCAAACCATGCGCTCACATCCTCTCTATTATATACTATACCACACCGCGCGCTCCATTACAATTCCCGGCCGGCCGTCCGCGGCGTTTCGCATGACAGGCCGCCCGCGCCCCGCCGGACAGAACCGCGACTATCCCGCCCTTGTTTCGCATATGATAGTTGCAGAAAAAAGAGGGGAGGGGATGCCGTTGTCATCCTTTGCCGCCGCGGCGGCGGCCGCCGTGAGCGCGGTGACGGACTTCCTCTGGGGGCCGGCCATGTGCTGTGTGTTTGTGCTTGTCGGGGTCTACCTGAGCGTGGGAACCGGGTTTTTTCAGCTTCGGAAATTCGGGCTGTGGCTGCGCCTGACGATCGGGTCGCTGTTTGTCCGGAAAGGGGGAACAGGCGCCGCGCGCGACAAAAATTCCATCTCGCCTTTCCAGGCGCTGGCGACGGCGCTGGCCGC
>ERZ824978.3492-NODE-3492-length-11690-cov-11.419338_pt1 | contig 11690 bp, 10 predicted proteins | sample MGYA00519860_ERZ824978 | MGnify/ENA primary metagenome ERZ824978 (study PRJEB31778, sample SAMEA3449184) | human gut metagenome | biome: human gut; feature: human-associated habitat; material: faeces | place: United Kingdom | collected 2010/2012 ... | reverse complement strand
GTCCCCCTATGGAAAGCTGACAGTCTCCGTTCAGACTGTCTCGGCTTGACTGGGGGGTGCATCTGCACAGACTGCGGCAGGTGCGGCATCAAGCTCAACGGAATCGGATTTCCCGTTCATAGCTTCTTTCTCGGCGCGGTGTTCCTTCTCACGTTGGCGGGCGATGGCGTCGCGGGCTTCTTTCTTTTCCTGCTTCAGCTGTTTCTTTTCCTTGAGCTGTGACTGCTGTGCCGCATGGCTGGCAGCTTTTTTGGCGCGTTTTTCCTGCTTTTTGCGCTCGGATTCCTCGTAGAACAGCGGCTCCTGGAGCTTCTTTTCTCTCTGGAAACGGGCGGATCTCTTCAGCGGCATCTCCCTTGTGGAAGGCTGTAGACAGGCCATTTGTAAGGCGGCCGCCCAACTGCCAAAACGCTGCTCAATAAATGTACCTCCATCCACTTCGTTGGGGGATGGACTGTGACCCAGTGAGATGGCACACCGGTTCAGATACCGCGCCAGCTGCGGCAGCGGCGTATCCGCATTCCGTTCGGCAAATGCTTCATCACGTGCTTTCAGTGCCGCCTCCGTGCGCTTGATTACATTGCGGTTAAACCAGCTTTGGTAGTCAAATCTCTCGCGTGGATTCCTGTTTGACATGGACATAATCCTCCCTTACAAAAAAATCGCCGGTTTCTTTCTGAAACCAGCGGTGATCTGACATGAAAAAAACGCTGACGAACCACGTCAGCGTATACTCCTGCCTATGCCGTAAGGGAGAAAGCGCCCGCTGTACAACACCGATCCTCAATCGTGCAATTCTTCTGCCCTAACGTCACGAAGGACTTTTGCCCTTCTCGTATCTGACCTACCTTCTCAGGACTTTCGTCCCAATGGCTGCTATTCGCCACACGGTGTCGCCACCGCTTTGGTCCCTTCCTTACGTCAACAGCGCCGTTCGCAGGGGGCGTTACCCCATTCCTTCAAAACTGCCACCTGACGATTTCTCGCCTTTACAGTGACAGCCACACGACTTCGTAAGATCATATTTACTTGTCTGATGCGAATGAATGATGCTACTGCGGTTTGTGCATACTGTATTGTGTCGCACACGCTCCAAATATTTCGTAAATCATATACAATTTACGATAGAAGGCTTACCGCAATCTTATTTTTCACTATACATTGACTTGCTAAAAAAGTCAATAAAAAATGCAGAAAAAATGTGAAAAAGGAAGAACCCTCTGAATTACAATTTAAATGGTTCGATATTGTTCCCGGTGTTTGGAAACGCCAAAGGGAGAATATCGCGTAGCCTCGTTTATTACCGTCAAAAATACCGTCAGAAGGAAAGGAGATTACTATGCCACGGCGAGGAGAGAACATTTACAAGCGGAAGGATGGTCGGTGGGAGGGCCGCTATATTCGCGGCCGGACACCTGCCGGCAAAGCAGAGTATGGCTATGTATATGCCAAAAGTTATGCAGCCTGTCGTGAGAAGCGACGGAAGATGGAAGGAGTCATACCACAGAAGCCGACCCTGACAGGTGAAATGTCTGTGGCCCAGGCAGTTGCGTTCTTTTTGTCAGATCGCCGTGGTGAGCTAAAGGCTTCAACGGTCGGGCGCTACGAGTATGTGATCAGCCATTATATTGTCCCAGATCTGGGAACGGTCATGCTTCATGAGTTGACGGCGGAAAAGCTTTCTGCCTATTTTAAGAGATTGCAGAACCGAGGTCTATCAAGCAAAACCGCGAGGGATATTGGTGTGCTGCTAAAGACAATTTTCAAAGTGGTGAAAAAGAAATGTCATTGTGATTGCCCCGGCCGGGATGTGGAGCTGCCCGCATATCGCGGCAAAAAGATTGAAGTATTTTCCGATCACGAGATAGCCCTGCTGGCGCAGAAGATCCTGGAGGCCCCGGACATCACAGGGCTGTGTATCCTTCTGGTGCTGAACACGGGGCTGCGACTTGGTGAGATCTGCGCTCTGCGCAAAAGCGACATTGACTACCGCTCCGGCTTTCTGCGAATTGAGCGCTCGGCTGCCCGTGTACGCGATGCTTCCGGGACACATCTGGTGGTGCAATCCCCGAAAAGCGGCAGTTCTGTGCGTCTTGTAGCCATTCCCAATGATATGCTGGAATTGCTGAAAGCGACCACCCAGAGCATTCAGAGAGACAATTATCTGCTGACCAACACGGACACGCCGATGGAACCGCGCACACTGCAATACCGATACCGGAAGCTGCTGGAACGCTGCGGTATCCGCTATCGGAATTTTCACGCCCTCCGACATACCTACGCGACAAGGTGCATGGAGAATGGTGTGGACATCAAGAGCCTCAGTGAGCTTTTGGGCCACGCTGATGTTCGGACGACATTGCAGACATATATCCATTCTTCTCTGGCCCATAAAAGGCAGGCTGTTCAGAGCATTTGTTTCTTACCCATGGAAGGGGCGGGCAGCGTTTTAATTCCGTCAAAAATTCCGTCAGAGATCTCAGCAATTACCGTGCCGCCAAGCAAAACAGGGACTTGTTTCGTAAATTGTATATGATTTACGAAAAACGAACTTTTCCTCATGCAGCCGTAGGCATCTGTGCCTACGGCTTTTTTGTTTTGCAGGCAAGGCGCGATCCGGCTTGCTGCATCGTGAACAGGGGCTAATCATCTTGTTATCAAGACCGTCTGGGATAGAACCGCTCGCCGACCCACTTCGCGGTCAGTTCTTTCGGATGCAAGACCAGCGTGGGCGTATGGTTCTCCGCAGCAAAAGCAAAGGCTCTGTTTTCCCCACTGTCCGTTGCTGACATATCCGCATCATGGACATATAGTACCACATCGGCAAGGCCGATGATCTTCCTATAGGCTTGCAGCTGTGCATCCGGCGTACCCACGGGACACACGACCGAAATAAGGGTGCATTTTTCCAGCATAGTAAAATAGCGTTCCCTCAGATACGGCGCCCACTTTGTGGCCTGTTCCTCATGTGGTGTGTAGCAGAAAAGCATCAGGTCTTGGTCGGTGGTTTCCCGCAGACCATTGACGATCTCGGCTGCGTACAGACCTACGCCGCAGTCGCAGGCGGTCAGAAACTGAGTCACACCGCGCTGGCGCAGCGCCATGATCTGCTGCGCCAATTCCGTCTTCATTTTAGAACAAAACTTATCTTCTTCATCAAAACCCCACGGGAACCGCATGGGGTTCTGTCCTATGACCACACAGCGGATTGGCTTGTTCATATCCCCACCTACCCTTACAGGATATAGTGTCAGCTTGAAAAAAGTGGTTTTTGGACCTTAAATTTCGCAAGAACTATGTCTGATTATACAAATGTACTTTTAGGATATTATAACATTGCCAAATTGCACATACAATACAAATCGTAAGAAAAGATTAGGAGATTTGGTTGTATGGTAAACTACGAGTTCATAGGCGCGCGGATCAGAGAGGCCCGTCTTCGGAAAAAGCTTTCACAGGAACAGCTTGCCGCAATGGTCGATGTGGGAACTTCGCATATCAGCCATATTGAAACCGGCGCGACGATCCCAAGCACAAAGCTGCTCGTGCAGCTGATGAATATTCTGGACTGTGATCCCAACGAGGTACTGTGTATGGAGACCCGCAGCACACGTCCGATCCTGAACAGTTGGCTCTCTGAGCTGGTCGCAGACTGCAACGAGGATGAAATCAAGATCATCACAGACACGGTTATGGCGCTGAAAACCAGTCTGCGCCGCAATCGAAATGAAGACAAATAATGTTCAAAGCCTCGCTCTTACGTAGAGCGGGGCTTTGTTTACTATATAGGAGACTGTAAAAAAACAAGCGTCGTATTCTGCCGATAGGAGGGAGGAACATACAGGCATTCGGAAGGGATTTAAAGCATATGCACAGCGGCGAATAAGCTATGAGCACGATACCGGGTAATGTTGAAGACTACCCCTTACGAGAACACGACGCGAATTAAGGTCGTTCTATTTACTGGAACGCCCGCGCCCTGCCATGCGCAGAGTGCGGGCGTTTTCGTTGTGTCGAAAAGCAACGAAAAACGTCGTGCGGTGCAGAGGTCCGCCCATAATGGCCGTTCCCCCAACGAAACCATTATGATAAAGGAGGCCTGCTGCCATGCGGGATAGTCAGTACAAGTCGTGCGCGGTACAGAACCAGTTTACAGCCTATCTGATTGCCGCGATTCGCAATTACAAAAGAACGTATTTAAGGAGAATTTCCACAGCTCTTCGGACAGAACTGCCCATGGAGGGACACAGCGAGGTGATGGAATTATGTGAGGAAACGGACTTCTTCTGTGGGCTGCCGCTGATGCAGCGATTGGAGAATGAGCGTCTGTTCGCTGCTATGCAAGGGTTAAGCGAGCGAGAGCGTTACATATTTCTGTCTAAAGTCCTTGGAGAGATGAGTCTTTCGGAGATTGCGCTGTCGCTCGGTATCACCTATGGAGCTGCGGCCATGTCCTATCATCGCACGGTCTCGCGCCTGAGAAACGCTGTGGGAGGTGGTAAAGGTGAATGATTTCATGGAGCTGTTCATGAGTGCGAAGAACGGGGATTCGTCTGCAATGGAGGAACTTCTGCATATGTACTACCCGCTCTTATACAAGGAATCCGTGGTCAACGGGATCTTTGATGAGGATCTGCTTCAGGAACTGTGCCTGCTGTTCTTGAAGTGCGTGGCAAAGTTCAATATTCGATAGAGAGAACTCTCTCGGTCACGTTCTATGGAAATAATGGTTTAACCGCTGCAAGGAAGAAGCCCAGTTCGCATGAAAGGCGAGCTGGGCTTCCCAATTTCACTAATAACTATGTATTTTCAAGTCTCTCAACGGCTTCTTCATAGGTATATACCGGCAGAAACCTCGTCCCTTCGCAGACCGCCGAGAACACGGGTGGATGACCTCCTGCATCGCAGGCGAACACCCCTTCTGCCTCTACGGCGGCATTCAGTCGCTCCAAGTACATATAGAGGTTCCCGGAACGATCCATCCTATATTCCGGTGCAGAGCCAATCTGATGCTGCCCCATATAAAGCCGCGTTTCTTCCGGCAGGGGCATCAACAGCTTACACGTGGCTGCCCGCGACGGTCTTTCCACCATCGGAGCAAAGAGGCTGCTTTGCTCTCCAAACATAGAGCCGCGTGCGTGTATGCGCTCCTTATACGGGAAGTGACAGGTGTTTTGCCAAAACATAGCGGTTAGCCTGCGGACATTCTCGCACATGGCATAGGTATCGATCATCTCATGGGGACGGTGTTCATTGAAATAACCTGCGCTGATATTGACAGCCGCAGTTTTCAAGTGCGGTGCGACCACAGAGATGTCGCTGAACGAGCCGGAGTTCTCCTTGAAGCCGAAGCTGCAAACGAACTCCGTGAAGTCAGGGTTATCACAGTGATAGAATACAGCGTCATTCCTGCCGCGCCGATCCAATTCAACGATATAGTTGACCTCCGGACGCAGCTTGCTGTTGGTAAATTTCCTTGCACCCACACCGCCGAACTCCTCGTCTTCGCAAAACAAGATATGACAATGGCACTCGCGCATCAGCATCAGGATCATATACACACCGGCACGGTCATCACCGCCGATCCCGTAGGGCGACATCAGGTAGCGTCCATCCTCGGAGCAGCAGATGATATCCGGCCTATGGGTATGAACCGTGTCCAGATGGGCAACCAGCAACACGGGGACAGTGCCTTCTGCATAAAGAAATCCGCTTTTACAGACGGGTTCATAGTCGTGCGCGCGCAGCTGCTGCACAAGATGCTCTTTCAGCTCGCGCTGGGTCATCTTCAAGATGCTTTCAAAATGGGATATACTCATTCCCATAGCTTCGCAAATATTCATTATGCTCCTCCTCACGCCACCGCCACGGTAGCTTTTTCACAAAGCGTATGACCCATAGCACGACAGGCGGAGGCCATGCTGCACGATGCGCAACCGGAGGTCAACTGCTGGTAGCAGTCCTGACAGACCTCCACCAAGGTGCCGCGCCGGTTATAAGCTGGATACATAGTGCCTAAAGAGGGGCGGCCGCAGGCGGCGCAAATATGCAGGCACGTCTTGCAATAAAAACCATCTTCAAGATAGATTCCTTGACCGCGCGCTACCGTCTGCCCGCATTTGCGGCAGACGGCCACCTCTTTGCAAGAACACTTGATGGCACCATTGCTCCGCAGCTCATTACCGCAGCAGACACACCTAGCCGCAGCTCCGATGGTCAACTCCGTGTCCTTTCTATGTCCCTGCAGAACCGAGAGATTGCCGTGATAATTATAGTCCGGATAATGTAAGCTGCCTCGGTAAGTCGAGAGATGGGCGTTCAAGTCAGGACGTTTTGTTTTCAGATACCAGAGATTTGGTTCCGTCAGGCATCGGGAAATAGCCTGCTGCACCAGATGGCGGAACAGCTTGGACACTTCCAGCGCGTTTCCTGTATCGGCAGGATAAAGCCGGGACTGGAACAGGGTGCCGTTTTCATAGAAAAACATCTGCCGGTATCGGCGTATGGCTTTGCGGTATTCCCCAGAAACGTCGGCATCTACGGCATAAAATACCATGCTGACTCTATCGTTCATATAGGAAAGACAACCCGCCTGGTACCCTCCGTCGCTAAGGCGATGGCAGGACACCCATGTGTTGGATTTGCTGGACATCTCCAAAAAGTCACAGGGATGTACGGAGAGAACTCCGATCTCCTGCATGGTCAACGGGTTCAGAGCGTCGGCAAGCTGTGCAAAAACGGCGTTGTACCGGGTGTGCCTATCGACGCCGTATTTCTTGCAAAGTTTTCCAATAATGCGGCTGGCTTTCTGATCTTTAGCACAGCGTATCCCGCCGCGCTGGCGTAGGATCTCCAGATTTTCTTCAGAAACGGTGCAGCTATAGCCTGACACGGCCGCATGCAGTGCTGTGCGGAAATCCTCCAGATGCTCACCGCTGAGCATCTCAGAGGCGATGTCCAGCAGCGTGAAGGCCGTTTCATCTACCATATCAGGATGAATAGAGAGGGCCTGATTACAGTCGAAGATGATAGCCTGTTCATCCTCGTTCCAATTGGGATGACGCCGCAGCAGTGAAAGCAGATCCGCTTTCGCTGTCTGCCAGGCTGTCAGATTAGCCATAACACCCTCTTCCGAAAAACTCTTTTCGTATTTGTACATAACCTCATAAAACTCGTTTTTCAGCTCTGTGAGCTCTTTCACTTCATTCACACCTTTCTTGCATTTTAGAGTGGAGGGGTAGAGAGCACTGCGCTCTCTACCCCTTTTGCGACTAACGTCTGAGCCTCATTCTCCGATCATCTGGAAAAACTCGCCCGGTGACAGTACACGGATGCCCAAGGCACGTGCCTTATCCAGCTTACTGCCGGCGTTTTCACCACAGATCAGATAGTCGGTCTTTTTTGTTACAGAACTGCCGGCCACAGCACCCAACGATTCGATCTTCGCGTTGATGCCGCTGCGGGTATAGGGCTCGACCTTTCCGGTCACGACCATCGTGCAGCCCACGAACGGGTTGTCCTCCATTGAGTGCGTTTCGGTAGTTACGGTTTGGATCGTCACCATTTCTTGTAATTCCTCCCAAAGAATACGATTCTCTTCTTGTGCAAACCATTGATGAATGTTTTGGTGCAGTGTTTCTCCAAAATCGGGAAGCTGTGAGAAATCGAAATCATTTTCCACGGCTTCTTCGAAAGCGGAAGGTGAGCTGTCAAACTGCTTCGCCAGCACTTTGCTGGCGTGATTACCTATCATCGGGATGTCCATGGCAATCAGGTACCTCTCAAATGTGGTATTTCTGCTGCGCTGTATGGCACCCCACAGATTATCCCACGATTTCTCGCCAAATCCGTCCATGCAGATGATCTCCTGCATATAGTGATCCAGGCGATAGACGTCTGTGAAACTGTGTAGCCAGCCGCGAGCAATCAAACGCTCCAGTGTGGCCTCGGATAAGCCCTCAATATCCATAGCTTTTTTACTGGCAAAATGCACGAACCGCCGAAGCTTTCGCATGGCGCAGTCTGGGTTATCACAGAAGAGTGCCTTTTTTCCACCATCTGTAATATGAAACCGCGTTTCTGCGCCGCAGCAGGGGCAGTGCTTCGGCGTTACAGCATCCAGATCAAAATGCCCACGCTCCAGATTCTCCTCAATATGAGGAATGATCATGTTTCGCTTGGACACCAACACACGGCAGCCGGGCATCAGTTCAAGCCCTTCAATGAAAGACAAGTTGTGCAGGCTGGCACGCGATACGGTGCATCCATCGATCACTACACTGTCGAGTACCGCTACCGGCGCGATCTCACCGGTGCGCGAAGGAGTCCATTCGATGTCCCGCAGGACGCTTTCGTATAACTCATCCTCAAATTTGAAGGCGAGTCCATCCTTGAAGTGGTGACCGGTGCGCCCGCAGGTCCTGGAGTAGTCCACCTCATCGTAGGTCAGGACAAGACCATCGATGGGGAGATCGCTCTTTTCTGCGGCCTCGCGCATTTGGGCTATGAGCTGTTCATATTGTGCCTTGTCGCCATTTTGCAACTGTACGGCATGAATGACGCCGAACCCAAACTCAGTGAGTTTCAGAAGCCGCGCATGTTTTCCGTTTGCCCAGTCCGTGTACTCCTCGAATCCCTCCAAAACCGAGAAGGGAAGAAATGACACATGGCGCTGGGCGCAGATCGCTGCGTCAAAAGCCCTTATGGACCCGGCTGCCAGATTGCGGCTGTTCTTATACGGATTGCCTGCACTGTCCGTGATGGATTTCAGGCTCTCAAAATCGCTGTTGTGGATGAAGCTCTCGCCGACGACCACCAATCGATCTTCATAGGGGATGCGTTCGGGAATGCCGGAGATCGCCTTTGCGTTGTGTGTGATATTCTCACCGATATACCCATCTCCGCGCGTTGAGAGGCGGATAAGCTGACCGTTTTCATAGATCAACTCTGTTGTCAGACCATCCAGCTTCAGTGACAGATCAACTGTACGCCCGGCCTGAAATGCGATCAGATCCTCAATGCTCTTGGTCTTATCAAGCGATAGCAGGGGAATGTCGTGTGCGACCTTTGGTAATGCTGACACGACAGGATACCCAACCGTCTGTGTGGGCGAATTCGCCATGCAGACACCGGTATGCTCCTCCAACGCCAGTAATTCATCGTACATATAATCGTACACATCATCTGCTACGCTGGGGGCATTGAGGTTGTAGTATTCGTGCCGGTATTGGTTGAGTTGTGCGACCAGCTTTCTCATAGTGCTCATTTCTACTGCGTTAGCCATTATGTTCATTCCTTTCGTTGGTACTATCACCGAAATTCAGCTTTCGGATCATGGCAAGAATAGCGTTATCGTCATTCCACGGTGCAGACCATGGCTGCGGGGAAATGGTGTCACAACGCACGAAGACCCGGCCCTCCGAAATTTGCAAGGATACATCTGCGCGTTTTGCGCAGACAATGGCAAGATTCCCTAATTGTTTCATACTGTCCAACTCCTTTTTTAAGCTGCGGTCTTATCTGCGGCACACAGCACCTGTCGTTTCCATCGTTCAATAAAAGCCTTGATTTTTGCCGGAGGGTCTTCGTTATCGAAGCCCCTTGTCTGCACAACCTGTCCGTCTCTGACCTCTACGGTACAAAGCGACTTGTCCGGTTCGGCTACCTTTCGCACAAATAAAATGACGCATTCACGCTGCGCGACCCGCTTAACATACCTGCCGACACAGTGGCGAAGAGCAGTGCCCTCGTCTATCAGTTCTTTCGAGGAATGGGGAGGGATCACCATAAGGTCTTTCCCCTTATATTGGTATAGCCTCTGCCATTCCTCAAAGCTGTCTGCAATAGCTTTTTCCTGCTCCGCTGTACGTTTGACATCCAGTGCCTCAACCACATGATCATGCGCGGATTTGAGATTACGCGGGAACAGTATAAAGCTGCTCGCTACGTCATATTGCATCTCCTTACACATACGAAGATAGTCACGATAATCGGCAAGAAGATTTGCCATGCTGTAGTACCGTATATATTCGGGAGTCTTTGTGGATGCAATGCGTATCTCGTATTGTGCGTCCGCATAGCGCATCAACTTGTGCATAGTCATATGAGAAAGCAACTCAGCCAAGACCGAAACGTCCTGTATGGCATTATTTGCACACCACTTCATCATAGAAGCATCAGGCCTTTTCCCGGCGTTAATAAACCATTGGATAACGTTAAGCTGTGCAATGCCGGGATCAACTTCCTGCAGCAGTGGTAGCCAGGAACGGTCGAGCTTCAGGACATCTTGCAGGTTCTTCCCCTCGCAGTTTACCGTTTTGCCTATCATAAAATGATAAGGTCCATATACGATGTCTGAGACCAGTCTGAACAGCTTTGCCTTGACCAAGTATTCGATCACCGGCCACTGTACGTATGCGTTCAGGTACGGGATGGCATCCATGGTGGCAGCGATTCGGGCAAATCTTTCTAATTGTGAATACTGCCACGGGGTGTTCCGTAAGAGTTCTGCAAGATTCCTAAAGTATAGATGTCCTGCTGTGTCCCCTTCAAAACTATCGCGCCACGAGAGGAAATGCGGGCGATACCCACATTTCCAGGGCGTCAGATCATCCTTGTAGGCGGACGCAAGATAATAGGGCGACGTACTGCAATGACCATCTGAACAAAGTGAAATAAAATGACGTGCATTTTCATATACGGAAAAGTAAACCGGCGTATCCGCATCGGTAAAAGTGCGGTATGCTTTTACGATCCGCAGAAGCATCTCACCATTTTTTGCCTTTTGCAGCACTTGAACCGTTTCTTGGTCAAAAACACGTCCACGCCTTCCTCTGCACTTGAATGTGATCTTCTTTTTACAGCGAGGGCAGGTGCCGGAAGCATTGTGCTTGGCTGCAGCGATACTGACCTCGTGCCGGCACGCGGTACAGACAGCGCGTTCTGGCCCTTTCCGCTGGTAATCATAAAAGATATACTGCGGCATGACTTCACGGTGGACAAAGCCTTTCAGGTCTCGGGGCAGCGCTGGCACATATTTCATCCGCTCTATGATCACACGCTGCTTTTTCCGCTTACGCTCCAGTGCCTTGCGGCGCGAAATTGACCATTGCAGGTGGGTTAATGCAGAAATGACACTATGGTCACACTTACAAAAACGAGTAGCGCGAGCCTCATCCTGCTGCCGGTAGAAAGCGCATTTGGTGTCAAAACGGTATATCCGATCCAGAGAATCGAGCATCGAACATTGCCACGTTGCGCTGGCGTTTTCTCTGAGCGAAAGAGTAGCGAAATCATCCCGGCTCTGGAACATGACCCAGCGAGGATTGATGCTGCCTGTCAGAATGTGCTCCCTCTGATAGATATAGAGCATCAGAATACGCTGCCCGGCAATATTCCGCACTGCCGTGCGGATAATATAGGGGCAGCTCTCTACATGAAGCACGCCTTCATTCAGATTGAATTCCAGTTCCGGCATGGCAAACTTGCGGCAGGCGCGTTTGTCTATTTTACGAGTCATGCGCTCACCCCCAGGCTATCGAAAGAGATCTGTTCGTCCAAGGGTGCAGCTTCCGTTGGCGTGTCGGCTGGTTTTTCCTCCGCTTTGGCGGCGGGCTTCTCCGCTTTTTTCTTCTCCGCCTTTTTCGTCGTGCTGCTCCTGCCGCCGTAATACGGTTTAGGAACAAACTTTT
>ERZ824978.3481-NODE-3481-length-11728-cov-3.081213_pt1 | contig 11728 bp, 8 predicted proteins | sample MGYA00519860_ERZ824978 | MGnify/ENA primary metagenome ERZ824978 (study PRJEB31778, sample SAMEA3449184) | human gut metagenome | biome: human gut; feature: human-associated habitat; material: faeces | place: United Kingdom | collected 2010/2012 ... | reverse complement strand
GAAACACGCAGTCGGCCAGAGCACAGATGTCCAGCACGCCCACGCCCAGATGGCTGGGGCTTTTCAGCCTGCGGGAGGCTTTCACGGCCTCCAGATCCGGCGCTGTCTCGGAGATGCTGACGCTGCCGCAGAAGCCGTCCGGCGCGTCGAAGGCGTCCTCCAGACGGCCGGTGTAGTTCTCCAGCCCCAGAAACATATCCACAAAAATGGCCTTGTGGCCCGCGTCACGCAGGGCGCGGCACACGGAGGTGGCCGTGACCAGCGAGACGCTGCGCTCCGTGCTGATGCCGCCGCCCAATACTACAATTTTCATGCTGTTACTTCCTTTCTGCTTTTCTCCGCTTTTCCCAAACTCCCCAAATCGCCGTCAGCGCCGCTTCTGCGGGGGATAGACCCGCGGGACGCGCTTGGACACGGCGCACAGCAGCTCGTAGGGAATGGTGCCCGCCGCGTCGCTGAGCGCCGTGATGTCGTTGTCGGGGCCGAAGATCTCCACCTGACTGCCTACGGCGGCGTCGGGGATATCGGTGACGTCGATCATGCACATATCCATGCAGATGCTGCCGCACTGGGGGGCCTTATGGCCCGCCACGGCGAAGCTGCACTTGCCGGACAGCGTGCGGAACAGGCCATCGGCGTAGCCGATGCCCAGCACGGCCATACGGGTGCGGCGCTGGGTGCGGAAGCGGCGGCCGTAGCTGACGCAGGTGTCCGGCTCGTAGGTCTTGATGGTGCTGATGGTGGTGACAAGGCGCATGCACGGGCGCAGACCGAAGCGGCCCGTGTCGTCGCCGTAGCCGTACAGCAGGAGTCCCGGGCGCACCATGTCCAGCGCCATCTCCGGATAGTGGACCACGGCGCCGGTATTGGCGCAGTGGCGGATGGCAAAGGTCACGCCGCCGCGCCGGGCCACCGCGTCGATCATGCGGCAGAACAGGTCGAATTGCTGATGCGTGTAGCGCTCACTGTCGGCGTCCGGCTCATCGGAGACGGCGAAATGGGTGTAGATGCCCTCCGGCAGCAGGCCGGGCAGGCGGCAGGAGGCGATGACGTTGGCCACGCCCTCGTCGAAGCTGTCGCCGCCGCAGAGGAAGCCCAGACGGGACATGCCGGTGTCGATCTTGATGTGGATGCGGAGCTGCCGGCCCAGCGCCGCCGCGCGGGCGGAGAACTCCTGCGCCTTGGCAAGGCAGGACACCGTCTGGGTGATGTCGTTGTCGATGAGCGTCTCGGTATACTCCGACGGGGTGTGGCCCAGGATCAGCAGCGGCATGGTGATGCCGGCGCTGCGCAGCTCCATGGCCTCGTCCAGGCAGGACACGGCCAGATAGTCCGCGCCCTCGCTCTCCAGCAGGCGGGCCACCGCCACGGCGCCGTGGCCGTAGGCGTCGGCCTTGACCACGCCCAGAAACCGGCAGCCCTCCGGCAGGGCGGCGCGGATGGCGCGGTAGTTGTGGCTGATGTTGTCAAGGCTGACCTCGGCCCATGTTCTCTTTTGCAGGCTGTTTCTCATACATTTCCCCTACTTTCCCATTGTAACAGTTTTATTCTATCACTCGGCGCAGAACGGGATACCATGCCCCTTGGCGTACTGCTGGGCATAGGAACCCGCCTTGCCGTGGATGGTCAGTTTCTCGCAGTTCAGGAAGCACTCGCCGCCGATCTGGCGGACGGTGGCGGGGATCGTGATCTTCTCCAGCGCCTTACAGTTGCCGAAGGCGCGATAGCCCAGATGCGTACAGCCCTCGGCGATCTCGACGGTGCGCAGGTTCTCGCAGGTGCTGAAGGCGCTGTTGTCGATGATTCGGACAGAGGGGGGGGTGCTCACGGTTTTCAGCTTATTCGTCTTGTAGAACGCACAATACCGGATATTCGTCAGAGTGTCAGGGAAGGTGACGGACTCCGTATACTTGCTGCCGCTGAAAACGCTGCGCTCGATGCCCGTCACCGGAAGTTCCTCCACGCAGGCGGGTATCTCCACATCGGCCACCGTGGTGAGCTTTTTGGTCACGACGGCGTGGTCGGTGTAGAGGCGGAAGGCCAAATCCTTTGTTTTGAACTCCCGCGTCTTAAAGTCGTAACGCTCGAACTCCTCGTGATACCACGTGCCGAACAGCTTATCCACCACGTCCTCCAGTTCCATGCTGTGACTTCCCTTGAACAGAAGCAGGTCTTGCTCACGGATATAAGCGCGCAGAGCATCTGTCAGTTCTGCCTTCGTGGGGAAATAGTGAACGTCCAACGCCGCATTGGCACGGGCTTCTTCGGCGATATAGCGGGCATCGTCCCCGTAGCAGAACAGGGCGTTGAACTGGGATGCAGCGGCGGCACGGCCTACCTGACGGTGGTACTCCACCACATCGGCACCGCCTTCCTTGATGTCGGCCAGCACGGCGATACGGCGGCCCTGACCGTTGACGGGAATGGCGGAGACGGTGGTCAGGGCGCTCTGCATGGATTCCACGGATGCGTTGTAGCAGTCCAGATACAGGCGGACGCCACCGTAGGACACGAGATTCTGTCGGATACCGCTGGTGCGGTAACGGGCGATGCCGTCCGTGACCTCCTTGTCCGTCATGCCGATGAGCTTGCCGGCAGCGAACGCGGCCAGCGCATAGAGAATGTTGTGCTGGCCAAAGCAGTGAAGCACCACCGGTGTCACTGTCCCATCGTGCTGCACATCAAAGCTCATGCCCATTTCCAGATTCTTGATGTTGACGGCGCGGTAGTCCGCCCGCTCATCAGCGATGCCGTAGTAGAGGGCTTTGCGATCCTTTATCTCCGCGTTCCGCTGGAACGGATCGTCGCCGTTGAGTATCAGCACACCATCGGCGGGCATGCCCTCCTGCACGCCAAGGCAGCTCTCCCAGATGCGCTGCTGGGAACCGAAAATTTCCATGTGGGAGGTGCCCACCAGCGTCATCACGGCAATGTCGGGCCGGACAAGTTGGGCAATGCTGGCCGCTGCGCCGTAGGGCGGCCCCTCCATCAGCTCCTGCACGTAGACCTGATGCTCCTGCTTCAGGTCCTGCACCACACTGCCGCAATAGCGGAAGTTGTTGGCGCTGCCGGTATTCCGATGGGTATTGAATTTGGAGTTGACCACGGTGTATATCAGTTCCGTGGCCGTGGTCTTACCGATGCTGCCGGTGATGCTGATGGTCTTGGGCGTGTAACAGGCGCGGCAGGCGCGGACGATTCTGGCATACGCCTGAAACGTATCGTCCACCACCATGCAGGGGTAATCTCCAATCTGCTCCGTAGCCAGCAGGAGCTTTGCGCCCTTCTGCATGGCCGTTTCCGCCAGCTCGGGCAGCTTTTCTCGCGGTGTGCGGTAGTTTTTATCGGATGTGATGTCGCTGACCAGCGCAACACAGCCCGGGCGGGCGTCCATAGCGAAGTTCAGCTTCGTATACACCTCGTCGTCGGCGGGGGCGGGCAGGCCCAGCGCCGCACAGATATTCTTCTTCGTCAATATCCACTCGCCGGTCATGTTGCCGTTCTTCGTGAATATTCCCTTTACTTTTTTGATGGCCTCTTTCATCTGTATGGCCTGTTTTCCCTCCCCTGTGATGCTGCGCTCCGGCAGAACGGGATAGCTCAGGCCGCAGGCGCTGTCAGGAATATAGCAGGGGATGAACGTCTCCCCCGTCACGCGGACCTTGCCGTTCTGCCGCGTCAGCTCTATTTGCAGGATGCCGGTGGACCGGCTGACGGACATCAGCTCGCTGGTGACAAAGTTGCCCATGGACCACGCCACAGGCACGATGCGTCCATCGCGGGCGGTGATGAGGTCGTGGGGCTGGACGGAATGGGTGTGAGAGCCGACAATATAATCGGCTCCGGCATCCGCCAGTTCCTGCGCCATGCGGCGCATGGAGGCGCTGGGCTCGGTCTTATACTCCGCGTCCACGCCCCAGTGGATATAGGTCAGGACAAACTCGGCTCCGGCGGCGCGGGCCGCGGCGATGTCCGACGCCGCCCTGTCCGGCGCGTACTCGTTGAGCAGGGTGCGGCGGCCCTCATCGGTAAGGCGGGTCTCGTTGCGGTTATACCACGTGGACCAGGACAGCAGGGCAAGGCGAATGCCGTTGACCTCCACCAGCGCGAAGCGGCGCTCCGCCGGGCCGGCGAACAGGCCGGTGCGCATGAGGCCGGCATCGTCGATGCGGTTCAGCGTCTCCCGAATGCCGGCGGCACCGCAGTCCAAGTTGTGGTTATTGGCCAGCATCAGGAAGTCGAAGCCCGCCTGACGCACCGCGTCCAGAAACGACTGGGGCGCGTTGCAGTGGTATTTGCCGTCCACCTTATACTGCTCGCCGGTGTAGGGCGCGGCGGCGCAGAGCATGGTCTCCAGATTGCCGACGGTGAGGTCGGAGGCGGCGAAATAGGGTCGGACGAAGGTGAACACGTCGTGGAAATCCGTCCGGCCGCCGATGAGATGGGACTTGTAGAGCTTCTCCTCCGCCAGCATGTCGCCCACGCAGGAGATCAGCGCCTTGTCCTGCCGGAGGGCGGGCTTGCGGTACACCCCATCGGTGGACAGGGCGTAGCGGAAGCGGGGCGGGTGCTCCACCGGTTCGTAATGGGGCGGCTCCGCCTCGTAGGTGCGGATATCCGGCTCCGGCGGCGTCTGCGGCTTTTTTGTGTTCCAGAATGCCATAGGTGTGTCCTTTCTGCCTTGCGGCGTCAGGTTTGCTCCGTTGGGAGGGTCAAGAGGCTGCCGAACAGGCGGTCCGTCTCCGGCAGGCGCGCCGCGTCCAGCGCCGCGCCGGGGGTGAACGTCAGCTCGCCGAAGTAGACGCGGCCCTCCACGTCGTACAGGTCCACCCGCACGAAGGAGAACGGCTGCGACAGGCGGGCGGCGGCGGACAGCATGTGCGCCAGTCCCGCAGGGCGGGGCAGCGTGAAGTCCGGCGGCGCGGCCTGCCCGTCACGGGTGATGGGCAGGAAATGCCAGTCGGGGTCGAAGAAGTAGAATTTCGGCTTGCCATGGCTGCGGCCCTCGCAGACCAGAATGTAGCGGGGCTGGCCGTGGAAGCAGTAAATTTTGTAGTCGGGCAGGTCGTCGCCGTGGCCCAGAAACCGCTCGCAGACGATCTTTTTGGGGATGGGGCGGTACTGCAGCTCCGCAAAGTCCCGCCAGAAATCGTGGCGCAGCCACTTGTTCAGTGTGCGGACGGCGGCCTCCCTGTCCAGCGTGGACTTGTCAGGGCAGAGGATGTTGTAGCCGCAGCCGTGGTTGCATTTCAGTACGAAGGCGTGGGGCAGGGCGTCCCACGGGATGTCCCGGGGGCGGTCCCACGCGCCGTACAGCTCGTTGAGGATGTCGCCGCAGCCGCAGGACTCCACGTAATCGCGGACGGCGTACTTGTCGGCGCACCGGGTCACCAGCGGGTCGCTGCCGTAGCGCCGCAGCTTCAGCCACATCAGCTTTTCGTTGAGCGTCTGGGGTGTGCGGAGGTCCAGCGGGCGGCCGAAGGTACGGCGGAAGCGCCAGCGGCTGCACAGCACGGGGCTGATAGGCGCCAGCAGGTACATGGCGCGGGCCTCAATGCGGGTCAGGAAGCTCATAAATCAGAACGTGTGGTGGCAGTTGGCAAAGACCTTCTGGATGTTCTCCGCGCCCAGACGCTCGATGGAGCGGCCTTCGGCCCGCAGGTCGCGGCCCAGTGCGGCGGAGGCGATCTCAATGAGGGCGGTACACACCGGCGTGGGGATGCTCAGGTGCCGGCCCAGAGATTCCAGCATCACCAGACCCTGGGGCACGTCCTCGGAGATGTAGCGGGAGTCCACCACCACGGGACCCTTGGCGCGGTACGGCGAGGCGGCGTACTCCTCGAACACGGCGCGGGCGTCGATGGAATCGTCCAGGCTGTTGCGGTACTTGCAGGCGTCGAAGTAGTTCAGGCGCTCGTAGCCCAGATGCTCCAGCACGTCCATCTTCTCCTTGTCCAGCTGGTCCAGAATGCGGTAGACGCTGGGGGTCCAGACCTCCCAGTACATGCAGTAGTCGCCCTTTGTCTTTTCGATGCGGGGGATGCTCATCACCGCACCCACCGTGTGGACCATCATGTTGGGGTTATGCAGGGCGGCCTCCACCACGGAGGACAGGTAGACATAGTGGAACTGCATGGACTCCAGCATGTCCCTGACCTTGGGCAGGTTCTCCACGGGGTACACACCCACGGGGTTGCGGACGTTGCGGAAGCCCACCCGCACGAAGCCGGTGTCGTCCACGCGGCAGTCGATGGTGGAGCTCTCGCCCTCGATGATGGTCAGATCCTTATCGGGGCAGTGTCTCAGGAAGTAGGCGGTGGAGAAGTAGCCCGGGGAGATAAGCACCACCTGGCCCTTCCGCAGCAGCGGCGCGATGCGCTGGATCAGCTGCTCGTGGACGTTGGTCTGGGTGGTGATATAGACCAGGTCCGCCGTGGCGACAGAGGACAGGTCGGTGGTGATGGCGTGGATGCGCGCCGTCTGCTCCTCGCCCTCCTGCCAGAGGGTGATCTCGTTGTTGTGGGCACAGACGTAGTCGAACGTCTCGTTGTGCATGGAGTGGGAAGTTTTGACCAGCGTTACCTCGTGGCCCTTCAGTGTCAGGTCAGCCGCGTTGGCGCAGCCCATATTGCCGGCGCCCAGAATCGTGATCTTCATATGGTACCTCCTTTATACGTTATTGATGCAGGTGCAGCCGCTTGTTCTTGGCGGCGATCTTGTCCTTGAAGTAGTTCTGGATCGTGTCGCCATAGTAGGCGCAGCGGTTCAGATCCTGATATTTGTTGATCTCCAGGATGCGGATGCCCTGAGACGAGATGGCCACGTCAAAGCCCAGATACTCCAGCTGGCCGAAGTAATTGCAGATGTCGGTCAGGGTCTGCTTCACCTTGTCCCACTCCGGCAGCTGGCCCTCAATGAGCATGCCGGTATCCGGATGGTTGGGGCAGGATGTGATGACGTGGTTTTTCAGCTGGGTGCCGTCGTAGAAGCGGCCGGTGTCCACATCCACCTTGGCAGACACGCCGCCGTACCCCAGGTTATCAGTGAGCTTGGTGGAGCCGGTGCCGATGCGCATGTAGGCGTTGGCGATATAGGGGTCGCAGCCGGTGGGATTCAGGACCATGACGCGGATGGTGTTGACGGAGCCCGGGTAGAGGGGGCGCAGCGCCTCGTGCATGGTCAGGAACTCCGTGACGTTGTAGTAGCGGTCCAGGCTCCGGAGCTTGGTGAGCACCGCATCGCGGTCCACCTCATCGTGGTTGATGTAGTACTTGCCGTCGGCGTAGGAGAGCTTGCAGAAGCCGTCGCCGTGCTCGCCGGCGCTCTGCTTCAGGGCCAGCGCGCCCTCGTGCTCCAGCAGGGAGACGATGCCCTCAAAGTCGGAGGGGTACTCCGCAGGGCAGTCCTCCATGCGCAGGGCGTAGGGGACGCCATTGCGCTGCATGATGTGGTAGTAGTAGCGGGGCGCCGCGTCCTTGAAGGGTTCAATGACGTGGCGGTAGGTCATCTTGTCGTCGATCCACTTCTGATAGTGATTGTTGATGGGGCACAGCCAGTGGTAGTCGCGGTCGGACAGGAAGTCGCGCCAGTTGTCCTCCGTCAGCTGGTACTGGTCGATGCGGAAGGAGTAATAGCCGCGGCGGTAGCTCCACAGCTTTTGACGCAGGGTGGTGTTGTGGAAGTTCCGCAGGTCATCGAGAACGCCATTGACGTACTCGTGGAGCATATAGTCCCGATAGCCCGGGCGGCAGCACACCTTCTTAAACAGCTTCCAGCCCCGGTCCTGAATGCGCTTCACCGTGACGACGGGGCGGGGATAGCAGCGCTCGTCCCGCTTGCGGCAGAGGTAGTCCATCACCCGCGGGTCGATCGTACCATCGTGCAGCAGGGCGGGGGCGGGGTTGCAGCTCATGACGCACAGGCCCTTGGCGGTGATGCGGAAGTGGATGGAGTAGTACTCCAGCTGGGGCATGAACAGGCAAAACTCCCGTATCTGGGCGGACACCGACTGCCACAGGGGCAGCTGCTTGTCGTCGTCGAACACACCGGTGACGGGGTCTGCCTGCACCGTATCGCCATCGCGGTAGACGATGCGCAGGTCCACGATCCGGGGGTCCGTCAGCTGCTCGTTGAGGATGACGGCGCGCAGCTCCGTCATGTCGGCGCCGCAGACCGCCTGCTCCGCGTCCAGAATGTCCACCAGCTCCATGAGCACGTAGTGATGGCGGCGGTTCTGCAGGGTGTACAGCAGGGCCTCCTCCGTCACGGGACGGCGGTTCATGATATAGTTTACGCCATCATAGGCCAAGCGGAAAAACGGCGCACCGGCGTGGTAGGAGGCGGGGCGGAACAGCAGGCGGCCCTTCTCACGCAGCAGGCGCAGCAGCTCTCGGGCATCGCCGCCGGCATAGCCCGCGGGACAGTCCGGCATCCGGACGATCACGGCCTTGTCATCGCGGCGCAGCACGTGGTAATACATCTCCGGCAGGTACTGCGTCACGCCGGTAAGGCAGTAGCGCAGGGAGGGTACGTCCTCGATCCACTTCTTATAGCTGTTGTTGACGGAGCCCAGAGAAATATAGTCGCGGTCGGACACGAAATCCCCGCAGTTGGCCTCGGTCAGGCCGTACTGGTCGATGCGGTCATAGAGGAAGCCGTTGCGGTGGGCCCAGCGCATCAGCTGCGGTTCGGCATAGGGGTTCTCCAGCGTGTCGGCCTTCTTCTGCCTGTTCCATGCCTTCAGCGTACCGGAGGAGTAGCCGCGTTTGCCGTACCAGTACTGGTGATAGGCGAAGTCTCCGACCTTTTTGGCGGGACTCAGCAGCTTTTCGCAGAGCTTGCCGGCCTTGCGGAGGGGACGGTTGACGTATACATCCTCCTTCACCATCTCCGGAAAGGCGCAGTTGCGGAAAAACGCCTCCCGCAGGGCGGGCAGATCCGCGTCAGGGCAGCGGCGCTTCAGCTTCAGGATGTCCACATAGGTGTCGGATGCCCGGGTGCCTGTGAGCCGCGCATCGGTGCGGCTCATGGCCTGAAGGTACAGCGGGTGCTGCTCCCGCTGGTAGGCGTGCAGCAGCTGGAAAAAACGGCTGCGCTCCTCCCTGCGGTCCACGCTCTGGCCGGACTGCTTCCGGCGGTAGCGCTCCGCGCAGACCTGAGTGTACGTAGCTTCATTGGGCTCCCGCAGGAATGTCTCGAAGCAGTCGGTATATCGTTCGACGGTGTGTTCCATGTTCTGGTCCCCCTGTGTTATATAGTATTCCCCGGCGCGTATGGCCGGCGTGAAAAGTGTCTGGTTCGTTACCGCAGCTGCGGGCCGTGCTCCTGCCGTCGGGCGCGGAGGTACACCAGCGCCGTCGCCGTGACCGGCGCGCAGGCGTAGATGTGCCACAGCAGCTTTTTGGCCCGCGGCGAGGTGCGGTAGCCCTCCGCCGTTCTGGCCGCCGGCCAGTGGCGCTTAAAGATGCGGTGCATGCGGCGGATGTGCCGGATGCACACCGGCAGCGGGATGGCGCGGGAGGCCGGCAGGAGCCGGCCGGTGCTGGGGATCTCCCGGCAGACGAAAAAGTCGCCGTCGGGGTGGGCGGACTCCGCCGCCTGGGAGTACGCGGCAAACAGGTTCTGCATGCTGCGGACGTGGGCCATATTGCGGCGGCCGCGAGTGATGCTGCCGCCGTCGGTGTTGTAGTGGTACAGGGCCGCATCGGTGCGGCTCAGGCGGGCGCAGCGCTCCGGCAGGCGGCACATAAAGGCCGCGTCCAGATGGTACAGGCCCTCTTGGAAGTGAAAGCCCTTCCATATTTCAGCGCGGTAGAGCTTGTTCATCAGATTGTGGCTGATCTCGTTGCGGAACATGGCTTCCGTCAGCTGCTCCCGCCGGTAGGTCACGGGGCCGCCCAAGGTGACGGAGCGCATCTGCTGGTACGCGCCGTCGTTGACCATCTCGCACTGGGCGATATCCGCCGCGGTATCCCGCAGCAGGGCGTACAGCGTCTCGTACATATTGGGCTCCAGCCAGTCGTCGGCGTCCACGAAGCCGATAAGTGCGCCGCCGGCGGCGTCCAGCCCCGCGTTGCGGGCGGCGAAGGCGCCCTGATTGGGCTGGTGTATCACATGCACCCGCCGGTCGCGGGCAGCGTAGTCATCGCAGATGGCGGGAGAACTGTCGGGCGAGCCATCGTCCACCAGCCAGATCTCCAGATTGGTATACAACTGGCACAGCAGGCTGTCGACACAGCGGCGCAGGCTGCGCTCCGCCTTGTAGACCGGTATGATAACGCTGAGCAGCGGCTGATCTGTCACGGCTGTTCCCCCTTATAGTACGATGCGATCATGGCGGCCACGGCATCGATGGAGAACCGTTGGCACACCTCGGGGCCGCCGTCCCTGGTTGTCCCGGACGCGGCGGCGGTCAGCAGGGCCTCCGCCCATCCGGCGGCGTCCGACAGCGGCACCTGCCGCGTCTCCGGCGACAGCAGGGCCTCGACGGGAATATGCTCCGAGCATACCACCGGCAGGCCCGCGGCCTGGGCCTCGATGGCCACAATGCCCAATCCCTCGAACCGGCTGGGGAACGCGAACACGTCCATGGCCCACAGCAGCCGCTCCACGCCCCCGGTCACGCCGTAGAAAATGACGCGGTCCGCGATGTTCAGCGCGGCGGCGCGGGACCGGAGCTTTTCTTCGTCCGCGCCCTCCCCTACCAGCAGCAGGCGGGCACGAGGCTCCCGCGTCAGAATGGCGGGGAGGATGTCCAGCAGGAATTCCTGATTTTTCTGATAGCACAGGCGGCCCACATTGCCGATGAGCACGCCGTCGGAGCAGCCCAGCTCCGCCCGAGCCGCCTCCCGCTGCTTCGGATCGAAGCGGAAGCGGGACAGGGCGATGCCGTTGGGGATAAATGTATAGCCTCTGGCAGTCAGGTCCCGCTGGGAAAACAGGAAGCTTGCCGCATCCCGGGAGCAGGCCCAGAGCGCCGTGGCATAGCGCCCCAGATGCTGCCGCCCCATGCGGTGGAGCAGCATCTTCGCCCAGCGCAGCGGGCTTTTCCGCAGGGCGGTGTTATGGCTGTGGGCGATGCGGACCGGCACACCGGCCTGCATCGCCAGCTTGGCGTAGTATAGAGAAAGGCTCTGAAACGCGTTGATGTGCAGCACATCGTAGTGCCGCTCCCGCAGCAGGCGGCGGAACATGGCGTGGTTCGTCAGAAGGCGGCGCTGGCTGCCGGACAGCTGGTAAAACCGGATGCCCAGCTTCTCCAGCCGCGCGGTAAACACGCTGTCCAGCAGCTTGGAGGTCACAATGTCGATCTCCAGCTCCGACAGGTCTGCGTGGGTATAGACGCTGGCCAGAAACGACTCGATGCCGCCGGACTCCCAGCTCTCGCAGAAGCAGCATATCCGTTTCACCCGCCGCTCTCCCCTTTCCGTTTATAAGGTCAGCTCGCCCTCCAGATACGCCTGATACCAGCCCAGATTCATCAGCACAAACGAGGTGGACAGGCCCGGCACCACCGTGCCCACGCCCTCCACCAGCCCCACCGCTAGCGCTCGCAGCGGCGTGAGCGACAGCGCGCAGGCGCTTACTTACGACAAGCCGAAGGAGGATGAATAATGGCCGTCAAAGGCGTGGATATTTCCGAGTTTAACGGCAGCGTGGATTTCCAGGCGCTGCAAAATGCCGGTGTGGGGTTCGCTATCATCCGCACGGGCTTTGGCATCGACTACCC
>ERZ824978.3476-NODE-3476-length-11732-cov-2.439496_pt1 | contig 11732 bp, 12 predicted proteins | sample MGYA00519860_ERZ824978 | MGnify/ENA primary metagenome ERZ824978 (study PRJEB31778, sample SAMEA3449184) | human gut metagenome | biome: human gut; feature: human-associated habitat; material: faeces | place: United Kingdom | collected 2010/2012 ... | reverse complement strand
AATGAATATGCATAACACGATACCGCCATCATAACAAGCCCGATTATTATCAGTTTCAGTGCGCTCATCTTTTCGCACAGTATTCCCACAACGGGTCTTGTTGCCAGTGCAGCCATTGAATAGCAGCTAGTAACAAGTCCTGCATATACAGCTGTTCCTGTCATCTGTTCCGCATATAAAGGAAGCGTATTAAGAAATAAGCTTACAAGAAAACCAGAACCCAAAGATGCCATTACCAGAAGAATGAAATTTCTAGTCCATAGTTTTTCTTTCATTGCCTTCTCTTATATTTTTATACTGTCTGTGCCAAAACATATGCATAACTGAACTCACTTGCCGCATATCCGTAATGCTTTCTAGCTTCTTCCTCATCAAATACGTTATAGACCTTAAGCTTTGCCAGGTAATTCTTTCCTGCGTAAATATGTCTTTTAGCTTCGTCGAGAATATCTAACTTCTCTTTTGTTCTATCGCCAGTCAAAGCCATTCGTTCCGCTGCTTCCCAGGCAGCCAGAACCGCATCATCTTCAAATGCGAAAAGTACTTCATCTGGAGTATGCTTCAACTGAATTTTTGCGTATTTACCCTTGCTACCAGGCATAAACGAAACTGCTGTATCGGCAGTACCATGGAGCATATATGCAATAGCATCCTCAGCAACACCGAAACCTCTTGTTCCTGTTCTAAAGTCCGGAGCATGCATTTCTGGTGTGTAGTTTGATTCAACTACGCCCCATTGATTTTGGTTCCACTTTTCACCATCCCACCAGTCATGTGATGCCATGATTCCCATCATGCTTTCGAGGGTAAGGCCTCCGTACTTTTCGGCGAGAATTTTCTCTTCTGTATCATATCTTGTATAGGAATCTTTATTGCTTTCTACATCTATACTTGATTTTCTCATGTCTTCATCAATGAAGTGATTTGCAGCATGTATATAATTCTTCTCACCATAGTCGCCAGGAAGTCTTGTTGCCTGGTGAGCTGAAGTGAGTTCCAGTATGCGAAGATCCTTCTTCGCATCTGCAAACTGATATATCCATCCACCTGTATACCTAGGGAACTTATTGTTTTCTCAGCCTCTGCAGCTGTATCGCATTTAAATGTTGCGTATACTAATGCGCTAATAAAATCTGCAAATCCAAACTGCGTGTCTTCTTCAAGTTCTGATTCTCCGCCATCAAAGGTTGCAATCAGACCCTTTTCGTTCATGGCAAAATTAGCGCCCATCTGCCCACACAACTGAGGGAAAGTTACAAATGCATTTCCCTCATCCGGGAACGCAACAGTGTCACACCATATCCGCTCATGTTATATGTGATATCACCATTAACTCCGGCTATTGTCTTACCGTCAGCAGTTGCTTCTTTTGTCGCCGCAATCTGACTGCACATCATGTATGGGATGCTAACCCACAACTGAATATTTATGAGAGCGATTTCACCATAAGTCATGCCTGAACCGTCCGCAATTCCTCTGTACCAGTCGTGAATTTCCGGAGCTTTTTCAGCAATGTCCTTGCTCAGCAGTTCAACTCTTGCTATGAGCTGCTCTTTTGTGTAGTTCTTTAGTGCATCACCAGCAACCAGACAGAAGTTTCTCTTTATCATCTTCTTTGTTTTCTCACCATATTGTTTCCCCATTTCATATGGCGTTCCCTTAACAAAAATAACTTATCTCATACCTGGCGGCGGTACCTGTGCATCGAAATCCAGATGCTTATCCCAATTTATAGTAATCATGCTGATTCTTTCTTTCTTCTGTTTTGAATCTGTTTTTTCACAAAGGATTTTGAAAGTCTATCAAACATAAACGCAGCAATTACACCAACTATGTTACAAATAAGAATTACAATTAAAGTTGTATTTACTTCTGCAGCTCCCGCAACAACTGGACCTATTGCAGATGAAATCATGCCAGCTACGCCAACAAAACCCATGTTTACACCAAAGTGTTTCTCACCCCAGATGTTCATTGTAATTACTGCCATTGCTGTTCCCTGTCCGCCATATCCAAGGCCTACAAATAATACAACAAGTGCAAAAAGGAAGAATACCCCTTGACCAAACAACAGATAAATTCCAACAACTATAAATGACAATACACAGAGAGTCAACAGGGCCTTTCCACCACCCAGCTTATCATTAAGTACACCAGATACAACTCCACCTACGCCAACACCAATAAAGTATAGCGTTCCGAATATCGCACCCTTTGTGGCGCTAATTCCGAGTGCCGACTGTGCCATAAGTGATACATTACTTGAAATTGCCATTCCGCCAACCATAAGTCCTATAAGAACCAGCAGTAGCACATAGAACAATGGGGTTTTGAGCATCTGTATCCAGTTATAATCAACTACTGAAGCTTCCGTTTCTATTTCTTCTTCGTCTGGCCCCCAACCTTTAGGGGCATATCCTTCAGGAGGGTCTACCGCAAAAATTCCAAGAATAACTGTAATTAGTCCAAATACTATGCCGTAAATTATAATAGCAGGAACAACATTCATTTTCTCAATAAGAATGGCCAGTGGTACACATGAAGCCGAAAACAGGAATGCCTGTCCAGCATAATACAAACCTGTAGCAAGACCTCTCTTATCCGGGAACAGAACTCCTACATTAGCGAGCTGTGCCACAAAGATACCAAACATGCAGAATGATGCAATTCCTCCACCTACAATAACAAATCCCCATACATTGCTAAAAAGAACACTAGCCACAACTGAAAATCCATATAAGATTCCTCCCAGAATTATCAGCTTTCTGTTTCCTAGTTTTTCTCTTAAAATACCAAAAACAACCATCGCAGGGCTTGATATCCACATACAAATTGTAAATACCAGCATAAGGGTTGGAATTGCCCAGCCCTTATCAGCATTCAATGGGCCTGCAATTATCGACAACATATAAGGAAAACCTACTGCCAATGCAATAACAATCTGTGCTGCAAGTATGAACCAGCGTTTTACATCCATAGACATAATTATCCTCCTTTCAAACTCCTAATAAATAGTGTTAGTGATTATTCCTATCGCTAGCTAGACGATTCTGTTAAATTAATAATACATTCAGAATATTCCATGGTTGAATGTCTTCTCAGAAAATACTCGTTGTTTCATGGATAAGTGATCATTGTATTCTATTGCGACAGCTCCAATAAGTCTGAGAATTGATTCCGCATTCGGAAATATCTGAATCACATCTGATCTGCGCTTGAATTCGCGATTAAGGCGTTCAATCCAGTTTGATGTGCGAAGTTTTGTGCGCATCCATTCAGGAAGTTGCATAACTGTCATGGCATCCTCGAAGCCCTTATCCAGGATTTCAACTGCGCCGGCTGCAACAGGCCTGTAATCGCGAATGATTTCGTCACGGATATTGCGAGCCTCATCAATCGTGCCGGCATTAAACATGTTACGCAATTCCACTTTTAATCCTTCTTTAAAACGTGTCGGCGTTTTATCCAGGATGTTGCGAACAAAGTGTACCTGGCATCTCTGCCACGCAGCGTCAGGATATGTCTTTGTTACTGCACGTAATATTGATTTGTGTGCATCAGATATTACCATGTTTACACTGTTAAGGCCTCTGGATTTCAGATCCTTAAAGAATGTTTGCCATGAATAGTTATCCTCTGCGTCAAACACATCAAAGCCAACAATTTCACGACATCCGTCAGATGTGATGGCAAGTGCAACCAGGAATGCTTTTGATACAATTTTATGTTCCTCTCTTGCCTTGAAGTATGTCGCATCAATCATTAAGAACGGTGCATCATTCATGTTCAATGGTCTGGTTTTAAACGCTGCAATTTCTGAGTCCAGCTTCTTGCATAACTCGGAAACAGTAGACTTAGAATATGATGTTCCACATAATGTTTCGACCACCTTGGATACTTTGCGTGTAGAAACCCCAGCAATGACCATCTGAACCATAGTGGCTATTAATGATGCTTCGCTGCGCTGGTAGTTCTCGAACACCATTGTGTGAAACGGCTGGTTACGATGTCGAGGAACATCAAGAGTTAAGGCTCCGATTCTTGTGTTGAGAACGCGCGCTCTTGTTCCGTTTCGGTAGTCCTGGCGATCTGTTGTGCGTTCATGTCTTGAAGCGCCAAGTTGCTCCTCGGATTCCATAAGCATTACCGCATTAAGAATCCTTTCGACAAGAAGTTTGAATGCATCGTCACGATTACCTGATAAAACTTGTAGCACTTCTTCCTGTGATAATGTAATATTTACTTGAGTCATGTTCATACCTCCTGTACATGTTGTTGTGGTGATTACATTATACAGGATGAGCATGGCTCAAATTTTTTATTTTTTGAATTTACACCATTATACGGACATTACTTTATTTTTCATATACAATTGCTCCATCCATGATGGTCAATACCACGGAAGCATCTCTGATTTCTTCCGGTGGAATGGAAAAAAGATCCCGATCGACAACAATTACATCGGCCAGCTTTCCCGCCTCCAAAACGCCGATATCATCCCGATTGTAAGACTTTGCCGCGCCTGCCGTATAGGCCGTCAGGGCTTCCGAAAGCTCAATACATTCCTCCGGGTTCACGCCGGTAGGCTTCCCTTCATCGTCCAGCCTCGTAACTGCCGCATAAAGGTTGGGGAAGGGATTGAAATCCACCGCCGGGTGATCGGTTCCAAAGGCCAGCTGGGCTCCCGCGTCCAAAAGGCTCCTGTGGGGCCACTCCCACCGGCACCGCTCCCTTCCGATTCTGCCGATCTTTTCGTTAAAGTCCAGGGTCAGGTGGTACGGCTGCATGGACGGGATGACCGACAGCTCCGCAAACCGCGGAATGTCGTCCGGATGGATGTTTTCGATGTGCTCAATGCTGTTGCAGAAGGGCAGCTCCCCGTTTTCCCTTTGGGAGTGCTCGTATATATCCAGCGCCATGCGCACCGAACCGTCGGCAATACAGTGAAGCCGCACGGGAAGCCCTGCTTTGTTGGCCGCCGCAACGTAGTCCATGTTGTCCTCCTTCGCAACGGTGGGAACGCCCACCCCGCAGGTATCCGGACGGTCCGAATATGGCTCAAGCAGCAGTCCCGTAAAGGTGGAGGTCACTCCGTCGATGAAGCCCTTGACCCCGCTGAGCCGCAGCTTTTCCGAACAGAATTCTTTTTGATATTCCAAGGCCTTTGTAAAATCCCGGTATCCGTCCAGCTTCGTATACAGGTGGATCCGGCAGGTCAGGCTGCCTTCCCGTTCCATTTCCCGGACAGCCGAATAATTGCGGTAAGTGGTGTCGTTATAGTCGTAGGCGGTTATGTCGCTGATGGAGGTTACGCCCCACTTGTTGATGTGCCCCATAAAATCACGATGAAGTTTCTTCATCGGTTCTATATCCAGCTCCATCACTTTTTCCATTGCCGGAGCCATTGCATCCAGCTCAAAAAGTAGACCGCTCAGTTCTCCATTTTCTAATTTTCCCACAGAACCGCTTTTAGGCTTCATGTCGACTGTAATACCCGCCTCCTCCAGAGCCAGGCTATTCATCCAAAGTGTATGACCATCGGCAACGACCAAGTACACTGGCCTGTCTGGAACTGCCTCGTCCAAGCTTTTTTTGGTAGGAAGCGGCGCATCGTTCCAATTTGCCGGGAACCATCCATCCCCGCGGATTCTTTTTTCATCAGGGTGCTGCTCCGCAAATTCTTTTATCATTGCTGCGCACTCAGCCTCCGAGGAAGATGCGATAAGCTCGCCGCAAACATGTTCACTGGCAGCAAGACCTGCCATGAAATAATGAACATGAGCATCTATAAATCCAGGCATAATCAGCTTGTCACCATACTCTCTGACTTCCGTCTCCGGCCCAAGAAAGGCTTCAAAGTCTTCTCCTACAGCTAAAAGTTTATTTCCCTTAATCGCCACTCCCCCCGAAATCGGCTTATCAGAAGTTGAAGTAAAAATGTTATTGCTTTTTAAAATCAGATCTGCTCTCATAATTATTCCTCCTACGATTTTTCTTTAATTTATTTAACTTCTTTAATTTACAAGTCCTATACACGAATCACTCCGACAATAACAAACGCAATAGCTGCCAGTACAGCGGAGCCTAAAACATAAGGCGCTACTGCTTTTATCTGCGTTATATTGGGTACGCCGGTTCCCGCAGAGGTCATAAATACAGCATCGGAATAAAAGCAAAACTTACTTCCAAAAGCAACGCCCGACATGATAGCAGCCACGACAATTGACGGCTCAATACCCATATTAATTGCCAGAGGTATAAAAATCGGTACCGAAATAACAATTAATATCCAAAAGCTTGCTGCTGCAAAGGACACGCCCGCTACGACAAGAAACGCAATCGCCGGAAGCAGACTCGGCGGAATGGCTCCGTTAAACCCATTAATGACAAAATTGGAGAATCCCATAGCATCGTTAGCAACACCTACTATATAAGCAAAGCAAATAACAAATGCAAGACTTGCCATTCCTGTAACACCTTCCAGCAAAGTATTCGTGAATTCCGATAATGTCATAATTTTCTGTGCTGTATATAATACAAGCTGTGAGAGAATTGCTGCGATAATACCATGAACAAGGCTGCCATTGCAAAGCAGCATTACTGCAATCAGAACGACAATAGGAATCATAAAGTTCAGTGGAGACGACGGCTGTACACCTTCATTATTGCCCTCCATATTCATAGTCGGCAAGCCTCCTGATTCTTCTTCCACCAGAAGCGGTCCTCCTGCATCCACCCTCTCATATGCCTTTTTAATCAGACCTACTTTTGGGATAACGCCTAACGCTACAAGCAGGCACACGATTATAGCTATAATCGGAAAAAACATGTAAAGAATGGCTTTAACATAATCGCTGAAGCCAAGCCCCTGCTCTGTCATGGTTCCTATGGCAAAAGCGGACCAGCTTGTAAAGGGAATTAAAACGCAGATAGAGGCGCCCATAGAATTTACACCATAAGCCAGATGTTCTCTCGGGATCCGATTTCTGTCTGTAATTTCTTTCATCGAAAAAGACACGGCCAGAACGTTCAGATAATCGTCCACAAACATGATAATTCCCATGATCCAGGTCGCTACCATAGCTTTTTTTCTCGTATTGGCAAAGCGGGACAGAATATCACTAAACCCAAGCAGAGCCCCGGATTTTTCAAAGAGCTTAATAATTGCGCCAAATCCCAAAAGGAGTATTAACAGAAACTGATAAGACTCATTTGAAAGGACCCCGTAGGCCACTTTACATAACCCTCAAAAACATCACCCTTAAAAACCAATACCGCACCAACTACGGATGATAAAAACAGCATTTCTGCCATCTTTTTTGTAATCAGCACTCAAAAAAACAAGACCGCAATTGGTATGCAGGAAAGAATTCCATATTCCATTTTCTAACCTCCTAACGACAAACTGATACTGTATGCTTCCTCAGTTACATTACAAAATTTCAAGAAGATTCAAACCTTAACTTGTCGCAACAAGACTTTTAGTATATAATTAATTGTAGGATAAATTGGAAAATTTAGAAATTACATTTTGGCATGATTTTTTGGACCCTATATCGCCCCTTATGATCCAAAAGTATTATAAGTTTACCTCTTAAGGATTAGTGAATTTTTATTAGGGATGCTATATAATTAAAGAGCAAATATTCTAAAAATGGTGGTGGCTGCAATTGGAAAGAAACAGTATTATGTTGTTAAACGATATTATTTACAAAATCTATACAATTGAAGATTTCGATGAAATGCGTAAATCCGTATTGAAATTTCTTCAGTATCTCATCCCTTACCCGCTTTCATCATTCTTCTTAGCATCAACAAAAGTACCTTATGAATTAGAAAATCCCGTATTTACCGGTCTTGACGATAAGTACTCGCAACGATATTCAGAACGATATCAGGATCTGGATTACACCCGCTGGACCTTTGCCGCGCCTGCCGCCCAGGCCTACCGGGAAACGGATCTCCTCCAGGAAGAGGTTCGGGTTAATACACCTTATTACAAAACCATGTTCGTTGACTCTGGCATGCACTATTCCGCTATTGTCACCATAATTCACGAAGGTGTCTTTCTGGGATGTATCAATCTGCTCCGCCCCAAGGAGGATGGGAATTTTACAGATGAGGAAATGTTTTTTCTGGACATGCTGAAAGGGCATCTGGGCTACCGGCTCTACCAGTCCCTCCAGAAGAAGAAGGAATGCGAAAAGCCGTATCCCTCAAAGGAAGAGCTGATGGAGCGGTACGGCCTGACCGACCGGGAGACGGAAATCGTCTATCTGCTCCTGGACGGCGTTTCCAAAGCCTCCATCTGCAGTCAGCTCTGCATCAGCCCAAACACCCTGAAAAAGCATACACTGAATATTTACAAAAAATTAGAAGTCAAAAGCTGGCGGGAATTGTTCGCCCTGCTGAAATAGCCCCTTTATCACGTAAAGGTGACCAGCTCCTGCTCCGGCTTCGTTCCCTTTTCAATATGCGCCAGCTGCAGGATGGGTCCCTCTTCACCGTACAGCCTGCACTCGCCGTAATCGAAGCCCGCCGTAACGTTTACCCAGTCTCCGTGCTCAAAGGGCATATCGTCCATTTCATAGTAGCAGATAAAACCAAGAAACTGAATATCGTCCTCGCAGCAGGTCATAATATGCCTGCCCGGCACAAAATACTTCTGGTGCGGCTTTGCGCTGGCGCAGTACCTGGCTGTAAAGCTGACTTCCTTTCCCATGTAGCGATCCGGATGATCCATAGCGTCCAGATACCAGAGGCCGTAGTCCATATCCTCGATTTCAACCGTATTCCTGCTGTAATCAAAAGGCAGAACCTCCGCTTCATTTTCATACATGGTTCCGTCCGCTTTTTCAAAGGCCACCTGCACCTGTGGGTTTAAGGCTTTCAGGCTTCTTCTGAATTTCAGCCGATCCGTATCCTCCGTGCACCGGTTAAAAATAATCAGATTCGAATCCCGAAGCGGCTCCATGAAGGTCTTTCGCATATTGCTGATGTAAAGCTCCGCAGTAGAGGCGTCTACTGTGGAATAAATGCCTCCGATAAACCATTCCTCCGGTATGCCGCTTCCAAAAAGCGCGTCCATTTCCCACATTCCGTTATATTCCACGATAATCTGGGCAGGCCGGTAGTCCCGCTCGCACCGCTTCCAGAACAGCTCGTTCAATTCTTCCTGCTCCTCAATGCTGATGAGGACGATACGGTACTCCCTGAGAAATGCCTCGCTGAATTCCTCCTCCCCCTCTTCGCACTGAATAAGAAGAGTAGTCCCCGGCTCCAGGAAGCCTTCCTCTTTGGAAACCTCCTGAATCAATGTGGTTTTCCCGCTTTCCAAAAGCCCTGTAAAGAGATAAACTGGGATTTCCATAAATCCGCCTCCTTATTTTCCAAAGACCTTATCCAGATCTTCCGTTTTCAGCTCCGTTCCGATGACGCAGATTCTGCCGGTGTAATCCGGCCTGCAGGTTCTGATTTCCGTTTCTTCCGGCACCATGTCAAATTCCATCCACTGACCGTCCTCGCCTTCGACAATGCCCTTTGCCCTGAGAACCGTTCCGAAGTCCTGCGTCATGCTGAGAAGCTTCAGCGTATCCTCAAGCTCCTTCTTGTTGAATTTGTGGACCGTTTCGATTCCCCAGCTGTCGAAAATTTCGTCCGCGTGGTGGTGATCGTGATGGTCATGGTCGTGGCCATGATGATGATGGTCATGATCGTGTTCGTGATGATGCTCTTCATGTTCTTCGTGATGATGATGCCCGTGGTGCTCATCCCCGTGATCATGGCGGTGATGCTCATGATCGTGTCCGCAGCCGTGTTCCTGGCGGTCATGGTCGTGATGATGGCGCTCCTTCTGATAAGCCCTGAGGAGCTCTTCCTCCAGGCTGCGGCCGTGCTCCACCGCTTCCTGAATCATGTCCCCGGACAATTTATCCCACGATGTCGTGATAATCGTCGCCTCCCGGTTGTAATTCCGCAGCAGGGAAACGCACTCCTTCAGCTTTTCTTCCGTTATCATCTGGCTGCGGCTGACTACGATTGTGGTAGCGTACTCGATCTGGTTGTTGAAAAATTCACCAAAGTTCTTGATATGCAGCTTTGCCTTTTTTCCGTCCACAACCGTAATGCGGCTGTCAATTTCCACCTGGGCAGAATCCTTCATTTCATTTACTGCGCTTGCCACATCGGAAAGCTTTCCCACACCCGAAGGCTCAATGATGACCCGATCCGGCTGAAATTCATCGACTACCTGCTTTAACGCCTTTGCGAAATCCCCCACAAGGGTGCAGCAGATACAGCCGGAATTCATTTCCGTCACTTCAATTCCCGAATTCTGCATAAAGCGGCTGTCTATACCGATTTCCCCGAATTCGTTTTCAATTAAAACGATCTTTTCTCCTTTGTAAACCTTTGCGATGAGCTCTTTAATAAAGGTTGTTTTTCCGGCGCCTAAAAAGCCGGATATGATATCTACTTTTGTCATGTTTATTGCCTCTTTTACTTCCCCTTTCAATCTTTCACTTTCCCTGTTCGGAAGGCCTCTATCATTTCCGCCGTTATGCTGATTCCCGTGTTCTGCGGCGGAATTTCCTCTCTGGAAAGCCAGACCGCCTCCGAAAGCTCATCCCTGTCAAGGCGCACGGCACCGCTTCCGTCCAGCTTAGCGAAGAACCCGGAAATAACGGAGTCGGAAAAGCCCCATGGCTGGCTTCCATAGTAACGCAGATCGGTTACCTGCAGTCCGACTTCTTCCATCACTTCCCTGCGCAGCGCTCCTTCCAGAGACTCGCCGATCTCCACAAAACCCGCAATCAGAGCCAGACCCTTATAGGGTCTTCCCGCATATCTTGTTACCAGCAGTCTGTCTCCGTCCGTAACGGCCGCCATAATAACCGGCGAAATCCGCGGGTACTGGATATTTCCGCATTGCGGGCAGATCATGGCCCGCTCTTTATCGGAAAAGCCCATTTCCCTTCCGCAGCACCCGCAGTAACGGTGCTCCCGGTACCAGCGGTTCAGGTGACCCGCCGTGACTCCGGCCAGAGTTTCCCATTTTTCCTCCGCCTGATATAAACTGTGCAGCTCCCGGTACTGCAGCGTCTCCGGAACGTCCCCTTCCAGGTCCTGTTCCGGCAGCAGGAACATAGGGTTATCATCTACGGAAAATGCGTAGACGGCCTTTTTCTTCAGCTTTCCAAAGTCACCCGGCAGCTGCTCAAAGGTGGGAAGGGTGATGCTTCCCGTTTTGCTCTGTCCGGTCAGAATATGACCCTTGTGAAAGGTAAAGCATACGTGCTCCTTCCCGGCTTCGCGGGGCTTAAAGGCATTGTCCAACCTGGAAGGCATAATATCCTGTATCATTTTGTCTCACTCTCCTGAAAATACTGCTTAATGTGTTCGTCCACGATGTTCATAATCTCATCCATTCCCTCTGTACATTCCCAGTCGTCCGCAATGTAATGCCTGACTACCTTGTAGATCCAGTCCCTGTAGTACTGCTCCGCGGCTTCCCTGCCCGCGATGCCCTTCTCCTTCAGCTGACGCACATCCACTTCCGCATACTCCACCGCGATTTTGCAGCGTTTTTTCTCTTTTTCTCCGATCACATCGTAAACCGTGACATCACACCGGTTGTAAAATGGTTTATCCGGTACCAGTTTTATTTTATGCATCCTCATCACCTGTTATGAAGTGACCTCCTGTCAAGCAGTTTTTATGAGATCACCACAACC
>ERZ824978.3462-NODE-3462-length-11789-cov-2.169678_pt1 | contig 11789 bp, 2 predicted proteins | sample MGYA00519860_ERZ824978 | MGnify/ENA primary metagenome ERZ824978 (study PRJEB31778, sample SAMEA3449184) | human gut metagenome | biome: human gut; feature: human-associated habitat; material: faeces | place: United Kingdom | collected 2010/2012 ... | reverse complement strand
CTGGGCTTTATAACCATTTCCATTTATATAATTATCCAAGAAATTTTGGTAAGATAATGCTTTACTATACAATGTTAAACCCTTTGCAGTTAAATGTCCTCCATCTGGTATAACACCATCCAAATCAGCAACTTTCCAGTGTGCTGTTTGAATATCTGATAAAGAATATCTATTATGTATTGATCCAGTTGCACCCGAATAAGCATTTTCCATAGTTGTTAAAACAAATGCTAATTGAGTATTTGTTTCTTTTTCTGTTGAACCTACTTTTTTATAATGGTCTTGAGTTCTATCTTTTGTTTCCATTATAACAACTTCCGGACCGTATATAGCATCTCCGTTCCAACCACTTTGGCTAGTTTCTGGGTTTGTAGTTTTATCCTCAGTGTCTTCTGGAGTCTCCCATTTACCTAGTTTGTCAAATATTTTTCCAATAATTTGCTCAGCTCTCTGCTTTGCTATAGCATATGACTTCGAATATCCTCCATCACTTATAATAGCAGATGCAAGCATTGGCTTATCTTTTTCAATAGCCCACCTTGTTAGATCATCTGTTGGTCCTCTAAATTGAGTATATGATATGTTGCTGACAGTTGCTGTTGTTTCTCCCATAACGCCACCATTTGCAAGTGCTTTATCTCTAGCCGCCTTCTTTAGTACATATTTCATTCTGTTTTCAAAGTCTATATACCCATATCCATTGCTTGTTGTATACCCGACTTCATCCATATAATATCTTTTATAATCATATTTTCCAAACCTAACTGCTTTTCCTGCATCATTACAGTATACTGTTCCTGTGCTCATTTCTGTTGTCCATGATTGGTATGGGAATTGATTATCCGCATCACCTGTAAACGTTCTCTGTTTTAATATTTGAGGAAATAATCCAGATGGGCTAAAGCTTAGTGATGGCATACCACTATTTTCATTTCCTTGCCAAGTTCCGTATGCCAAAGAAACATTACTTGTTGAAAACAACGCAGTTAGTGAAATTGCTACTGTTGCTATTGTTGTTATTAAACATTTTTTTAATGTTTTATTTTTCTTCATCTTACTATCTCCTTTCTATATTAATACTTTCTTTTTTATCATATAAATTCCTACTCCAACTATTGCAATTATTGTTACTATTAATGTAGTGTAAATTACAATATCACCTGTTTTTACAGATGTTAGTACATTTGCTGTTGAGTAGTCATCTTCATTTGTTGCTTTGTTTCCTGGTGTTGAATCAACATCTAGTGCACCGTAGTCATTTGATGTTTCGTATATTTCAGCAGAGTTATTTATTAATCCAAAGTCATTATCACCATTCATATTTTTTGTTAATATTAATGTTACTTCTTTACTCTCTCCTGGATTAATTATTGTATTTGCAAGCGAAGCATTATATATTACTCCATCTTTACCTTCATACCAGTCTTTATTAAGTTCTGAATTAAATTTTAATTCTTCTGGCAAGTAATCTGCTAGTTTCTTTACATATCCTGCAATTCCACCTTCATTTGTAATTGTGAATTTATATTCAACAACCATTGATGATGTTTTTGCATATTTAGATTCGAAATCTATTTTTGCAAGTTTGCTATTATAAACATGCTCTGTTGTGTTTTTTCCATTATTTACTGTTATAGCTTGTACTATTTTGTCAAGTTTCAAATCAAATTTTGCATCTTCAACTATACCTAAGTCAATATTAAATTTGTTTGTATCTGATAATACTATTTCTTCTGTAACTGCTGCTATTTGGTCTTTTCCTTCATAGTTGACAGTTTTATCTATTGCATCTGAATTTTGCTCATCATTTACACCAGATTTTTGGTAAGTTGTAGGACTATACTTTGCTGAATCGTAGAAGAATATTACACTATATTTACCTTGCGGTACATTGTTGAACATATATGAGCCATCGGTTCCTGTTGTTGTTATACATTGTTCGTTGTTTGAACTTATTGCTATATTACTTGTGCTATTATCCAATAATAAAACTTTAACTCCAGAAACTCTTTGTTCATTTGCATCTTTTACTCCGTCTTTATTAGTATCAATCCATACAGTTCCTATTACTTTTCTTGTTTCTTTATTGTTATCATCAGGATCTACGTTTACATCTGTTTTCTCAAAGTGTTTTATTGAGTGTGATATTGTATTTGTTTCAACTTCTCCTATATCTTCATGCACAAATTTTGCTTTATTAGATATATCTGTATCATTATCAATTGAATTTGCAGCAACATGAACGTTAATTGTTATCTTTTGGCCTGCTAACAAGTAGAATTTTGCATTTATACTTCCGTCTCCATTAATGTCCACTTCATTATTAATTGTTCCATCTTCGTATATAATTTCTATATATTTAAACTGAACTTCTTTAGGTATTGCATCTGTAAATTCAACATCATTTAAATATATGTCTGATAAGTTTTGTGCAGTAAATGTATATACAAAGTCCTCGCCAGCTGATATTGTTGTTCCTTCAGGAATATTTGCGGTTTGTGCAATACTTATTCCTGGTTTATTTATTGTAACAGATATATCTTTAATATTTTCTGTTTCTGTTCCTTCAGCTTTTACATTGCTTGTTACAGTAACATCCTTTTTGTATACTCCATCTGAAAGTTTCCCTACCTTTGCATTTACAGTTAAAATTTTTCCTCTTTCTCCATCAACCTCTCCAATGTTAACTGTAACTTTTTTACCTTTTACCTTTACATTTGTAGTTGATGTAATATCATCATATTGGGCTGTATCTTCATTTAATTTTGTAAGTTGAATAGATTCATATTCTAATTCATCTGGCAAATTAAATGTTACAACTGTATTTTTTCTATTGTTATCTTCACTTCCATATTCATCACTATAACTATCTTGAGACGATTGTAATGTGATTTGGAAAGAATAATTTTCTCCCTCTTTACGGCTTGTATACTTCGATACAATTTGTGTATTAAAGCTAACCTTTTCTATTATATTTGATATTGTATTTGTTACTATTGGTTCAGCATTATCGTAACTTACAGATGCCTTGACCTCAACTTTTACATTTTCATAACTTTTTGCAGTAAATTTTAAAGTTTTCTTTGTTGTAGAATTTGCATTAATTTTCCCTAAATCAAGTACTAAAATTGATGCATATTGATCTTCTAAATATTTATTATCTTCTTGCATTAATTTATTTGCAAGTTCCAACAAAGAATTGTAGTCGTCTCCATTAATTTCAGTATTTTCTTTATCGTTTAAGTCAGGAGTATCTGTATCATCAAGTGGTGATTCAATCGTTTTAAAAGTATAATTATCACCTTCATTTGGAATGAAGCTTAATTCTGGTGGTAATTTTATTTCCACCTTAGTATTTTCTGCTTCTATTGCTCCAGTATTATTTATTGTTAATTCATATTCAAGTATTTCTCCAGATTTTACGCTTGCGCCTATTGTTGATGTTAATTTTGCATCTAATTTAGCAATACTTCCTGTTGTAAAACCTATTTTTGTTGCTATTGCTTTATCTGTAATTGTTCCAGATGTTTTATTATTGTTGAAGAATACTCCATAATTTTCATATACTTCTTGATCATAATCTAAGTTTGCAGGTAATGTTGCTTTGTATGTAAATGTGAATGTGTCTCCACCATTCATTGCATAATCTTCATTTAACACTATCATGTAGGATTTTATTTTTGTATAATCTGTTACACTTGTTGTCCATCCATTTTGTGAATTAGATAGGTCTGTTGTTGCCTCTCCATTTTCTGAATAATAAACTGTGAATTTTGAGCTATCTATTCCTGTTACTGTTATTCCAGAAGCAAGTGGCATTGTAATATTTGAGCCTAAACTTAATGATGTTGATACATCTTTGTTATCTTTAAATGGTGTTCTTCCTAATACTACAACATGGTCTAGTGTGTTTTCATAATTATTTATTACATTCATTGTGTATGTAACTTCTTTTTGTTCTGCTTTTGTTGGTATTAAGGCTTTTTGAGATTTTCCATTAATAACTTCTATTTTTTCATCTCCATTGTATCCTGTCATTGAGTTTGTTGTTACAACTCCTGAAGGAGCAATGTATTTAACATCTATTGATACATTTGTTACTGTTGAATCTCCATTTGTTATTTCTGCTGTTATTTGTGTATTTGTTGTTGGTGTTAATGTATTTAATGTAATGTCTGTTGTTAATACAACTGTTGCACCTTTTGCAGCAGCATTATTATATTTTGTTTGTGTACCCTTTAATTTAAATTCTAAAGTTTTTGTTCCATCATTGTTTTCGTATGATTTTATTGAATCATTATCAATTTCTAACTCATCATCGAAATATACTTTACAATCTTTCACATTGATTGTTTCTATATTTTCTGGAAACGTAATTTTAATTTTTGGGTTTGTATACATAGTGTCGTCTGCGCTGTCATTTTCTAGTGTAACTTTAATTTCTACATTTTCATTTTTTACTATTGTAGATAATCTATTATTACTTGTTGTTATACTTGCTTTTTGTGTTGGTTCTGTTAAATCAACATTTTTTGTACTTTCTGTACTAACAATATCTATATCAGAATTTTTTGCTGTTCCTGTTACTTGAGTTTTTATTTGTGTAAAACTTTTTAATTGGCTTGTACTGTATTCAATATTTTTAGCTAAAGCTTTTGTTATTTCGAATATAACATTTCCTTCTGCTTGTGGTTTTGATGTTTTTATTGTTATACTATTTGTTTTAAATGGTACTAAGTTTACTTCTATTCTATTGTTCTTTACTTCTGTATCTTTGTTTATTGTTGCAAGTGTTGTTCCTGCTTCATTTAAAATAGTAATTTCACCATTTTCCCCAAACACTTTATCAAATTCTTGTTTTGATATTGCTAGTGTTTTGTTGTAAGCATAATTTACTCCACCAACTGTTGTTGATTGTTCGCTTCCATTTGCAGTTACAAATTGGTCAACATCTTGTTTTAATACTATTGCATCTATTACATCTGCATATGAAACATGGGCTGTATACTTTGCCACATATTCTGTTTCCTTTTTATTTTCGTCTGCAGCATTTTTGTTATTATATATGTAACCTTTGCTTATGCTTTGTGTTGCATTAGATGTAAATTCTACTATATCTCCTATTTTTTTAGTTTGATCTTCGTATCCATCTACATGTGCACTTACTTTGTTTACTCCACTTTTTACATAAAAGTTCATACTTGAGCTTGCATCATATGTAACTCTTGTAACTGAATCTTTTACAGCCTCATATACATCTGATGAATATATGTATGTTACTATAAATTCATCTGCTGTATTTTTAGCCCATTGGATTTTTCCATTTACAGCATTGTTATTTACTGTAATTGTTATTTTTCCAGTTGTGCTATCATATGACCAGTTATTCTTAGAGAAGTTATCTCCGTTTGCGTCTCCATTTGTCGCATTTGTAGAGTTTGCAACTACTGTAACTGTTTCTGGGTATTTATTATTAATTTTTGGAGCATTGACTTCTATGTTTGTATTCTTTATTGGCAACACACTGTTTTCAACATATGATGTAATTTTGCCTTGAGTGATTAGCTTGCTTACATTGTTTGCTGAATATGGAATGTATTTTGTAATTTCATAATCCAACTTAGCTTTTGCAGTTGATGCTGTCCAGCTTGTGTGAACTACTATATCTTTCTTAACTGCAACTTCTTCACCTTTAGCATTTACATATGTTCCAGTAAATTTTATTGTATTATCTCTGTCAAACATATCTTCACTTATTTCATCTTTTTTGTCTAATGCTATGTTTATTGTTTCTGTTACATTCTCGCCATTGTTTATTTGGTTAAAGCTTATTTTTTTGTTTTCTGCATCTACTGCTTGAATGTTATCAGATTCTTCTGTTTTTGCAATTTTAAAGTTTGTGTCTGAGAAGTCTACTACTGCATCTTTTAGATATCCAGCCTTTTTTACTTTTAATGCAATATTTAATTTCGTATCTTCTGCATTAACATCTGCTGAAACAGTATGTTTTCCTCCATCATAATAAACATCAAACTCTACATTCTCCTTTGTAGTTGATGTTCCTTGATTTTCTAATGCTTTTGCACTTAAAAAATTGTCTGCCGCATAGCTTACTACTGTTGCTGAATTGGCATACAATATTGTTGTGGTTAATAGCACTGCAATTACTTTAATAAATTTTTGCTGCATCTTTGCTCCTCCTTAAAAATTTCACTATAACTAATTATACTCTATTTTTGCTTATTTTTCAATGTTTTTTTAACTTTTTTTAAAATTATGTAATCTTAATATTCATGTTATATTATTGCATTTTTTCCCATATTTTTCAATGTTTCTTTAAATTACGATAAAAAAGCAATTGAAACCCGCTTGCGGAAGGCATTACTAGCACATTTATTAAATTTTTATTACATTTTTAATCATTTATTTTTTTATAATTATTTTTACTTCTAAAAGTAATTAATTTTTCCCGCTTATTTCAAGCCTTTTGCAATTTGTATGTTTTTATGTTAATTTATTATTATTCCTACTATATATATTTCCCTAGGTTTTTCACTTGTTCGGCAAAAAAAATTCTAATTATCAAGTTTTCATCTTAATAATTAGAATTTTATTTATTCTATTTATGCTTTTTTAATACAACTATTGTTATAGTAATACCTGCTATTAATATGAATGCTACTGCACTTATTAATACATAGAATATTGGTGTATTTCCAAATGGTGGTAAAATCACAACATCTTGAGAATCATCTGCGTCTATTTCGTATGGTTCTGTTATTGGGTCTTGGTTACCAACAACTGAGTATGCCATCTTTCTTCCGACTGTATTCTTAGTTGTTACAAGTTCTACCATGTTGTTGTAAGTTTTGTCATCATTTGTATTATCTTGTGTTATCATTTGAGTTAATATTAATTGAACTCCACTCACACTTTGTGATGCATTTACTGTTTCTAATGCATGCATTGGATCTTCTTTAAATTTATTTGCAATCTGATTTTTTGCTTCCGAAGTATCTGCAATTAATGGAATAAGGTCTTTAGATATGGCTTCTGTTACAATTATATGGTCTTTTGTATATTTCTTTATACTTGTTTCATATGCCTTATTTACCAATCCATCTTGTAACACTTTATCACTTGTAATTACTTGCCATTCTGGGTTTTGATTACTGTTAAATTGTAAATTGTTTCTTGTTGCCGTTTTATCATCTCTATCATCCCATTCATGTAACTGTGTTCCAACATAGTCAATTAACTTTCTTGGATTTGTTTTTACTATTGTACCAGTGTCTCCAACCTTTCCAGTATAGTAGAATTGGTCTTCTTTATAATCTACTTCACCAACATTTGCAACAGTTATTGCATATGTTATTTGAAGTGTTGCTCCATGCATAACTTCTTGGTCCATTGTAAGCTGTACTTTTCCCTTGCTTGCTGCTTTACTTCTTACAATAGGATTCAACATTAGATAATTTTTATAGTTTTTGTTTGTACTATAAACATTTTTTGTGTCTTGCCCATGTGCAGTGTGGTCAATCCATAATACGTTTGTAGCTTTTGCAATTGCATCAAATAATACGCTGTTGTCTGCTAGAGTCATTTTAACATTTGTGATTTGTTTTGTAACTTTTAATTGAGCTTTTGGTCTTTCAACTAAACCAAAGTCCAATCCTTCTAGTACATAGTAGCCACCTCTATCGTAGTTGTTAAATCCGACATTGGCTGTTCCAACAAGTGGTGTTGTCTCAGATTCTTCTCTATTATACTCACTCTTCATGTTTATAACGCCTGTTTCTGCTACCATGTAAGTATTATTCATAAATGTATTTAAATATTCTCTTGCTTTATCTTCGCTTGTTGGCAAATGTTCGTATGAGGCTAGAATTTCTGCTAGCTCATTTGTAACATCTCCATTTGAATATTTCTCTACTATTTCCCTTGTATTGTCTATATTTACAAGATTTAATGGGTTTTTAGCTACTTTTAATCTCCAGTTTCCAATGCTTTGTATTATACTTGAAAGCGAACTATAATCCATATCTTTCATTATATCTTTTGCATCTGATTGATTCTTTCCATCTGCTTCTTCAAAATTATATTTATATGAGCCTGATGTGTTGTTTCTATATGCTCCAACACCATTAAACAATTCAGATTCTACTTGATATGATGTAGATTTGTAATCATTACCATTATAAGATTTTTGATTTATTGTTGTTTTTCCACTATAACCTAGTTTTTGTGTTACAGGGTTTGATATAATTTCTCCTGTTTTATAATCAACAGCTTTTTCAGATAATACAGTTTCATCTGTTGAACCGTATACGAATCTCACAATGTATTCTCCTGGAATTAATCCTTGGAATAAGTACTCTCCAGTTCCAATTCCTTGTGATGTTAAGTCTGAGAATGTTACATTTCCTCTTCTCGGTATTACCGCCGACAGAGTCTGGCTAGTATCTCCAGTTTTTACTTCTTTCCAGATATATTCATATCTAGTTCCATCTACGCCATCACCATTAGATTTTTCTCTTAATTCCACTAGTTGTACTCTTACTCCATTTATTCCGGTTTCCCCATCATCACGTTTTCCATTTCCAACCATTGCATTATTTGCTTCTTCTGTTCTCTTGTCTTCCCAAACAGTACCTTTTATTGTTCTAACATTTTGATGGTTTAGCGTAATTTTAATGTTTGGAGCTTTATCTGTATCATCTTCAAATTTAGAAGTATCGATTTCACGTAAGTTACCTGGTGTTGAATCTGTATCTGGAATACCTGCAATATCTCCTCTTATAAACTCTGCCATAGCTTGTGTATTTCCAAAGTTTGGAGCAACTGCTTTTCTTCCATAATAAGATTTATAACCATTTATTTCCGCTACGTTTTCTTTTCCAGTGTCATCATCTAAAAGTATGTTTCTGCTTGAATCCTTTTTTACTTCAAAAGTTATATAGAAATATATGTCTTTATTCTTATCTGGATCTGATAGAGGGAAACAGCCTGTACTTGCAATATCGTCTCCTGCGCTACTATATATATTTGAACCTGTTACATATATAGTATTGTAACCATCCATTTTCTTCATGGTTGCTTCTGAGTATCTACTCTTTTCACTTAAAGTTACACTTCCTATACTATTTCCATCTTTGTCTCCTATGTATGAACGTTCTGGAACAGGCGTAAAGTCTGGGTCGTAATAGTCTACTACTTCTGTTACTGCTGTTGCAATTCCATATGAGCTGTTACGAATTGTAAACTTATATGTTACGAATACTTTTAATTCTGAATCTTGAGATAGTCCTAATGCTTCTTGGAACAATCCCCATTGGCTATAATCTTCTACTTTAAATGAGTAGTCTTCCCTATAAAGTTCTCTTGTATAATTATTGCTGTAATATCCGTTATTTCTTCCCTTAATATCCCAGCAGCCTTCATAAATTATACTGTTTCTTTTATCATATTTGTATTCTTCAACTTCTCCATTTATTTCAAGAGTTGCTTTATAAACATCTTTTCTCAATGCTAAATCAACAGTTTCTCTTTCCACAAATCCTTGGTTTACATGCCTCATTATGTCTGGTTCTGCATATAATGTTTTTACTTTATCGCTTTCAATAAAGTCTATCATTTGTTTTGAATCTATAAGTGCATGTTTCTTTTCATCATTTACAAAAACATCTAAATTTGGATATAAATCCATATTATTAGTTCCGTTACAAGTATAAGAATCCATCATACTTTCGTTTACATATGTATCTTTTGATTCTCTCTTACCATCTTTACTTACTTCTCCAACGATGTTTCCAAAATCATCTATCAATCCTTGATCTTTTAACTCTGTTCTTGTATGCATTTCTGCTTTCGGCTCTAGTAAGTTTTCTGGTGCAGAACCAATATCTCTAAATTTTGCATTGAACACATTTCTTTGAGTTGCAACATCCATACCCTTAGAATTGTTATCCCAATTTTCGTCATCCCTCTTTGCGTTATACTTTGTTGGCTCATAGTATTGACCATTGTATGTGAATTTTACATAGTAATTATACATTGAATTCAAGTTATAAAATACATAATCACCATTTTTATCTGTGGTTGTTGCTTCTACAAATCTTCCTTTTTCTATAAAATCAAACTGTTCAGTTATACCTCCTATTGTTCCACCAGTACCTATTCCACCAGTAGAATCTGTTTTTCCTTCTTTGCTCTTTTCATATAATATTTTTTCTAATAACCATTGAGCAAGTTTTCTTGCATCTGAATTTCTATTTTCTTTTGTTGTTCCACCTAGTACAACTATTGCATATTCTTCATTTTCATATACAAATGAAGCAATTACACAGTAGCCAGAAACCCTAATTTGACCTGTTTTTGTTCCTTCTATTCCTGGTGTTGTTTTTAATGGGTTTGTACTATTAAGCTTTCTTTGGAAGCTTGTTCCATTTCTATTAATCGTTATAGATATTGACTGTTTTGAGCCTTCTTTAAAATACTCTGCAAATATTGGGTTATCCATTGCAGCATCTAGTATTTTAGCCAAGTCCTTAGCAGAAGATTTATCTTCTGGTTTTACACCAAAAGGAGTAACAAAGTGACTTGAGGTTGCACCCAATGAGCGAACTTTTTCATTCATTAGGTTAATGAATACATTTTTTCCACCCGGATAATATTCTGCAAGTGCTTCTGCAGCATCACAGCCTGAATATACAAGCACTGCTCTTAATAAATCTCTTACTGTAACCTTATCGCCTTCCTCTAGTCCAACTATTTGAAGTTCTGGGCTCCAAGTACTTGTTCTTAAATACTCTCCTGCAGCAGTTCTATTAACTGTTACAACATCATTCAAATTCATTCTTTCTGCTACGACTAATGCTGTTACCATTTTTGTAATTGAAGCAACTGCACATTGAGTGTTTTCACCTTTTTCAATGGGTGGATTCGGCAGAATGCCCGACAATATCAAATCTATATGCTGTGCGGCGCCACGCGTGCCAAAGTATTCCTTCTCCTGCTGATGGAATGGGGGGTCCTCACCCTTGCGGCCGTCGTCATGGCGTACGTCGCCCTGATCGCAGCGACGCCCAAACTTGACGGCATAGGAGTCTCCATTAGTATCCAATTCATTCATTATATTGCAATTACCGCGTTGGGTTTGCTGTTCTCCTATATATCTTCGCTGCGAACGTTGTACACGGTTTGCCAGACCAATTATCGACAGGGAGGTTGATTGCATGAAACTGTTATACATGCTGAAAAAGCAGTATAGTCGATTCTGCCTACGAGAGATGGTTGTCGTTGCGCAGATTGTGCTGATCGTTTTACTGTTTACGCCCATCCTGTCGAAATTGGATCGCCTGCTTTCCATTGATCAACTGGCAAAGAACATTCATGGTCCGGCGCTCTTCTTTCAGGCCGATGACTATTACTTTATGCCAGAATTTCTGGACGCCCAGGAGTACAGCGCCATTTTTGATGAAATACGCAAATGCGATGCCGTTCAGGAAGTCGGGCAGACCTCAGTGGCCGGATGCGCCATTAACGGAGAAGGTGCTTCGGTATATTTCTATAACGATGCTTTACTCAAGCACCTTCGATTGCAAACGGCTGATTACAAATCAGAGGACGACGCGATTCCAGTACTAATAAACCAGTCGTTGACGCAAAAATACCGAATTGGCGATCATATCATCCCGGATAATGGTACAATATTTTTTCCTGTTTCTTCTGAGTATCAGACAGTTCAATTTCGAGTTGCAGGCGTATTGAAAAATAATGATTATTATTAC
>ERZ824978.3461-NODE-3461-length-11792-cov-3.196217_pt1 | contig 11792 bp, 8 predicted proteins | sample MGYA00519860_ERZ824978 | MGnify/ENA primary metagenome ERZ824978 (study PRJEB31778, sample SAMEA3449184) | human gut metagenome | biome: human gut; feature: human-associated habitat; material: faeces | place: United Kingdom | collected 2010/2012 ... | reverse complement strand
ACGGCAATTGGCGCGTTCCTGATTTTATCTGTGGACTTGATGCAGGCGGTATGGTTTGTCGTGTTTATTATCGTTCTGCAGCAGTTAGAAGGTAACCTGATTTATCCGCGCGTTATGGGAAAGTCCATTGGCCTGCCGGGAATCTGGGTTCTGACCGCCGTTACAATCGGGGGCAGCCTGTTCGGCATATTGGGTATTCTGCTCTCTGTGCCGCTGTGTTCAGTGATCTACACGCTGCTGAGCAATGCGATTGAAAAAAGGCTTCAAAAAAAGCGTGAGAGCGGCGAGCTCTCGGAATAAATGCTCATGTTAATTGTACAGCGCAGCCTTATGGCTGCGCTGTTTTTTCTGTATTGTCCCACGGGATATCGCATAGGGGCGTTAAGCATATGTCTTTGAAAATATCCTCTACGGCAATGTCTTTGATTTTGATGGAGCCGTCCTTGAGACCGGTGCTCGTATAACTTGCAGACACATATTTTCCATCCGCATCGAGGCAAAACCACAGGGCGGTTTCTGTTGTATTTCTCCCGTTGTCATATACGCTAATGTTGGAACCGTTTGTATAAAGGCATTTGGGCTTCGATTTGGTATTTTTTTTAATCGTTTCCCATACACTCTGGTTTGATTTATAGGGGGAAAATGTAAATCCATAGTGTTCGCCGGTCTCTTCAATCGTATATGACAAAGTAAACCGGTTATAATGACGACTCGGGGAAAATTCCATAAAAGTCAGTTTCGCGTTCGGCGGGGCCGGGACCTGCATGTTGTCATACAAGCGCAGAAGCTCCGCAAAATCTTCCTGAAATAATGGCTGGAATCCCCCTATAGTTACGTTTGGGTATTGTTCGGTAGCATATTTTCTGAAGTCGCGATCGTCCATGTCCTCGTCCGCAATCGTTTCGCGCATATTTTCCAATGTGCTGATATCCTCGACACTGATCCATCCAAGGGGATTGCATATATATTCTTCCTCTTTCTCTTTGCATCCGGCAAGTATAAATGTCAGGGCAAGCAAAATACAAAGCAGCTTCTTCATAATCCATCCTCCTTTACCCCTTAGAGTCAGCTTTGCAGGAAAGTGTTCCCGGAAAAATACCGTGATTACAATTTCAGCCGCTTATCCGGCACTCGCAATGAAACAAAAGCGGTCTGCTTACTTGTCCGGGCCATTGTCGTCGGTAAGGGATGCTCCAACAATGTCATATGTTTCTCCGGGATGTTCAGCCGTCCATTCCTCCATAGCTTCCACTTGTTTGTTATAATCGGTCAATCTTTCGTCTGCAATTTCTTTCAGTTTGTCCCCCAAATAAATCATTTTATCATAATATTCATAGGGAACGCCCATGGCCAAAGAGAGCATAAACAGTGCTTCCGTATCTCCATCATGAATGTAAAATGCTTTGCCAAGCTGATTTACGGATACATATCTGACATTGCTGGCAGGTACGATAGACTCTCTGCCCATTCGTTCTTGTATTTTGCTTGCATGATCCATGTAGTTATGAGTAGTATGACCATAATCACCAACTGGTTTATATACGGGATTGATTTTTTCATAGTATTCCGAAACATAATAATATTTTGAATAAATAAAATTATCACATGTAGCAACACCCTCCACTATACAAAATATTACATCTCCGGCAAACAAACTATGTTTTATATGCTTTTACAGTATAATAGTTATTTTGACTGTCTTGGGGCGCATCCACATTGCGGCCGAATGAATCCACAACCAAAGGTTTGATCTACTCCAATGATTAAGATGAAGCACAATACCCTATGCATTATTTAATCCTCTTTCAATTACAATAAGTAAACTTAGTGAGAGTACGCGTTATATTCTCGCCATTCGATTCAAGCTTTATAAAATTCGATTCATGTCCTTACCTGTGCAGGGTGGGGTTTTCCCCACCCTGCCAGACGGTTATGGTTAGTCGTTCAGATAAATTTTTTCAAACGAGAGGTCTTTCGTCCAGGATTCTGAGGGGGTTCCATAGGTATTTAATAAGACTAAAATATCATCATAGACAAAATAGGTGAAGGTTCTTGTGTCTTTTTTGTAGGTACAAGATAATCCGGATATAACACGATTGCTTAATGTGATAGTTTGATCCTTTATGTCATCGTATTGACCACCGACACCATTGGTATTGAGTTCTTCATATAACCCCTGAATACCGTTTTCATTGAAAAGCTCTTTTGTAAGTTCATCTAAATACATTGTGTAGATACAATTCACTCCATACTCATTTGACGCGAACCATATCCAAGGTTTACTATAAAGATCGGATGGGAATAGAGATATATTACTTCGGCCTTCCTCATTCGGATACTCAATTTCCTCTCCAAGATAAGTTGGAACATATAAAGGGACTGAGCCGTTTTGCAGGTTTGTGATGAAGCTCCGGAAAACACCGCCTCTTTCAGGTCCGTAATGGTCCTCGTAGTCCTGGAGCACGTCCTCGGTGAAATACGAAGTGATGCCGCCGCTTAATTCCTCCACAGAATCGTAGAGAAAATCGTTCATATAGGGCGCGTCACCGTGGCCGGCATCGGGAGCGGTGGCAGGCTCCGGTTCGGCACAGCCGCTCAGGAGCAGGGAAAGCGAGAGTATAGCCAGCAGGAACAGGGATACAAATCGTTTCATGGTAAATTCTCCTCTCAATTTAATGGTGGTCGCTCAGGTGTGCTATAATATCATTTTTGCAGCCGGGGCACAGCATTTCCGCATTGTTTATGTTGTTGCTTCCGTTGCTCATGATGCAGGATGGAGAACGTGGGCTAGTCGCTTCACCTCCGGCACACTCCGCTCCTTTTTCACAATAGATTCCGCTGATGCAGGTTTCATCCGCCCGCATTTCATGGTAATGGTCCGGCAAGCCGTACTGATGGCCAAGCTCGTGCACCAGCGCGCCTTTTGAAATCCAGTCTCTGGACGAGCTGATCCCGAGCGGGAATATAGAGAAGCCGGAGGAAAAGCTCCTGTTTTCTTCCGTTTCGTTCTTGCCATTGACGGATATGATCCTGTGTCCGGTCCAAAAAGTGGTGGTGACGGTGTTGCTGCTACCGCTCACGTTGGATAGGAAATTCTCACGCATGACGGCTCTGTCCGTGCACTTTCCCGAATGGCTGCACAGCAGGTTAATATTGCAGTTCTCGGAGGTGTGGTTGTTGACATTCGCAACACAATCGGCACAGGCGGTTACGGTGCCCTTGCACTGGTCGAGCGCCGAATTGAAATACGTGGGTTCGTTGCGGAGTACCCGCAGGCCGACCGTCTGCAGGAAGCGTGCGCTCACTTCGTCCGTATAGCTGTTGATCTGTACTTTTCCAGCGTTTTCAAGTTCCCCATAGCGCACATGGTAGCCGTGGTCGTAATAGTTGTGCACCGTGGCGGTAAAGTACCGGTATACGCCGAGGGAAAAGGAGCCGGTAACGGAAGTACTTGCCCCTTTAACCTTTAGACGGTATTGCGTGCCGGAAGTTAAGCTGCGCGTGATAGAAAAGTTATTTCCCGTACCGCCGTTGTCGTTGGTGATCAGGAGCGTGGAGCCCTGGTACAGTTCTCCGGCGGTATCCGTTGACCCGAGTATTGAAACTTGTGAAAAAGCGGCCCCGTAGGGCCGCTTTGAATTTAGGATGCGGAACGATCGACCCAGGGAACTTCGTTTAAAGGTCCAAGTGTCAGGTCATTGTAAACATCTTGAGCCGATATCATGGATTTGTCAATGATACCAGCTTTAAGATCATTATTAGAGAAAGATGCTTCATAGAATTTGCCAGAGATGTCCAAACAGTACCAGCATGCACCAGGGGTATCATATACATTATTTTCATACACCTTTAAATTACTTTCTTCTTTTTGATATAGCAATACTGGCGTTTCGTTTGTGTAGTTGGATATCATATTAGCAAAATAAAAGTTTTCAGAAAAAGGGAAAAAAGTAAAGTGATACGATTCGCCGTCCTCAGTCACATAGAATACTGTAAAACGTCCGTAAAAACGATCTGGTGAATATTCTATATAAGATAACTCTACGTCGGGTAAAACAGGGACCAGCATAGAATCGAACCTTTCCAACATATCCGCAAAATCCTGCTTGGTAATGCCTGTACCACCTATGGGAACACGAGGATAAGCCGAGAGCACATGCTCCATAAACTCCTCTTCGTTCATGTCGTCCATTGTCAATACTTCACGGATATCTTCCAGTGTGCTTATGTCTTCAATGCAAATAAAACCGAGGGCTTCAGAATGCTGCGCATTAGCATTCCCGGAAACAGAACCGGAATCAGAAGAAGTTCGCGGCGGGTTTGCCTGGCTGCAGCCGGACAAAATCATGATAAGAGCAAGAACAAAACTGAAATATTTTTTCATGGAATACTCCTCCTTTAATGATGATTTGCTAAATGTGTGCGGATTGTTCCGTTGGGTCCGTCACAATAAGAACAATACACATTGTCAATCCCCATGGTTTCAATATTATCTCGCCTGCACGACATGACACATATGGGCCTTGTCTCTAGGCGTAATACATGTTTGAAGCACTGTCCAGTAGTACAAACGCCGCCATTTTCATCCCCATTGCAGTAATGGTCCTGTGCGCCGATGGAGTGGGAGAGTTCGTGCAGATAAGTGCGTTTGTAGTCGTAGTCTTCGGCCCAGTCCATGTACAGCAGATGAATCAACCCGTCGCCGCGGAAAAAATTTGCCTGGCCGGGCGTCGCATGGCCGGTCCAGGATACGCGGGTGATGGTGGAGGAACCGGTACCGAATTGTGAGATGATGTCGTTCATCCTCGCGTCGGCAAATAGATGATTTTCGGTGTGTGTACAGCTCCAGTTCAAGTGACTTTCAGAGAATGGTCGAGTCATATCCTGCAGGATTTTGCATTCATCACAAACCGAGTGGTAGTTCTGCGTCGTACTGGATATTTGCAGGCCGTACAGTTGATACAGGATGGAAGAGCAAACATTCTGGTAGGAAGATAATTGGCTGGAAGCATTGGAGAATCTGTCAACATACCCCTCGTCATAATAATGCTTAACAGTCAAGGAGTAGAGTCGGTCTACCTTTAGGGAAAAGGAGCCGGAAACAGAGGAGTTGGCGCCCTTTACTTTCAGGCGGTACTCGGTGCCTGCGGTGAGGTCGCGCTCGATGAGGAAGTTGCTGCCCGCGCCGCCGTCGTCGTCGGAGGAGAGCAGGGTTTCGCCCTGGTAGAGTTCACCGACAGTGTCGAGAGTCCCGGATGTGGTGAGCACATATCTTCTGGTTTCCGTGGGCGTGAACTTGTACCAGCGGTGCTGCCCGGCGGTGAGGGGAGAATCGCTGCTGTCAAAATAGAGGTTATCTCCAAAGGAAATGATGGCATAACTGTTCGCACTGGGCGCGACAGTCACAGTAGCGGTTCCCTTAACGCTGGAGCTAGCAGCCGCGGCGGCGGTGATGGTGACTTCACCTGGGGAGAGGGCGAATACAAGTCCGGAACTGCTGACAGTGGCGATGGCGGTATTGCCGGAGCTCCAGGTTACGCTTTGCAGCGCACCGGCGGGAGAGACCGACGCGGAGAGCTGCTTTGTGCCGCCGGCGCTTACAGACGAGCTGCCGGGGCTTACGGTGACGCCGGTGGGCGAGATCTGCGCCGCGCTGACAGACAGCACGCTGTTGCCTGACACGGAGGTGGATGCGCCGCGTATCTTGATGAAATACTGCGTACCCGCGGTGAGCGGCCTTGTGATGAGGAAGTTGCTGCCGTCGCCGCTGTTGTCGTCGGCAGTCAGTACCGTTGTGCCCTGATGGAGTTCTCCGTAAGTGTCGATGGAGCCGGTTGTGGTGAACGTATAGGCGCGCGATTCGGCGGGCGTGAACTTGTACCATCGGTGCTGGCCGGCGGATAGGGTGAAGCTGTAGGTATTGCCCGCAGTCACAGAGGCATAGCTGGTGCTGACGGGGTTTACGGACACAATACAGGTACCCTTTTTCGAGGAATCTGTGGTGGATGCGGCGGTGATGGTAACAGTGCCTGGTGAGAGGGCGGAGACAAGGCCGGAGCTGCTGACGGTGGCGATGGCGGTGTTGCCGGCGCTCCAGGATACGCCCTGCGGCGCGCCGGAGGGGGAGACGGAAGCGGAGAGCTGCTTTGTGCTTCCGGCGCTGACCGTTGCGCTGTTGGGGCTTACGGTCACGCCGGTAACAGAAGGCCCCGGTACATTATAGACTATGGTAAGGGTCGGTTTGTTGCTGGAATTATTCGTAGAATTAAAATATCGTACGAGCGCCGTTGCCTCATTCTCAATTTTAAAGGCAAGTCCGCGCTGTTCGTGGATTGTAACGGGCAGCGAGTCATCTGTATAATTGCGCAGGCAGGCCTTGATAAATGTGGTGATGGAAATTGGATAGGTTGTGTTGGTGGAGGTAAGAGGGGCGGATGCCGGCGCGCTGACGCCATTGTACGAGGCCAGCAGGCTCGGCTGGTTGTTCCAGGTGAGCGAGCTGTTGCTCCAGATGTTTCCCGGAATGCGCGGCTGCAACCAAAACTGGGATGTGAAGCCTGACTTCTCGTACAAATTCAGATAAGCGTTTACGACTTCATCCGGGTCAATCGTTTCCTTGTAAGACCCGATGACGAACTGGAAATAGGTGCGGTATTTTCCGCCGTTGGCGTTTCCTGCCCATATGGTGGGCGAACTGGCGTTGTTTGAACTGGAATCCAGCGTGTGTACATAGGTATCGTTGATATAACTGGCGCCGATTGTGATCTGCGAGGTTGCAGAAGCGGCAAGCGGATACACTGTGTCCGGATCGGTCAGGAAGGCTTCGTCCAGCGATACGGTGACAAGGTATTTTCCCGGCTGCTCATACGGGGCGATATCGATACGGTTTTGCAAGCTGGAATTTCCATTTGCGTCCCGCAGCTCTTCTATGTTTATGTACGCTTTCAGGCTGCCGGATGCGTCCAGGAGAGGGATGGAATCACCCAAGCTTTCCGCTGGTGTGAGCTCGCTTCCAAGTTCTATGACAAAGGAGTATGTATTGTTGCCGCTGTAGGAGGAGAGGACGATATCATTTTTCACCCCGTGCAGAAGCGGGGTCGTCACGATGCTTGCGTCGCGGCTTGCACGGAAGTATTCCACGCATTGCCTGTCCGGCACGGCGGCATCATCTGCGTTCATGAGGGCGGCGGTGTTTACCAGTTTGCCGGTATCGAGACTGGCCTGCGCGTTGGCGGCGGCAATGATTTGCAGTTCTTCCGCACTGCTGATGCTTGCGATTGCTTTTGGGTGTACCGGCATATACGCAGCATTTGATGTGACGAATTCATACTCTACCGGAGATCTATCCGATTCATCCTCCAATGCGGGGATAGACTGAGGTTCATCCGAACTGGAAATATCTGAGGTGGGGACGGCTGGAGAAGATGTCTCGATACTGTCAGGACTCGGCGGAATTTCTGGCGTTGACTGGCTTGCCGATTCGGATGCCGATGATTCCGATGATTGAGGCAATATTTCATTGGTGGACGGAGATTCTTCCACCTGTGATTCCTTCGAGGATAGTTCCGGCATACTGGATGAGTTTCCGCCGTTATCTGCCGGGGGCTCCGCGTTCGGATATGGTGCAGGGTTGGTCTGTGACTCTGCGTTTGGTGACTGCATATTGTCTGTTAATATGATTTTGTCGGTGGTCGGATACATGGAGATGCTCAGTGAACCTTCGCTGTACTGAATGGGAGACAATGCCCCTACAGAGCCAGGTAAAAGCAACACGCCTGCGCCTTTTGTGGTTTTATATGCAGATCCAGCTAGTTTTTCAGCCGCGGTGGTGCTGTCGATTTCGGTGGTGTAATCCACTTTGTTGCCCTGCTCGTCGTAGTACCAGATATCTTCACTGAACACATACAGGGTGTTTGTGCCGTCGGCATTGCGGAATACTGCGGTGTTCGTATCCACTTCTTCGTCCCGCAATCGTTCTACATGCTCTGCGTCCACGGTTTGTTCCGCGCTTATCGTTTCCGGAATGTCGGCGAGCGCGAGGCCGAGTTCCGTTACTGCTTCTGTGGCAACCGGTGTTTCCGTGATGAGATCTGCCGCGCCTGCCTGAACGACAAGCGTTACCATGATTACTAAAAGGCTGGTGACCCGATAAAACGTTCTCTTCATATAATACTCCTTCATTTTTTATTTGTCTTTGACAACATCACCAGAGATATTCGCCTTTCAGTCTTTGCCGGTATTTGCCGGTATGCGGATGCGCAGATTTTAGGACAAGGGCATCTCCTCCCTCTGTTATAGTGGTAACGGTTCCAGTATAGCAAAGACAGAGAACGATAACAAGGTTTTAGGAGTTCCAAACTCTAAAAATAGTGCGTTTATTTTGTGTGGAAACTATATAATATGTTGAAAAATATAATAAAATAAAATTTATTTCAAGGATATAACAAATAAACCCGCCGGAAGGCGGGTTTTCATCATTGGAAACGGTTACTCGGCTTCAAACAGCAGATGCAGCGCGCCGCGTGTACCGGCGGCGCTTTCGCTGCCGCAGAACAGGCGGATTTCCCTGCCGCTGAGTTCTGAAAATTTGGAACGGATGCTGTTGAGCAGCGGCTCGCCCCAGGCAGTCAGTCCGCCGCCGATGCAGTACGCGCCGATGTTCAGCGCCGCATACAGGTTATAGCACAGTTCTCCGACCAGCTCGCCGTTTTCGTGTATGATGCGCAGGGCGAGGCTGTCCTGCGCATCCGCCGCTGTTTTTATATCAATGCCGTTGACGCTGCCCGTTCCGGCCAGCCTGTCGGCAAGCGGCCCGCCCGCGCCGCCGCGCACTGCGGCCGCGACCCGGTCGGAAATGTGCACGCCGGAGGCCAGCGCTTCATAGCAGCCGTCGTTCCCGCAGCGGCAATGGGATACGGCGCGTCTGCCGGTGACCATGTGCCCGACTTCGCCGGCAAATCCGTCGTCCCCGCGGAAAAGCCTGCCGTTTATGATGATTGCGCAGCCGATACCGGTGGAAACGGTCAGGTATATCATATTCCCGCTGGGGATGTCGTGGGCGCGGAACTGCGCAAGGCCGGTCGCGTTGGCGTCGTTGTCTATGACTGCGCGGCAGCCAAAATCCGCCTCGAGTCTTTGCCGCAGGGGAAAACCGCACAACGCCTGAATATTCGGCGTGCTGATGACGACGCCGTCCTTGACCGTGCCGGGTACGCCCACGCCGATCCCGTCGATACCGGCGCATTGGCGCCGCGCTAAAAATGCACGCAGCTCCCGTGCCAGATGCGCATAAAAAACGTCCGGTTCCGGAGATGGAAATGTGGCCATGCGCTCTTCCAGAATCAGGTTTTTATCCTGATCGAACAGGCCGACGGCGATTTTTGTGCCGCCGATATCTATTCCCAAATAGTGTTTCATGGAATCATTCCTTTCGGCAATGGATGGATCATTGCGCCGGGGCGAGCCGGAGGGCACAACAAAAGCAGGATTGCTGTATTCTATCATAAAAAAAGCAAATTGTCGAGCAATAAGCTGTACTGTGTTGACATTTTACGGCTGAACCGGTACACTTTAAATAGAGACGCTAAAAGAAAGGAGATTTAAAAATGCGCACTTTTACAAAATGGATGCTCGTCATCGCCGGGATACTGATGCTGGTAACAGGAGTCTATGCGATATGCAATCCGGCGGCGACGCTGCTGTCCCTGGCCTGGGTGATTGGATTTATCATGCTTGCCGTCGGAGTGGTGGAAACGCTCACCTATTTTTCCTGGTCCGGCATGCTGGGTAGCGGCTGGATGCTGTTTGACGGGATCGTGTCCATCCTTGTGGCCGTAATTTTCCTGAGCAACGGCATCATTGTCGCCGGCGCGCTCCCGTTTGTGTTTGGGATGTGGATTCTGTTCTCCGGTATTCACAAGCTGATCTTTTCTTTCGACTGCAAAAAGCTGGGCCTGAAAAGATGGTGGGGCCTTACTGTTTTCGGCGCGCTGTGTATGGCGGTTGGACTCCTGACGCTGCTGCGGCCGACAGTCGGCATGTTTGCGATCAGCGTATTTATCGGCATCGCGTTTATTCTGTACGGCGTGTCGCTGCTCTATATCTGGTGGATAGGCAGAAATAGCTGACGCAATGCGTCGTTTCCGCGGCGGCCGCAGAGACGGCCGGGTGGCCGGTTCGCGGCGAGACGCCGATGAAACGACGGCCCGCGCAAAAAACGCAAACAAAAAACACCATGGGAGTCCAACCCCAAAGGGCGGACTCCCATGGTGTTTTTTTGCAGAGAAAAGCGCCGCTGCTCAGTCCAGCTCCAGCGCGCCGGTGTAGAGCTGGTAATACGTCCCTTTCAGGGCCAGCAGGTCTTCATGCGTGCCGCGCTCAATAATCCGGCCGTGATCGAGGACCATGATCGCGTCCGAATTCTGCACTGTACTGAGCCGGTGGGCGATGACAAAGACCGTCCGTCCCGTCATCAGCGCGTCCATGCCCCTCTGTACAATCGCTTCGGTGCGGGTGTCAATCGAGCTGGTCGCTTCGTCCAGTATCATCACCGGCGGGTCGGCCACCGCGGCTCTGGCAATGGAAAGGAGCTGCCGCTGCCCCTGCGACAGGCTTGCCCCGTTGCCGGAAAGGGGCGTATCGTAGCCCTGGGGCAGGCGGGTGATGAAATCATGCGCGCCCGCCAGCTTCGCCGCGGCAATGCATTCTTCGTCGAGCGCGTCCAGCCTGCCGTAGCGGATGTTTTCCATAACTGTTCCGGTAAACAGGTTGGTGTCCTGCAGGACCATGCCGAGACTGCGGCGCAGATCCGATTTGCGTATTTTATTGATGTTGATTCCGTCATAACGGATTTTGCCGTCCGCAATGTCGTAAAACCGGTTGATCAGGTTGGTAATCGTTGTCTTTCCGGCGCCCGTGGAGCCCACGAACGCGACTTTCTGGCCGGGCTTGGCGTAGAGGGTTATGCCGTGCAGGACCGTTTTGTCCGGCGCGTAGCCGAAGTCTACGTCGAACAGGCGCACGTCGCCCGCAAGGCGCGTGTATGTGACCGTCCCGTCGCTGTGCGGATGCTTCCACGCCCATATGTTTGTGCGCTCTTCGCATTCTTCGAGAACGCCGTCCCTGTTTTCCCGCGCGTTTACAAGCGTTACATAGCCGTTGTCCGCTTCGGGCTGTTCATCCAGCAGGTCGAAAATGCGCTTTGTGCCCGCAAGCCCCATGATGACGGAATTAAGCTGGTTGGACACCTGGCTGATGTTGCCGGCAAACTGTTTGGTCATATTCAGGAATGGGACGACAATGCTGATGCCGAATGCAAGGCCGGACAGGCTGAGATTGGGAGCGTGGCTGAGCAGCAGCAGACCGCCCACCAGCGCCACGCAGACATACAGTACGTTGCCGATATTGTTCAAAATCGGCATCAGCATATTTGCGTACCGGTTTGCTTTTTCCGAGTCGGAGAACAGCGCGTCGTTGATGGCGTCGAAGCCCTCCTTGGCCTCCTGCTCATGGCAAAAGACTTTGACGACTTTCTGCCCGTTCATCATTTCTTCCACAAAGCCCTCCGTGCGGCCGATCGCCTGCTGCTGGCGAATAAAATACCGCGAAGAGCTTCCGCCGATTTTTTTGACCACCAGCGTCATAATCATGACCCCGAAGAGTACGACCAGGGTGAGCCATACGCTGAAGTAGAGCATGATACACAGCACTGTAACTACGGTAACGCCGGATATGATAAGCTGGGGAATGCTCTGGGAAATCATCTGGCGCAGCGTATCGATATCGTTTGTGTA
>ERZ824978.3460-NODE-3460-length-11796-cov-4.219232_pt1 | contig 11796 bp, 14 predicted proteins | sample MGYA00519860_ERZ824978 | MGnify/ENA primary metagenome ERZ824978 (study PRJEB31778, sample SAMEA3449184) | human gut metagenome | biome: human gut; feature: human-associated habitat; material: faeces | place: United Kingdom | collected 2010/2012 ... | reverse complement strand
TTTGAAGGTATTCGGCGATTTCCTTAATGCTCCGGGTTTTGCAAAAACGCCACATCGGAACAAAGGAATGATCAATATCGGTAAAAAGAGGGCATACGCTGCAAAGGCTGCCTTTCCATTTGGAAAGGGTGTAAGGGACGTGGTACAAGCCCATTACCTGAGCGATTTGAGCAGCGTAAAATTCCGAATAAGGTTCGTTACCGGTATTGGCTGCACCGGAAGTACCGCCTTTGTAAAGTTTGATTTTACCGTCGATCCTGCGCCACCCTTTACGAAGCATTCCGTTGGTAGTAAACTCCGGCGAAGACGAAAAAACACTCGGCTTTACGCTGCCGTAACCGGTATAGGCAATTAAAGAAAGCGTCTTGTAAAAAGCGTTTTCAAACAGGTTATAGTCCGCAAAGGTACCGTTGAACCCCGGTTCCGTTACCCAGTAACTATCGTTCAGGGAAAGTCCTTTGCAAAGCTGAATAATCCCCGGTACGTTGTTGTAAGACAAACCGTAAGCGGAAAGTATCTTATCAACAAATGCCCGGTTCTGCGGAATAACCCTTGATTTAAGCCAGGAAAAGACCCCCTCCCCGTCAATCGTCATACCGAGTGGCAGGAAATGTCTGTTTTCCTTTTTTATGCTGATAATTCGGCAGTCAAAGCCTTCCAATGGCTTTCGAATTAGCTCAAAAGTCATTAATTCTTTGTCGTAAATTTTCAGCGTATAAATCATTTCGTTTCCCAAGAAGCGTTATGTAATATAAATCAACGCCCCGTTCTTTGCAAGCAAATCATTCAAGATATCCATAAAGTCCATCAATAGCAACTTGCTCAAGGAAAGGACGAAGTCTTATTTTGCGAGTCCTTGAATTATGAATAAGCCACGTTTCTTCAATGATCGGTACGCCATTTTCGATTGTGTAAGTACAAAGTACCTTATGATCGGCAAGGTTTCCCCCAATGGAAACAATGGCGCTTTTCAAAGTTTCAAAGTTTGCTTTGGTCATTTTCGAATTCACCTTGCGAGTTTACAACGTATTTCTGTCCCTTCCCGATACCGAGTCCGATACCGTGAACCTTCCAACACGATTCGCAAAGAGTCGCCCAACACCCTTCCCGAATTCGAGCATCGTAAAGGGTGTCGACGATTTCCTCTCCGCAAATGTCACAAACGGTTGCTCCAGCCCAGGTCTTTTTCATGATTCAATACTTCTGCGGTACACCATCGCCAACAATGGTAAGTTTTGTATTATCGCAGTTCATGGAAAGAACCACCGGCTTGTTCAACAACGACGCTTTGCCGCTTTCGGAATTGTAAACTTCCATACGGACTTCGGCTTCCGGGTAATCCGCAGCAAGCACCCCCAACAAAGCGGAAAATTCAGACAGCTTCATATTTTACTCACGCATAAATAGGTTCGGTGTACGCCGGGGAATAAACATTTCCGGATTCCAAAGCGGCCCGATGTCGAACGGCTTCCCGAATGATTTCCGGGAAATGTTCCTGAATGTAATCAAGCGGAACTTCCGAAGGAAGAACTTCCTTATCCCCATTTGCAACGGCTTCAAGGAGCTTTTCCGGGCAGTGGAGATTCTGCACAACAAACAGTGGAACGTTCATGTCCTCGTCCATCAAGGCTTCCCAAAGGAGTTCAGCGTCCTCGTTCTGGTTTTGTGCGTAAGCTTCCCTTACGAAAGAATGCGGCATTCCCAAATCGATTTTCTCCATTTCGTTTTTGAAGGCAAGCAGTTCTCCACGGGAAAGCGAAGCAATGGCCTTACGATTTTCGGGAGTCGTAAAACCGTTCCAGTCGAAAGTGCCGTCTTTCTTACGAATTGTCTGCATGGTACGGAAAAGTTCTGTTTTCATAAATTGAATCTCCGTTTTGGTTTGTTGGTATATGAAACGCTTTGGATTTTTTACGAATTTTGTCTGCGCCCAAGAATTACGTTCAGGGTATGTTCGGAAATACGCCTTGCCCTTTCACACTTTTCGCATTCGCAATGTTCCACGTTTGCGTAAAGTTGCGAAATCGTGTAAAGAGCATGAATGGCGTCCCCGGTGTCTTTAGGATTGAATTTGCGTCTTCGCGGAGGAATTATGAAACGCTCCGGGTGGTTAAGACTTTCGATGCAAATGTCGATATTCGCCTTTTCCCAGGAAAGAAATTCCTTCCCCCAGTATTTTACGTCAAACACATGCGCCACCGGTACCGATAAAAAATCGGGAAAATACCGGAACGCAGCAAAATATTCTTTATCTTTTATGGTTAAGGCAAGACCCCTGTTGGTGATTTTCGTTACTTGTACAAAAGTTGATTTGTTTTCCATTTTGTTGAATTTCTTGTTTGGGTGGTTACTTTACCAGCACCCGGAAATGCAAACACTGGATATTGTATCCACCGGCGTAAATGGTTTCGACCGTTGCATTCCCTTTATCCCCGATGATTTGACCGTTGATGGTACCATTTTCTCCGATGTAAAGACCGGAAGCATCGGTGATGGTGCCGCACTTGTTTTTGACGCGGTGAGCGATTTCGATTGCTTTGTTCTGGGCTTCGATTTTGATGAACTTACGAATGTCATATTCGGTGCGATAACGAAACTGGTCGTTTCTGCTATTGTCATGGTGGGCAAGATAAAACTCCGTTGCCTTGCGGCACCATTCGTCACAGAAATCGAGAATCACTTTCGGCAAATTCGCAACCAGTTCGGAATCGCTCCGGTTTTTGTTGAGTTTGCTTTCGAGTTCGGAAATGATTCGATGAATGTCTTCAACCTTGAATCGATTATTCCGGAGCTGTTCTTTCTTGTCCCGGTAATTGCAGAAAATGTCCCAGTAGAACTTATGGCCTTCGGTTTCCCCAAGTTTCTCGAAAATTTCCTGCGGAGTAACGGTATCAAGATCGATCCCTTTATTCCGGGCAGTTTCAATGTACGAGGCAATCTTCTTTTCGAGTTTCTCGATAAAGGAATTCGCTTTGGCAAGTTTCTGCTGGTTTGCTTCGATCCGGTTTTTGAGTTCCTGGTTCGTCATTTTCTCTTATCCTTCCTTGGAGTTCTGGAATCCCCTTTTGGCTTCCTTTGAACTTATATGAAGTGCTTTCAATTTTTAAGAGAAAATTGGAATATTCATTTCCGGAATTCGTTTTTCAATAATCCGGATTGAAGTTCCCGCGCAAAGAACTCGTCGATTTTCCAGCGCCATTTTCCGATTACCGGAACAGCAATGCTATCGGCGTTTTCGGCTAATTGAATGAAGCGTTTGAAGTCTTCCGGTAAAAAGTCTTCCCGGAACTCCACTAAGTCAGGCTTTATGAAAACCAGTTTCATTTTTCACCATCGGGAACTAATCCGAGTTTTTGCGATAAAACCTTTGGTATTACCAATACGCGCTGTTTAAGGACTTCCGGAAGCATTGGAGAATGCTCAAGAAAGCGTCTTACCATTTCTTCCTTTACTAACCAGCGGCGAAGGGTTAAGTTCCGGTTTTCGTTGCTTTCGACTTCGGCAATCGCGATTCCTCTTTCTTTGCATTTATCGCAAGGTTCAAGGTCGCCTGCAAGCATAATGTGCATAGGCATTTCACCACTGGGAAAGCCGTTTTCCTTTGCCCAGCGATCGCCTTTTGCTCCGGTAAGAATGATTTGATTCTTTGGCTCTCCGCAAAAATAGCAACAACAAATTGCGGGATTCAAACCGTGTTTCTCGCTCAGTTTCATGATTCCCGTTTCAAGTTAATTTTAAAAATATCAAAACCGAACTTCACGTATTTATGGAACGTAATTTGTTTACGCACGGCTTCAACATCCAGCGAATGGGAAACCCATTCTCCATCCGAATTCGAGCGGATAATCAAGCCGTTTCCGCAATACTCCTCTTCCGGAGAAATGGCAAAGAAGTTTTGAAGTTCTTTCAATAAGGATTCGTCGTCCACTACAATGTCGTGGTGGTCGTCGTAAGGGTAAGGCGCGGTGGTTATTACATCGCAGTTCAAAAGTCGATAAAAAGAAAGCAGATTATTTTTAAAGGCTACCTCCTGCACGGTTAAATTGTGAACGTCGATAAGAATTCCCCGGATAAGCTGATTGTCCGAGGTCGATTCGGGAGCACAATAATGGTTTAGCATTGGCATGAAGTGAAAAATATTCCGGGAACAGGACGTCCCCGGTACAAAATTGAGTTAAATGGTTCAAAATACGATTAAGCGTATCGATAAGACTTTTTCCGACCGAGAATCTTTATTCGATTTTCAAACAGCTCATAACTATTAGTCATTACGAATTTTTAATATAACCCCGGTTTCGGAGAAAAAAAGTGCTTGTCGTAAAAATTTTTCAATTATTTTTAATCAGTTAATTAAGAATCACATTTTCTCAAATTCCCGAAAAAGGGAATTTTACTTCATACATTAAAAGAAAAACAAGGGAGATTCCAAAGTATGCAAGAAACAAAATTTACCGGTATTTTTTCGAAAAGCGCTCTTTCTACGGAGCAAATCATTTTGTCAAAACACGTCATTCAACGAATCGAAGAGCGACAGCTTGATCCTGAAAAGCTCTGGCGTACCATCAATCTTGGTGAAAAGAGCTTCGACCTTAATTCAAAAATCGTGGAGTATCGTTACACTTTCAAGAATGAAACTTACATTATCCTAAGGGACTTTACGAACGGCGTAGTCGTTACTGCTTATACGCAAAAAGCCGGTTCAAGGAAAGAAATCATCAAAAACCGCCGAAAAAAGCGCCGGTATTTGATTGCCGAGCAGCGACAGCACTTTGCAACACTTTTCGCTTAAAGGAACCTTATTTAAAAAATGAAGAAATGCAATATCGCCATTTGTAAAGCGGAATGTTGCGGTCTGGTACCGATTCCGAATGAAACAATCAACCGGAACCTCGCTTTGATCCAGCGCCCTTATACAAGGATTTCCGTTAAAGAACTCCTGGGAATCGACGACACCGAAAATTCCGTCGTCTTCGATAACGAAACAAGGCGCTGTGCCTTCCTTACACTGGATTATCGCTGTGCGATTTATTCCGAACGACCGGAAGTCTGCCGCTTGTTTGGTACCCGTGCAATACCGGGTTTGAAGTGTCCGCATTTGAAATAATGCTTTCCCACAAGGCATCATTTATACTCCGAATATTTTCGAAAGAGGTCAAAAAATTCGGAGTGTTTCAATGCAAAAACAATATTTACAGACCCAGGATATTTTCAATCGGGTGTTTCAAAACAACACTGGAACACTCCGTGCTTCGATGGGCTACTTTACCACGCAAGATTACATCAACGCCGTTTTCGATTACAGCAAGAACGCCTTGCGAATCAAAGTCGATGGCAGCATGCTACCGGTCGTTGGGAGCGTGGACGAACTCCCTGAAAATGCCGAAATCAATTCCGTTTGCCCGGTAACTCCGGGCGATGGGAGCATTTACTTTTACCAGTGGAACGGTACGGAATGGATTTCGCTTAGGGGAAGCGGAGGGGGCGGTACCACTCTGCCTCCGGAACAGCAAGCCGCTCTCCAGTGGATTACGGATAACCTTGCCCGGTTACAGGAACTTGCCAGTACCGATTACCTTGTCCAAGTGGAAGACGTAATCCTTACTCCGGCCAACAGTCAGCCGGTGGTTTTGAATGTACAAGGCGAATTTCAAGACATCGATGACGACGGCAATCTCGATGGCGATTCGGCTACCCATTACCGAATCGACGTTACCGGCTACGTATTAGGAGTGGAAACCTATCCCGATGAAAACGCCGTTTCCACCGACCGGTATTATACCAAGATCGTTTACGAACCCCAGGGCGCTTCTCAGGGAATCAGTCATCTTTACCTTACCGCAGAGGAATACGACTGGTTTTCGGCGTTTCTGAACGGGAAAAACATTCTCCGCGTAGCATACGTAAAGAACGTTTTCCCGGGAATTGTGACGGTAAAAGAAGCCGTTCTTACGTTCCCCAACGCCGGTGGGCAGCCCGTCAACATCGACGTTCAAGGCAACGTTCAGAACATCGACGATGATGGAAACCTTGACGGCGATGCCACAACCCATTACCGAGTGGACATCAATGGCTACGTAATGGACGTGGAAGGCTTTGAATCAGCGGATTCCCCGCAAGCCACAAGGTTCTTAGTCAAAATGTCCTACGACAGCGAAAACAACCTTACGCACATTTACTTCACACAGGAAGAGTATGCTTTGATAAGTTCTTTCCCCGAAGGCAAGAACACCGTCGAAGTTTATTACCTAAGCCAAGAATAAACCAACCAAAAAGGAGTTTCTATGTCTGGTATTCGTGTAAATCAGGCAAAGAATTTCAAGGGCGAACCTTACGCCACCGAGAAATTCGTCCGTGACATGGTAAAGCTCCCGGAAGGGGTGGACACTTTGATCGACCCCGATACCGGAAAGCTGGCCGAAGAACTCAATCCGGGAATCACCATTCAACTCAAGGGGCAGGACGTTGAGCAAAACGCCACAAAGATCAACTTCATTGGGAATTGCATGGTTGTTACCAATGGAGAAGGCTTTGTTACCGCCCGTATTGGTGACAACCTGAATTCGTCCAACTTCAACTCGCAAGACGGGCAGACCAACGGTCTGGTGACTCGTTCGAACAGCGGAACCGGCACCACCAGTGCGACCCCGGCAACGGACTTTGCTACCAACGCCGGAACCACTCTCTGCTGGAAGAAAGGCACCAACACCGTTACCATCAAGCCGAACGAGCTCATTCACTTCGACAACAATACCGGAACCACGTTCGAAGTCGACCTTATCACCGGCAAGGAAGGCTCCCAGACCACCAAGACCATTTACTTTGGCCCGGTTACTGGGAATGCGACTCTTACCGGACATGAAGGTAGCGCGGAAGGTGCTGAATTTTCCGGAATCAGCCTTGCAATAAGTTCGTTTGAACCGGAAGCCAAAACCGATGAAGGCGCTACCGGCTACCAGGGCATGGTAACCATTACCGCCAATATGCAGACAATCCTCAGCGAAAACACGGACTTCAAGTTTGTTGTTCGACACGTCAACGGTGCGGAAGGAACAAAAGTCTGGAACACCGATACGTACATTTTCTTCGTCAATGACGCAACCTCCAAACCTGCCATTGCCGAAGCGACGTTCAGTGTTTCCGGTGGATCGGTGGTTCAGCTTTCCGGCGTTAAGGCGCTGAAGGGAGGTTCGGTAAGCGTTACGGCGACTGGAATCACAAACCTTGCAAACCCGGCTGCCGTGAACAACAAGGTACTGGTTCGCGCCATGAACGCAAACACGACCAATAACTGGTTCAACAACTTTTCTTCCTCCGGGAATACCGGCTTTACCGGATTTACCGGAGCCAGTACCGACGTGGCGACTTTCACCGGGACGCAGAATCTCCGTGGTACCGGACTCTTCCCGACGGCGAATGTTCAAGTTTCCGCGCAGAACATCAATGGTTACGGCACTGCCATTGACGGTACGGAAACCAAGAGTCTTTTCCTGCTCAATGAAAGCAAGAACAATCCCGGAACCAACGCCGAATATTTCCTTACCGAAACCGACCCCAATTATCCCCGGAAAAAGAACGACTGCACAACAAACTGGGATTCGTCCTGGAGTCTGGCTTCCGGCGATGGTGCGGAAGGTCTGATGTTCCTGAATGGAACGCTTGTTTATCCGAATGGAAATTACACCGGTTCCAATGACGGAATTAATTCGATTGTCGGAGCTGACCAGCCGGATTATTCGGCACTTACCGGGGATCGGAGCTACGTTCGCTGGTTTGCAAAGACCGGCTCGCTTGCCGGTGGGAAGTTCGTTATTTACCACAAAACGAAAATCGAGAGCTTTGTCAATGCCGGAACTCTCAATTTCGAAGTTTCCAAGGACGGCACCCAATGGTACGACATTGCTCGGCTTTCCGGTATCGGTACGGCTTTCAGCTGGGGTGAAACTTCTTCCAGCATGACTTTCGTGTTCACGGACGGTGTTGCAACAAACGGCATGTGGTTCAGAGTAAGAATGGCGAGCTCCTCTGTGACTGCGGTCATTAAACAAATCGTCATGGAGTAAGGAGGAGTCAAAATGGCAAGTTATCTTGAAAATCGCCTCAAGTTTCATACCGCTTCTCGCGTAGCGATCGAAACCCAGCAGCCGCTTGCTGCGGCAATGAACGTTGACGGACACGTCGTCACCGATAAGAAGGTCTGGACTTCGAAGACTTCGGAATTTCCGTTGAATTCAAGTTCCTGGAAAAACTCGACCGACGTTATCGGGACTACCAACGATCTGGTAAGCGTTTTCACCAATAACCGGACGGAAGGCGCTGGTATCACCAAAACCGCGCTCAACAATGGTTTCGTATGGAAGAATTCCGCGTTTCCGGCGGTGGAACTTTATGACGCGGTGGAAATGTCCGCTGTGCAGTTCTCCGATGGCCCGGATTCTCAAGGTAAGCCTCAGGCTTACGAAATCATTGGTTCCAATGGACTGCGTGTTACCGACTGGGTACCGCCGACTGCGGTAATCGATCCGGAAACCGGAAGTCCCGTACCGGGTTATTCGGGAATCGGCGAAGTCTTTGACGGAACCGACTGGACAATCCTTCAACAATCTGCAAAAGCCAATTACGCCTGGGCGTTGGCAAACGGCTACTGGGAGTTTGTTTACATTTCCGGTATGCTGACTTTCGATCCCGGATTTACTCCGACGACTCCTGCCATGGGTTATACCAAAGTTCGGTACACCGGGTTCAAATACATTGGTTCCACGCTTGATACTGCGATTACCGCAGTACAGGCCGGAAGCATGGCGGTAAAGCCGTTTGGATTCGACATCGCCAAAATGTCCGATACCGGCGATGGTCAAAAGCACATCAACATTCCCGGACTGGTTATTTCGGTGGTAAACGACAATGTCGGTTTTGCCCTTGCGGATTTCCAATACCTTGCTGACGGTTCCACCGATGTAACGTTCATCGACGTTGATGCTGCTCAGCTCGGAGGAAACACGGCGTTTACTGCTTATACCCTTACGAAAACTGATGGCACCAAAATCACAATGCTGGACAAAACCGTCCTTTAAAAACCAAGCCTAAAGGAGAACAATCATGGCAGGTATTCGAATCAATTCAGCGAAAAACTTTGCTGGGCAGCCTTACGCGACTCAAGTCTGGGTCAATAATCAAATCAATCCGTTCTTGAAGTCTTTTGCGGCGCTGAGCGGTAACAAGGTCGTCTTCACCAAAGGCGATAACACTACTGCGGAACTCGACCTTTCCGCTCTGGTTCAGGCCGGTAATGGTGTTGAAGTCACCGCCAATGCCGTTGCGGTGAAGATTGACGGAACCAGCGAGAGTTATCTTACCGTTGGTGCTGGTGGTGTAAAACTTTCTGGAATCGATACTGCGATTGCTACAGCCAATTCGACTCTTCAGACCACTCTGCAAGGGCTTCTCTGGAAGGCCGATGGTGAAACCGCCTTTACCGCTGAAAACACTGTTCGCGGAGCGATTGAAGCGGTCTGGACTTATGTTGGTAAGACCGATGCCACCGGACTCAGCAAGCGCATTGCGGATGCCGAAGCGGCAATCGAGACGCTTTCTACCGAAGCGGTGAACGTTTCTGGCAGCAACGCTATCGCTGTTACCGGAGAAGGCGCGGCCAAAACCATTTCCCTCAAACTCGATGGAACTGACAAGATTCTCAGTCAGTCGGCGGATGGTCTCAAAGCCACGATTCAGCTCAAGGCAATCACCGAAGGACTCGGCGAAAACATCAGCAAGGAATACGCGCTGGTTGGCGCTGATGGCTCGACTGAGCTCGGTGCTCGCATTCAGATTGAAAAAGACCGCTTCCTGAAGAGTGCGACTTACGACGAAGGCGCTCATAAGATTTCCTTCGTGTTCAATCTTGCTGACGGCACCGAATCCACGACCGAAGTTGATCTCTCTGGTCTGGTTGATGTTTACACGGCAAGCAACGGTATCAGCAAGACTGGAAGCAATTTCCAAGGCGTTGTCGATCCGAATTCCGAATCGTTCCTCACTGTCGGAGCCAATGGCTTCAAACTTGCAGGAGTTCAGGATGCGATTGACACCGCTGCAGAAACTGCGGTTGAGCCAGTCAAGACTGCGGTCGAAACTGCGGTGCAGCTTATTGCAACCACGGTTACGGTGCCGACTGGGACTTCCGGTGTCTGGACTTCCGATCCTATTCCGGGCAGAGTGATGCACGTCAGCGATGCGGAAGGTGTGGTTTATCCGGAAATCAAGTACAGCGCCAATACGATCGATTGCACTACGACGCTTTCGGCGGACTTCGGGGAAGTTGCTCTTGAAGACGACGAAACCTGGCATGTGGTTTATGCCAAGCCGATCACCGTTGCGTAACGGCTGAAAGTCCATAAAAGCGAAATCCCCCGTTTGAAACATAACGAGGGATTTTTTGTCTTCATTGATTTTAATTTTCGGAGATTCGGAATCGTAAATTCTTTCTCTTACTATCAACTTTTTCCCGAAGCAATCTCAGGTTTATTTTTTGTCCTATTTGTGAAAACAATTTTTCAATTTACAAGGAGTAGACCATGTCGTTCTTTACCAAACACGGAAATACCAAGTTTGTTGGTGATTGGAAAATCGGGGATACCGAATATTCTCTGCTTCAAACCGTCAAACCGATTTTTGATGCAGGAGTCTTTTCAATTCAAACCACTCCGGAAGGCGAAGCCATTACCGGTGGCGTTACTTTACAAGCCGGAACGGGAATTTCCCTTGCCATTGACGTTGAAAGTAAAACCATTACCGTTAATGCCGAAGGAGGATTAAGCAGCATTTCCACCGGTGTTGGTATCGAAGGCGACGGTACCGAAAATTCTCCGCTGAAAATCAACCTTAACAACATAACCCTTGATGAAGCCGTTTCCATTACCGCCCCGACTTTCAACTTCAATTCGGAAACGTCTATTCTTTTCACAATTGGAAATGGGCAGACCTTTGGTTTGACTGCCGGTGACGTTACAAACGACAATCAGCTTGAAACGGTATTCCATGTAAGGGATGAAGGAATTTCCCTCCTGGCCCATGGATTGTCTTACTTGAAACTCGAAGCTCCGACGCTTGACAAGCTGCTTTTGAGTTCGAATCTTGGAACCGACTGCGCAGCCAACACCGCCGGAGGTTTGGTAGTTGTTGGAAGCGACGGGAAGATTCCTTCGGGCTTGTATAATGCGGGAAGTTCTTACAACGCAGGAAGTGGCATTTCGATCGCAAACGACACCATCGCGCTCGACCTGTCGGACTACACCACGACTGACAACATCTCGCTCAAGACGACAGCCTCCGGAAAGACCGTGACTATGGCTTCCAATGGTGGCAGGATCAGCATTTACAACACTAGCGAGTCGTACGCCAGCTTTGTGATAGATGACAATACTGTTAAGATGAACGGAGCAGGTGTATCGATTACTTCCTATACCGATGATGGCATCAAAATCGGCAACGGTGCCGGATCCCCGGTTACGATTCTTGTCAGAAGCATCGACAAACTCATGCTGCAGCTCGGCATGTCAGGTCCTGCCGCAGGTGCCAATACTGCGAACGGTCTTGCCGTAGTGGGGTCTGATGGGAAGCTGCCTGCCAGTATTCTTCCGGAAGCAGGAGGTTCATTCGATCCTACCAATTATCAGGGAGCGCTGAACCTGACAAACACCACGGACGTGGTGAATGTCGCCTCCCTTGTCTCGAATGGTACGAACATTTACCTTTCTTACTCCAATGCCGAAAACAACACCGTTGTCGACTTGTCCAGCA
>ERZ824978.3450-NODE-3450-length-11825-cov-4.743670_pt1 | contig 11825 bp, 8 predicted proteins | sample MGYA00519860_ERZ824978 | MGnify/ENA primary metagenome ERZ824978 (study PRJEB31778, sample SAMEA3449184) | human gut metagenome | biome: human gut; feature: human-associated habitat; material: faeces | place: United Kingdom | collected 2010/2012 ... | reverse complement strand
AGTCAGAGTCAGAGTCAGAGTCAGAGTCAGAGTCAGAGTCAGAGTCAGAGTCAGAACAGGATAATACCGGTGCCGTACCGGCTGATGAGGCCGACAGAGAACAGCCGGAAGAGACCGCTGAAACAGTTTCCCCGGTACAGCGGCTGGCCCAGCTCACTGCCGAACTGGACGCCCTGCATAACGACCGGTTGCTGGTCTCCCCGCACGTCGATAAAAAACAGATTGCGGCGGTGATTGCCGAATGGACCGGCGTGCCGCTCAACCGCCTGTCGCAGAATGAAATGTCGGTCATCACCGACCTGCCGAAATGGCTGGGCGACACCATCAAAGGCCAGGACCTGGCGATTGCCAGCCTGCATAAGCATCTACTGACCGCACGCGCAGACCTGCGTCGTCCGGGACGCCCGCTCGGTGCGTTCCTGCTGGCTGGCCCCAGCGGTGTGGGTAAAACCGAAACCGTCCTGCAACTGGCAGAGCTGCTCTACGGCGGTCGCCAGTACCTGACCACCATCAATATGTCCGAATTCCAGGAGAAACACACCGTCTCGCGGCTGATTGGTTCGCCTCCGGGCTACGTTGGCTACGGTGAAGGCGGCGTACTGACCGAAGCGATTCGCCAGAAACCCTACTCGGTAGTACTGCTCGATGAAGTGGAAAAAGCGCACCCGGATGTGCTCAACCTGTTCTACCAGTCGTTCGATAAGGGCGAAATGGCAGACGGTGAAGGCCGCCTGATTGACTGCAAAAATATCGTCTTCTTCCTGACGTCCAACCTCGGCTACCAGGTAATAGTCGAGCACGCCGATGACCCGGAAACCATGCAGGAAGAACTGTATCCGGTGCTGGCCGACTTCTTCAAACCTGCCCTGCTGGCGCGTATGGAAGTGGTGCCGTATCTGCCGCTGTCGAAAGAGACGCTCGCCACCATTATCGCCGGAAAACTGGCCCGTCTGGATAACGTGCTGCGCAGTCGCTTTGGTGCAGAAGTGGTCATTGAACCGGAAGTGACGGACGAAATCATGAGCCGCGTCACCCGCGCGGAAAACGGCGCGAGGATGCTGGAATCGGTCATCGATGGCGACATGCTACCGCCGCTCTCGCTGCTGCTGTTGCAGAAAATGGCGGCTAACACGGCGATTGCCCGGATTCGGTTGTCGGCGGTGGACGACGCATTTACGGCAGACGTGGAAGATGCTCAGAACGACGAGTCCGTCACAAAGGATGAAACGGTTTTATGAGCAGGTTGCGCGTTTTCCGGCAGACAGGATGGTTTATCGCGGGCCTGATGACGGGCTTACCCGCCACTGCCGCGCCCGCAGAAACATCGTCAATGGCCGGTGTGGCGGTCGCCGTCGCCACCACGCCCCCGCCGGATGCGACAGCCACGTTACAGGCCATGCAGTCCTGTCGGCGGGAGTCCGCGGCGCTGGAGCGGCTTGACTGCTATGACCGCCTGCTGGCACCGCTGTCCCCGTCAGGGTTTGACGGGGCGCTGGTCAAAGCCGGTTTTGTGGGCGAGGCCTGGACCCGCGCCACAGAGCAGGAAAAACGCCGCGAGGGCAACACCACAGAACTGCTGGTGACGCAGGTGCCGGGGGAGCGCCCGACGGTGGTGATAACCACCCCGGCTATCGGCCATGTTCCGCCGCGCCCGGTGCTGATGTTCAGTTGCGTGGACAATATCACCCGGATGCAGGTGGCGCTGATGCACCCTCTGGATGTCCATGATATCGCCGTCACTCTGAATGCCGACAGCCGGGCATTGCGTAGCCACTGGTTTGTGCGCGAGAACGGCACCCTGCTGGAGTCCAGCCGGGGGCTGTCCGGGATTGATGAAATTAAGCAACTGTTCGGCGCAAAAACGCTGACAGTGGATACCGGCGCAGATAACGCCGCAGGAAAGCTGACCTTTAACATTGACGGGCTGGCAAGGGCGATTGCCCCCCTGCGCGTTGCCTGCCACTGGGCGGGAGAATAAAAATATGGCAATGAACTTACGCGATCCGAATGTCTGGATATCGCACCTGCTGGAAAACCTGCCGGAAGAAAAACTGGCATCGGCGCTGAAAGATGACAACCCGGACTGGGAGTATATCGACGGCGAAATCGTCAAACTGGGATCTCTGGCCCACAGTCAACTGGATATCCCGGAACTCCAGCGCCGGGGGCTGGTCATTCTGGCTTCGGAGAGTAAGGACTTTCGTCTGCTGGCGCATCTGCTGAGAACCCTGCAACACGCCGGTGATCCTCATCTCGCATTGCGCCTGCTGGCGCTGTATGTGGAGCATTACTGGTCGGTGGCTGCGCCGCAGAATATGGCACATAAAAAACGCTTTGCCAGCCAGGTCATTAAACGCTTTGAAACAGGTATTGAAGGCTTTTCACAGAACGCCGCCACAGCGCAGCACGACGCGCTGTCAGGGGAACTGGCGAAACTGGCGCAGTGCTGGCAGTCATATAACGCCCCGGAACTGGCACTGGCTACCGATGATCTTTTTGCCCTGTACCAGCGTGCGTTTAATCGTGCGGCACCGGCTCCTGCCCCCACTCCGGCGGCCTCCGATAGTTCACGACAGACCACCGCCACGTCTGAAAGCGGCGTGACGCAACCCAGTGCTCCGGCTCCCCAAATCGCCATCGACAGTCACGACGACAAAGCCTGGCGCGACACGCTGTTAAAAGTGGCGGCTATTTTATGTGAACGCCAGCCGGACTCGCCGCAGGGCTATCGCCTGCGCCGCCATGCCCTGTGGCAATCCATCACCAGTACACCCCAGGCGGAAAGCGATGGACGTACCCCATTGGCTGCGGTCTCTGCCGATATGGTGGCGGATTACCAGTCCCGGCTTGCCAGCGCGGATATGGCGCTGTGGCAGCAGGTTGAGAAAAGCGTATTGCTGGCTCCTTACTGGCTGGACGGTCACTGTCTTTCTGCACAGACGGCACTGCGTCTGGGTTACAAACAGGTGGCAGACACCATCCGCGATGAGGTCATCCGCTTCCTTGAGCGTCTGCCCCAGCTTACCGGGCTGCTGTTTAATGACCGCACACCGTTTCTCAGTGAGCAGACGAAACAATGGCTGGCAGCTTCGCCCGACGGCAAAGTTGCACCGGTTGCGCAAATCGGTGAGGAATCGCAGGCAGCCAGAGCCTGTTTTGCTGGGCAGGGTCTGGAGGCGGCGCTGCGATATCTGGACATGCTACCCGAAGGCGATCCCCGCGATCAGTTTCACCGCCAGTACCTTGCCGCACAGTTGACGGAGGAGGCGGGGCTGATACAGCTTGCGCAGCAACAGTACCGGATGTTGTTGATGATAGGGAGTCAGATGATGGTGTCTGACTGGGAGCCATCATTACTTACGCAGCTTGAACAAAAATTCACGGCAGAACAATAAAAGAGAACAGGAGTTTTTGTGTTCAGATTACCAACACCCCGACTACTCAGCGGACTCAAATCAGCCCTACGCCCGGCGATGCCCCGGTTTAAAGTCTCCGCTTTCTGGCTGCTGATACTGGCGTGGATTTTTCTGCTGGTATGGATCTGGTGGAAAGGCCCGACATGGACGCTGTATGAAGAACAGTGGCTCAAACCACTGGCGAACCGCTGGCTGGCAACGGCGGCATGGGGGATTATCGCCCTAGTGTGGCTTACCGTCCGGGTGATGAAGCGCCTGCAACAGCTTGAAAAAATGCAAAAGCAGCAGCGCGAGGAGGCCATTGATCCGCTCAGTGTGGAGCTGAACGCCCAGCAGCGTTACCTTGACCGCTGGCTGCTGCGCCTGCAACGCCATCTCGACAACCGCCGTTTCCTGTGGCAGTTGCCGTGGTATATGGTCATCGGCCCGGCGGGCAGTGGCAAAACGACACTGCTGCGCGAGGGTTTTCCGTCCGACATTATTTATGCCCCGGAGGGCGCACGCGGCGCAGAACAACGCCTGTACCTCACGCCCCATGTCGGTAAACAGGCGGTGATCTTTGATATCGACGGCACACTCTGCGCTCCCGCTGATGCGGATATCCTGCATCGCCGTCTGTGGGAACATGCCCTCGGCTGGCTGAAAGAAAAGCGCGCGCGCCAGCCGCTGAACGGGATTATTCTGACACTGGATTTACCCGATCTGCTTACCGCAGACAAACGCCGCCGCGAGCATCTGTTACAGACGCTGCGCAGCCGCTTGCAGGATATACGCCAGCATCTTCACTGCCAGTTACCGGTTTACGTGGTACTCACCCGGCTTGATTTATTGCAGGGTTTTGCCGCCCTGTTCCAGTCACTGAACAGACAGGATCGCGATGCAATTCTAGGGGTCACGTTCACCCGCCGCGCCCATGAAAATGATGACTGGCGAACAGAGTTGAATGCTTTCTGGCAGACATGGGTGGATCGAATGAACCTAGCGTTGCCGGATCTGATGGTCGCTCAGACTCACACCCGCGCGTCTTTATTTAGTTTTTCCCGCCAGATGCAGGGAAGCCGTGAACCGCTGGTGTCACTGCTTGAGGGTCTGCTTGACGGCGAAAATATGAACGTGATGCTGCGTGGTATCTATCTCACCTCTTCGCTTCAACGCGGACAGATGGATGATATTTTCACCCAGTCTGCCGCCCGCCAGTACCGGCTGGGCAATAACCCACTGGCGTCCTGGCCCCTGGTGGACACCGCGCCTTATTTCACCCGTGGCCTGTTCCCGCAGGCATTACTCGCAGAGCCTAATCTGGCAACAGAAAGCCGCACCTGGCTGATGCGTTCCCGTCGCCGCCTGACGGTTTTCTCTACCACAGGAGGCGTGGCGGCACTGCTGCTCATCACCGGCTGGCATCACTATTACAACGGTAACTATCAGTCCGGCATCACCGTGCTTAAGCAGGCAAAAGCCTTTATGGATGTACCGCCTCCGCTGGGGGAAGATGATTACGGCAACCTGCAACTGCCGCTGCTGAACCCGGTACGCGATGCCACGCTGGCCTATGGCGACTGGGGCGACCGCAGCCGTCTGGCCGATATGGGACTGTACCAGGGACGGCGTATCGGGCCTTATGTGGAACAAACCTATCTGCAACTGCTGGAGCAGCGTTACCTGCCTTCGCTGTTTAACGGGCTGGTCAAAGCGATGAACGCCGCGCCGCCGGAGAGTGAGGAAAAACTCGCCGTGCTGCGTGTGATGCGAATGCTGGAGGACAAAAGCGGACGCAATAATGAGGTGGTGAAGCAGTATATGGCAAAACGCTGGAGCGAAAAATTCCACGGCCAGCGCGATATCCAGGCACAACTGATGTCCCATCTTGACTACGCGCTGGCTCATACTGACTGGCATGCAGAGCGTCAGGCGGGCGACGGTGACGCCATCAGCCGCTGGACGCCATATGACAAGCTCGTGGTATCAGCACAGAAAGAACTGAGCAAACTGCCTGTCTACCAGCGGGTTTATCAGAGCCTGAAAACGCGGGCGCTGGGCGTTCTTCCTGCTGACCTCAATCTGCGTGACCAGGTAGGGCCAACCTTTGACCAGGTGTTTACATCTGCCGATGACAACAAACTGGTTGTTCCACAGTTTATCACCCGCTATGGCCTACAAAGCTATTTTGTAAAACAGCGCGATGAACTGGTTGAACTGACAGCGATGGATTCCTGGGTACTTAACCTCACCCGCAGTGTGAAATACAGTGACGCCGACCGTGCGGAAATCCAGCACCAGTTGACCGAGCAGTATATCAGCGACTACACCGCCACCTGGCGGGCCGGGATGGACAATCTGAATATCCGCAATTTTGAGTCCATCGGACAACTGACCGGGGCGCTGGAGCAGGTTATCAGCGGCGACCAGCCTTTGCAGCGGGCGCTGACCGTGATGCGTGACAACACACAGCCAGGCGTCTTTTCTGAAAAACTCTCTGCCAAAGAACGGGAGGAAGCCCTGGCAGAGCCGGATTACCAGTTACTCACCCGCCTCGGGCATGAATTCGCCCCGGAAAACAGTACCCTGGCAGTACAGAAAGACAAAGAAAGCACGATGCAGGCCGTGTATCAGCAACTCACCGAGTTGCACCGCTACCTGCTGGCAATCCAGAACGCGCCTGTACCAGGGAAATCGGCGCTGAAAGCCGTGCAGTTACGGCTTGATCAGAACAGCAGCGATCCGATATTCGCCACCCGCCAGATGGCAAAAACGCTGCCTGCTCCGCTCAACCGCTGGGTTGGCAGACTGACTGACCAGGCCTGGCATGTGGTGATGGTGGAGGCTGTTCATTATATGGAAGTGGACTGGCGCGACAGCGTGGTGAAACCGTTTAACGAGCAACTGGCAAATAACTATCCGTTTAATCCGCGTTCTGCACAGGATGCCTCACTGGATGCCTTCGAACGCTTCTTTAAACCGGATGGCATACTGGATACCTTCTACCAGCAGAACCTGAAGCTGTTTATCGATAATGACCTGAGTCTGGAGGATGGCGATAACAACGTCATTATTCGCGAAGATATTATTGCGCAACTGGAAACTGCGCAGAAAATCCGTGACATCTTCTTCAGCAAACAGAACGGTCTGGGAACATCCTTTGCCGTGGAAACGGTATCGCTTTCCGGCAATAAACGCCGCAGTGTACTGAACCTTGACGGTCAGTTAGTCGATTACAGCCAGGGCCGTAACTATACCGCCCATCTGGTCTGGCCTAACAACATGCGCGAAGGCAACGAAAGTAAGCTGACGCTCATCGGCACCAGCGGCAACGCGCCGCGCAGTATCAGCTTCAGCGGGCCGTGGGCGCAGTTCCGCCTGTTCGGGGCCGGACAACTGACCGGAGTACAGGATGGCAACTTTACCGTGCGCTTTAGCGTGGACGGTGGCGCGATGACCTACCGTGTGCATACCGACACCGAGGATAACCCGTTCAGCGGTGGGTTGTTCAGCCAGTTTGGTCTGTCAGACACACTGTACTGAGGAGGCAGGGATGAATAGTAACGTACTGACACAAACTATCGTTACCGGCAGTGACCCGCGCGGGCTGCCGGAATTCAGCGCCATTCGCGAGGAAATAAACAAAGCCAGCCACCCGTCACAGCCTGAGCTGAACTGGAAACTGGTGGAGTCGCTGGCGCTGGCGATTTTTAAAGCTAACGGTGTGGATTTACACACCGCCACCTACTATACGCTTGCACGGACACGGACACAGGGACTGGCGGGCTTTTGCGAAGGTGCGGAACTGCTGGCGGCAATGGTAAGCCACGACTGGGATAAGTTCTGGCCACAGGGCGGTCCGGCGCGTACTGAAATGCTGGACTGGTTTAACTCCCGAACCGGCAATATTCTGCGTCAGCAAATCTCCTTTGCGGAATCCGACCTACCACTGATCTACCGCACAGAGCGGGCATTGCAGCTTATCTGCGACAAGCTCCAGCAGGTAGAGCTGAAGCGCGTTCCGCGCGTGGAGAATCTACTCTATTTTATGCAGAACACGCGTAAACGGCTTGAACCCCAGCCGAAGAGTAACGCAGAGAACGCCGCACAGACCACGGTCAGAACGCTGATTTATGCCCCGGAAACAATGGCTTCCTCCACGCCAGAAGCGGTAGTGCCTCCCCTGCCCGACCTGCCTGAGATGAAAGTGGAAGTGCGCAGTCTGTCAGAAAATCCCCCACAGGCCAGTGTGATGAAGCAAGGCAGTACGGTAAGAGGGTTTATCGCAGGGATCGTCTGTTCAGTGGCTATCGCCTCAGCATTGTGGTGGTGGCAGGTCTATCCGGCGCAGCAGCAACTGTTACAGGTTAACGACACCGCGCAGGGCGCAGCAACGGTGTGGATGGCCTCACCTGAACTTGAAAACTATGAGCGCAGGCTGCATCAGCTTCTTGGCGTCTCCCCGGTACAACCGCTGGAAACCGGGATGCAGATGATGCGTGTTGCCGACAGTCGCTGGCCGGAAAGCCTGCAACAGCAGCAGGCCTCGACACAATGGAATGAGGCACTCAAAACCCGCGCACAGAGTAGCCCACAGTTGCGCGGCTGGTTGCAGACCCGCCAGGACTTACATGCTTTTGCTGATCTCGTGATGCAGCGCGAGAAAGAGGGATTAACCCTTTCCTATATCAAAAATGTCATCTGGCAGGCGGAGCGGGGACTGGGGCAGGAAACACCTCTGGAATCCCTGCTGACGCAGTACCAGGATGCCCGTGCGCAGAAGCAGAATACAGATGCGCTGGAAAAACAGATTAACGAGCGGATGGACGGCGTGTTAAGTCGCTGGCTGCTGCTGAAGAATAATACGATACCGACGATAAAAAAAGACATTGAATTTCAATAACATTCATGAATACAAAGGAGTTTTAAATGGCGAATTTAATTTATTTAACACTAAATGGTGATAATCAAGGGCTCATTTCAAGTGGTTGTTCATCACAACCATCCATTGGAAATAAAGCTCAAACAGCACACATTGATCAAATTATGATTTATGAATTCATGCATGGATTAAATCGAGATCAAAACGTCAACCATCATCATTTGACAATAAAAAAACCTATAGATAAAGCATCACCCTTATTAGGCAAAGCAATTTGCGACAATGAATTATTGACATGTGACTTTTCCTTTTATCGTACAAATAAATTTGGAATTAATGAACTGTACTATAAAATCAAATTAACTGGAGCAAAGATAAGCGACATTCATGTCTCTATATCACATATTGTTGTTGATAACAGCATTCAACCCGAAGAGTCAGTTTCTTTCAGTTATGAGTCAATTATATGGGAGCATTGTTCCGCTGGCACTAGTGCATACAGTTTATGGGAAGATCGTCTTTTTTAAAAATATCTGGGATTATTATAATGGCTAACAATATTTTACACTCTTCAACATCAGACAGTGAAAGCAAAAATACAAGCACTGACAGTACGTTATTTAATGAAAAATTCCCATTTCAACTAAGGCAAGATTTCGCATCAAGAATAACAGAAGATGAAAGTGATTTTTTTAAATGGAAAAAAATAAGAGAGTTGGCATTTGTGAGCAATCATAAAGAATGGAATAAATATGACTTATTAATTTTAAAATCTGTTAATGAAATCAACATTCATTTGTCCAGCACTCCATACTTTCAGCCGTTGGATTGGTATATAATAAAAGCCATGCTTTGGACTGAAAACGATGCGGCAAATACTTCTCAGTGGAATGGTTATCCATTACAAATTGGTCGTTTTCGGAAAGATAAAGCGATGCCTGCTTTAATCTCTGGAGAAAAATCCGCAGCCCTTGTTACCCCACCACAATGGAGAAACAAAGCATTCAATGGGTTAAAAGATCCAGAAAGAAATTACTGGGCAAAAGAACAAATAACTGGCTCTCCAGAAGAGAATATCAAAGCAGCAATTACTTACTTAATGATGAAACTTTCTAATACAAAGGAAGAATCAACTATCGATCAATATGACTCAACTCTATATAGCGTCATCGTCCAAAAAGGCGATTTGGCTGACAACATCAGAAAAGAGAGAAAAACGACCATACCTAACTTAACGAAAAACAACCCTGGAAAAAATCTCGATAAAATACACCCGGGAGATATTTTATATTATCAAAAAGCATCCATGAAAGTAATAATTACTGGATGGAAACCTATCACAATAAAAAATGTAGCGATGAATTATAATGGTGGTGGAGATCCCAAGTATGCAATAAAACTTCAGTTCGTTTATACATTGCTCACAAAAAACAGAGTGTTATGAGAATGGGAAAAATAACAATTATTCTACTGCTTACATTCTCATGTACAAAATGTCTGGCATTTGACATTTCCATGTCTAAAGAATGTAGTGGCGTTGATGAACTTGAATTTGTTGATTGTGTTAAAAATTCATTTATTATGAGCACTATTACACTTAAAAAAGCAGAAGTAAATATAAAAGAGAAAATTAAAAAATGGAATAACGATGAGGACGAAGCAATAAGAAAAGAAGCAGTTATTTCTTTAAAAAGACTAGAATCTTCTAATCGGGAATTTATACGTTACAGATTTGCTCAATGCTCTTTTGCTCTAACCTGGGGGGCCAGAGTAGGACGTCTGGCATTCTCTCGACTATATCCATGCTATACTGAGTTAAACAAAATAAGAGCCATGCAACTAAACAATGCTTACATTTCAGATTTTCAAAATCCAGATGAGATATCCAGCAAATGATTATTATAAAATTAACATTACTATTTATACTGGCCACAATTACATATTCAGTACAATCAGACGAATTCGATGATCAAACCACTTACACGCAATACCGTTATTTTTCCACAGCCATACCAGAAGATATACGTAGATTTATGTTCTACGTAGATTATTGCTTTGTAGATTTAGCATTCGATATCGAAACTGACTCAATGACAGCTAAAAATGATATTATTAATGAATGTACCCCATTAAAAGAAAGAAACAAAACATTAAAAGAAAAATATAAAAAAGATGAAGAGATAATAGCAATTCTTTCCATTGCAGATGATACCATTTTAATTTATGAAGAATTAAAAAAATAACTCACATGCAATTCACTGGCAATATATATTATAATTTTATAAAAAAACATATTTACATTATAGAAATACTCAGCTCCTGTTTGCTGCCCGCCCTAAACTACAGGCGGCAGCATAACAATAACGATTACTGGAATCGACTCACCAAGTCTTTCACCATCGATACATATGTTTTTTGTTTCAAATTAAACAGTTGCACTTCCGTAACATGGTCATTTGATAGTTCTTTATTGCTCATTTTTGTTATTCCAGCCGGCGGAAAAATTACTCTCGATTCATAATTCACCGGCGACCAGGTAGCCCACTCACCTGTTGCCACATCCACCAGCGTGAAACGTACCAGGTAGCGCAGGGAGATAGCGTCAGTGAGTTTTTCATTTTTATAGTCGGACCATACTGTTGATTTCAGCGCAGAGTCATATTTTCCTGTCTGCAACGTATCATGGTAAACAATAATCGCTTTCTGATGCCCTTTCGCAGCCACAAAACGCAATGCCTGCATCCAGTTCATATTTTCAGCACTGGCAACATCCTCGTTCTCATTTTTATCTTTATTTTTGTTACAAGTCAGAGGCTTTTGCCTGTCCGGGATACCAGAGAATGTGGAAACAGTATAATATTTTCTCATCTCCTCCTGCATAATGGTTTCCGGTGCGCGACTGCCAGACTGGACAAGTATTACGGGAGAATTGAGAGGCACACGAAACTCATCTCCTTCAAGCGCAGCCTGAATATCCTCCTCGGATACAGCCAGAGTGGTTTCATTACCGAATAAATCTTTGTCTGTCAGTTGCGGGGGAATGTTTTTATTAATATTACTTTGTGTAACTTGAGCTTTTTTCTTTTTTTCATCAATAGAAGATTGAGAGGCACATCCTGCAAGCAGCGAGAATAATACACATATGCAACAAACCTTTTTTGAATTCATAATCGGACACTCCCTCGCCTGTCATAATGATTAGAATATTTAGCACTGATAACGGACTCTAATTATATACCCCACTTAAATAATAACAAACAAAATCAACATGAAATATACATTCATTTAATCAATATAAAATTATCCTCTAAAAATATATTTAAGTTGAATGGTTCGATATCATTATTGAATTTTAATAAATGAGACAACAAGCGAGAGTTACGCACTTACGCCAGAGTAAAATCATTGAACAGAGAAATGGCGGGATTCAAATACAAAAAAACCGCAAAAATAAAAATTTTTGCGGTTCTCTGAACTCATTTTCATGAGTGAATTTGGCGGAACGGACGGGACTCGAACCCGCGACCCCCTGCGTGACAGGCAGGTAT
>ERZ824978.3448-NODE-3448-length-11831-cov-8.991423_pt1 | contig 11831 bp, 12 predicted proteins | sample MGYA00519860_ERZ824978 | MGnify/ENA primary metagenome ERZ824978 (study PRJEB31778, sample SAMEA3449184) | human gut metagenome | biome: human gut; feature: human-associated habitat; material: faeces | place: United Kingdom | collected 2010/2012 ... | reverse complement strand
GTGATGAGATACAGGACTACTTCAAGCAACTTTATGGACTGGAACCGGACAGCCGCATTTTTCCACTGTCCAAATATGCCTTGAAGCGCGGCATGGCGTTTGGCTGCAAGGCGTCGGGTGTCAAGGTCATCAGAATCCACGATTTGAGACACAGCCACGTTTCTTTGCTTATTAACATGGGCTATTCCGCCGTTGCCATCGGCAATCGCGTGGGGCACGAAAGCGTGGAGATCACCTACCGGTACGCACACCTGTTCCCAACCGTTCAGAAGGAAATGGCAGATAAATTGAACGTCGAAAGGGGTAACTGAAAATGTCACTGAAAAACCGAGACAATCACAACCGCTGGCGCAATAAGACCGTTGCCTTCCGGGTGTCACCGGAGGAGGACGCTCAAATCGAACGCTATGTGCAGCTCTCTGGGCTGACGAAGCAGGACTACATCACCCGCCGCCTGACTTGCAAGGACGTGGTAGTACAGGGCAATCCGAGGGTTTACAAAGCACTGCGCGACCAGCTTGCCGCTGTACTGAGCGAGCTGCGGCGCATTGAAGCGGGCGGCAGCGTGAACGACGAGCTGCTGGATGTGATCGAAATGATCGCCGCCATCATGGACGGCATGAAGGAGCAAAATGCCTATGGAGAATGAACTCTGCAAAAAGAAAACGACCGCCCCGGACACATCTGTTGGCGCAGATGATGGGCAGCCGCTTCACAATTCAACTGAAAACAGTATATCCGCTTTTGAGGGAGAAATCAACGGTGATTTTCAAAACAGCACGGAAAGTCTGGATGAAATCTACCGCAGGATACAGCGGTTAACCGACCCGCATTACCTGCACACGATCTCCATGACCGAGCTGTACCAGACCGCGTATCAGAGTAGGCCGCCCATTATCGACGGCTTGCTCTACGCGGGCGCGTACATCCTCGCAGGTGCGCCGAAGATCGGCAAGTCATTTCTGGTGGCGCAGATCGCCTATCATGTCAGCACGGGCGAAGCTCTGTGGAGCTACGAAGTCCACCCCGGCACAGTGCTGTACCTCGCTCTGGAAGATGATTTTCAGCGCATCCAGAGTCGAATGTTCATGATGTACGGCGTCAACGACACCGACCGGCTGTACTTTGCAACTGCGGCAGGCAAGATTGGAAATGGGCTGGACGAACAGCTTGAAAATTTCGTGCGTGAGCATCCAGACACCAGACTTATTATCATCGACACCATGCAGAAAATCCGTGAGGTCGGCGGCGAGGCATACAGCTACGCCAGCGATTATGAGATCATCGGTAAGCTCAAGCAGTTTGCCGACAAGCATTGCATTTGTGTTCTGACCGTCCACCACACCCGGAAGCAACCTGCCGGTGACAGCTTCGAGATGATCTCTGGAACAACGGGATTGCTCGGCTGCGCGGACGGCTCGCTGCTTATGCAGAAGAAAAAGCGCACGGCGCTGGAGGCAACTATCGACGTGGTGGGGCGCGACCAGCAGGATCAGATTCTCTATCTGAAAAAGGATGCCGCTACGCAGATTTGGAATCTTGAAAAGGTGGAAAACGAGCTGCACAAGGAACCGCCCGATCATGTTCTGGAAGCCGTTGCCGAACTGGTGCCCGCAGAACAGCCGGTGTGGACAGGCTCGCCCTCTGCGCTTGCCGATGCCGTCCATGTCGGCATGGCGGCAAACGTACTGAGCAAGTATCTGAATGTAAAGTCTGGAAGACTTCTTGATGAATACCACGTCCGCTATGAGAACAAGGTTCGGCACGAGGGGCGGCGTATCACGCTGACCTTCGTAGCTGCAAGTGAATAAGCTGCGCGACGGCTGCGACGGTTGCAACGGTGAAAATGATACCGCCAAAACAACCGTCGCAATCGTTGCGACCGTCGCGGAAAGGAGCGACGTAACATGAAAACTGTGCAAATCCCCTATGACCTGTTTCTCGACATTGTCATGTACCATCTGCGGGGCGAAGATGATTACGAAGAAGAAATCCGTCAGGGCTTGGAGCAGAAGCTCGACGCCATGCTGAACCGGCAGCTCTATTCCCGGTATAAGACGGCACCGACCGAGGAAGAACGGGAGCAGGCGCGGCAGGAATACCTTGACCGGCGCGGCGTTCCGCAGAGCTATCGTTGGACTGTTCCTCCGTGGGAGCTGTGACAGGAGCGTGCCACGCTCCTGTGGCTGGCAGACAAGGCAATGCATTGGCGGCTATCCCCGCGCCCCCCGTCCCCATCGAAAAATCCGCAGAGTTTGAGATGGATTTGGGCAAAAGATTATGCGCAGGAGCTGTCTGCAAATAAGCTGCTGCCCACGCCGGTTTTTGCGGTTTGTACAGACACTGCAAACCGCAAAACCGGCAGAGGCTTCCGCAGAAGCCGCATACCCTCTCGGAGAGCCCACGATACTTTGCAGCCGCAGGATGAAAGTATCATAGTGGGTTATTACACTTCCGCAGAAGTGCCTCCCCGAAAGCTACCTGTCCTGCACAATCTGAAATCAGGAGGTAAACTGCCTATGGCAAGAGGCGACGGTATTCACCGTACCACCGCAAGAAACGCGAGAATGAAAGACGCAGACATCGGCAACGCGCAGGCACACAACGAGCGCGAAAAATCGTCGTATGTCAATCAGGACATCGTTCCCGAACGGACACCATACAACGTCCATTTCAAAACACCAACCGCCGGGTATAAGGAGATGTTCGAGCAGATGCGCTCCGACGGCGTGATCTCCACACGCGGTCTGAAAGCGGATGCCGAGAAATTCGGAGAGCTGATCTTCGACGTCAACTCCGCGTACTTCTTCAACCACGGCGGCTATGAGTTTGCAAAACAATTTTACGCCGATGCCTACAAAGCTGCAATCAAAATTGTGGGCGGCGAGCAGTACATCCTATCGGCGGTCATGCACGCCGACGAGCGCAACCGCGCCATGTCCGACGCGCTGGGACAAGACGTGTATCACTACCATCTTCATGTGGTCTACCTCCCCGTCGTGGAAAAACAAATTCTGTGGTCGAAGCGCTGCAAGGATGAGACGCTTCGCGGCACGGTCAAAGAGATAATCCAGCAGGTCAGCATGAGCAAGAAGTGGGCTTCCAAGCCCGCGCTGGACGAGAACGGTACGCCGGTTCTGAGCGCCAAGGGCAAGCCCGTTCTCAAAAAATCCTACAGCGTTTTGCAGGATGATTTCTTCCGGTATATGCGCGACGCCGGGTACGACGATGTGGAGCGCGGCGAACGCGGCAGTTCGGAGGAACACCTGACCGTGACGCAGTTCAAGGTGCAGCAGGAGCAGGCACGGCTGGCAGAACTCACAGAGCAGAACCGCCAGCAGGAACAGCAGGTAGCGACGCTCGGCAAGCAGATCGAGAGAATTCAGAATCAGCAGGTCAATGTGGCAGCTATCGAAAAGATTGAGGCGAATTCTGTCCCATTCTCAAACAAGGTTGCCGTGAAACGTGAGGATTTTGAACGCCTGTCCACGCTTGCAAAGAAGTACATTACAGCCGAGAAAAAGGAATCCAAGTTGCAAAAGACTTTGGATGCGGCAAACGGGCTGATTGCAAAACTCAAGGCAGAGATCGCCGGTTTGAAGCAGGAACTTTCTGAATACAAATCCGTTCGCAGCAAGCTCCGCACATCGGATCTGGAACGCGAAAACGCAAAGCTTCGCGGGAAAGTTCAACGCTATGAGGACGTAATCCAGCGCAATAACCTCTGGCATTTCTTCCGTCCGCACAGAGAAAAAGTGGCAACGCGTGAAGATGTCCGCTGATGCCGTGTTGAACTGAGAAAAACGGATTTTACCGAATGGGAGCGTCCAGATCGAGCAGTGTATCATCCGGGCGCTCCCCATTCAAAAATCGACCTGCTTTTGCAGGTGTAGAGCCGACAAAAAATCTTGAAAATGCGCCTGTTTTTGCAGAACAGGCAGAAGTGGAGGCAATATGAAAACTGGACTGACCAAGCGGCAGAAAACGACCTGCATCTATTTTGATGAAACCAGCAAAACCGTCGAAATCCAGACGCACAATACCGCGCTCAAAAAGCGGCTGACACAGTATGCAGCAGAGCATCCCGATTTGTGCAGGCAGACCGACGATGACGAACAGGGCGGGCTGACCTTTGAAATCGACCGTAAGCGGTTTGCCGTTCGCCTGACCTCACCGTATTCGGATACGCGCCGACAGGCAGCAAGTGAGCTTGCCAAGAGAAACGGACTGAAAGGACGAGATAGAACCGGAAGCAAGTGATTTATCTGCTAATGTCCATAGGAGCAGCCAAGCTCCTATGGACATTGTTTGTGAGCAAGAAATATTGGTAATTACGTACTTGTTCCCTGATCCAAAGTATGATATACTGATAAAAAGTTCAGCGAAAGCTGATTTTTACTCATTAAAATATGAATTCAATTTACTGTTGGAGTGAAGGACATGGCTGTAAGTTACAAGAAATTATGGAAGCTGCTAATTGATAAGGATATGAAGAAAAAGGACCTTTGCGCAGCAGCAGGCATCAGCCATGCATCAATGGCAAAGCTCGGTAAAAATGAAAATGTTACAACCGATGTTCTTGTGAAGATTTGTACCGCTTTGCAATGCGATATTGGTGATATAATGGAACTTACACCCGAGGTCAAAGCCTGAGAGGAGGCGGCAAAATGCAAAGTAATACAGCAGCACAGATTTCTACAATAGCCGCCAAACCGATTCTCAAGTGGGCGGGCGGCAAGACTCAAATGCTGGGAGAACTGCTTCCAAAGGTTCCTTCTTCCTATGGACGTTACATTGAACCTTTTTTCGGTGGTGGTGCCTTGTTTTTTGCATTGCAGCCCGAAAATGCTGTCATTGCAGATAGTAACCCTGAGCTAATCAATATGTATCGCCAAGTGGCAGACCACGTGGACGATGTGATCAGCTACCTTGAAAAATACCAAAATACAAGTGAAATGTTTTATTCTGTACGCAGTTTAGATTGGGAGACTTTGCCCAAGGCAGAAGCTGCCGCAAGGACGATTTATCTCAACCGGACATGCTACAATGGACTTTATCGTGTCAACAAAAAAGGACAGTTTAATGTACCATACGGAAAGTACAAGAATCCAAAAATATGTGACACCGAAGCGCTTCATGCGGCGTCACAGGCTTTGCGGAAAGCTGATATTGTCTGTGGAGACTATTTCCTTGTTCTGGAGCATTATGCTCAGCCGGGTGATTTCATTTTCTTAGATCCTCCATATCTCCCGATTTCCGAGTATTCGGATTTTAAGAGATACACTAAAGAACAATTCTATGAAGAAGATCATGTTGAACTTGCAAAACAGGTCATGCGTTTGCACGAAAAAGGCTGTCACGTCATCCTGACAAACTCAAACCATCCTCTTGTGCATGAATTATATGCTCCGTTCAAAATTGATGTTATCCAAACGAAGCGTCACATTTCCTGCAACGGAAGTACACGAAAAGGCGAGGACGTGATTGTAACCGTTCCACCAAAGCAGCACTTTCTTATCAAACTTGCCCCTAAGCCTTTACCGGAACAGGTTTCTGCATATCCTCCTACACGGTTTATGGGCTCAAAGAGCAAACTACTGTCTGAGATATGGTCGGTTGCTTCTCAGTTCCAAGCCGAAACAGTAGTGGATTTATTCTCTGGTTCTGGCATTGTCGGGTATATGTTCAAGGCGCAAGGCAAAACGGTAATCAGCAATGATTATATGTCTATGTCGGCAACTTTTACAAAAGCAATGGTCGAGAACAATAATGTTACCCTGCCGCTCAATGAGGCAAAGAGTCTGCTGGTTACGCACAAGGAATCCGATCATTTTGTTGCAAGCACATTTAAGGATTTGTACTATACAGATGATGAGAATGATCTCATTGATACTCTTCGCACCAATATTGCAGGAATACACGACCAATACAAGCGTGCGATTGCAATGACAGCGTTGATTCGCGCCTGTACCAAAAAGCGTCCTCGCGGTATCTTTACATACACTGGGAATCGTTATGATGATGGACGAAAAGATTTGCAAAAGACACTCGCCCAGCAATTTCTCGAAGCAGTTGACGCAGTAAATAAAGCCGTCTTTGACAATGGAAAGCCGAATAAGTCACGAAATGGTGATGCAATGGATCTCCGCATTGAACAGGCTGATTTGGTGTACATAGACCCTCCGTACTACTCACCCCTCTCCGATAATGAGTACGTGCGCCGGTATCATTTTGTGGAGGGACTTGCCCGAGATTGGAAAGGTGTAGAAATTCAGGAGCATACGCAGACGAAGAAATTCAAATCCTATCCAACCCCATTTTCAACAAGGAAAGGCGCAGCAGATGCGTTTGACCGACTATTCAAGAAATTTGCAAACAGTGTTTTAATCGTTTCCTATTCTTCAAATAGTCTTCCCACGCAAGATGAAATGGTGGCAATCATGGCGAAGTACAAAAAACATGTTGAAGTTGTTCCGGTAGATTACAAGTATTCTTTCGGAAATCAAAGTGATGCCAAAACGCACAGAAATTCGGTACAGGAATACCTTTTCGTTGGGTATTGATCGGAGGCACAGCATGAGCGAAAAGATAAAAATATGGCTAGTTGGAAATACCGGCCTGCGTAACCCCAATCGAATTCAGGAGGGATTCGCAGCGTATGCCAGTTCTCCTTTCGTCGGAAATCTACGAGAAGAAAATGAAGTTGCCTTCATGAATTTCTTAAATGAAAAAGGCATTATTCAAAATGAAGCTGGAAAGGACGAATCCGGAAGTCACGCACGAAAGTGGCGCTTGATGTTTTCCAGAAACGGTTTTATTTATCCCCAGCTCAAGAAAAAAGATGGCGAGCAGGAAGAGTTAGGACCGCTTGATGAAATCACGCCATTTGGCAGAACCTTCCTGAAAGCAGACACATATCCCGCAGTGCAAGAGTGCTTTCTTCGTTCAATGAGCGTTGAACAATATCCAATGCCTGATGGTATGCACTATTTTTCTCCGTTAAGATGGCTCCTGGCAGTCATGCTGGAACTTGAGCGGCGAACCGGTTCTTCTGAATTGAGCAGAATCGAATTCGCACTGTGGGGACATACCACTAATCCCAGCTATAATGTGGATGAGGTTGTTGATAGGATTCTTGATCTGCGTCAACGAAGAGCTGCTGCCCCTGCCAAGCGCTCTTTTGATAAGAAAGAAATTGCAGCCAGAGGCGAAAATTACGACAAAAAGCCTGATAATTTCTTAGATTATAGCGATATGAATATGCGGTATCTCCGTATTTCTGGAATTTTCCAAAGAAAAGGCAGAGGGCTTATTATTGTCCCGACAAAGCATGTGTTGGCAGAAAAACTTGCAAAAGCAAATGCGAGTGCCGTGCCGATAATGGAGCAGTATAAAACACTCTGCAACGGTGCGCCTCTGCCTACTGATAGCGCAGATATTGCAAAGTCTTTGCTTGACGATCTGATTAAGCAAATGCGAGAGCGGCACATTTTGTTTGACATTTCTGATCTCCCACTAAACACTGCCGCAGAAATCAATATTGCACGACAGCGGCTTGAGAATATTCTTGCTCAAACAGATGAAATCCAATATGCAAATGATCAGTGCAACCAGTGGCAGGAAATCAGAGACTACATGACTCTGCTGATTAGAGGCGGGGGCAAGCTGGTATATGACGAAGATAACGCCATTGAGGTACCTAAGGACGAAACTCCTGCCTACCTTGAGTGGACGCTTTGGCGAGCTGCTTTAGCCATTGATCACATGGTTAATAAGCCTTATGAAGTCCGTGGTTTCAAATTGGATTCTGATTTTATGCCAGTTTCAGCAGCGGGCGGCGGCAAGGGTGATCTGTACTGCGAGTTTAATGATTTCACTATTCTAACGGAAGTCACTATGTCTACGTCCTCTCGTCAAGAAGCTATGGAGGGTGAGCCCGTTCGCCGTCATGTTTCGGATGCAGTTCTGAAATATGCTAAGCCTGTCTACGGAATGTTTATTGCAGTGCGTATTGACACTAACACTGCCGAGACATTTCGACATGGCATTTGGTACGCAAAGGGAGATGTAAAGCAACGTCTGGACATCGTACCTTTGACATTGGCACAATTCCAGAAGTATTTCATCGCAATGTTTGAGGCAGAAAAGGCAAATCCTGAACAGCTTAGAGATTTAATTCTTAAATGCGAGTCGAGACGGGATATATTAGAGGCACCTGCGTGGAAGCAGTATATTGATGCAACGGTTTCCGACAAGGTGACTGAGATCACAAATGGAGACGTAGCACAAAATGCAGATGAAGCACCCCTCATTCCTGCCGGTGCTATTGTTCACCATACAACGTTTGGTGTGGGGCAGGTTGTAGCGATCGAGGCACACTTCCCGGAGTGTTCCGCAACAATCGAATTGCCATATTTACATTCTTTGCCTGATGATGTAAATTTCTGCCCTGACGGGAGAAATCTGATGCATGATCGTTTTGGAGAAGGAATTGCATACGCGTACGTAATTGTTTTTTCAAAAGTCATTATGAGGTTATCCTACCCGTCAGCATTTACTGATGGATTGATGATTGTGGATTAAACTTACATAATGAAAAGCGGTGAGGTAATGGAAAAGATCTGTAAAATAGTGTACTTTGACGAAGACTCGGTTACCGATTATGTTCAAATCGTAGCTGGTGGAGAACTTGAAAATACGACTGAATTATTGAAATCAAGGGATGCACAGGAAGCGCAAAGCGTTCAAGCCAACGGAAAAGTTGGAATTAGTGGAATTTTTAAGGCGTTGTTAGGCTGGGAGGCTGGAGCTTCTGCAGATGTATCTGCTGGGCTATCTTTCAATAGCAGCAAGATGGTAAAAAATATCGTTAAGAACACGATTTTAACGGACTTTCTGAAAACAATCGAGGATGTCAGCCAAGGGAGAACGAATTCACGGCTTCCCAAAGGCACCATTAAACAATTTAAAGGATATAAAATTAGTGCAGTAGAGGACTCGTTGTCATACATGGTAATGGTATCTCCATATTTAAGTATGTTAAAAAGCGGAAGCTCCATCCCTGCTGGTGAATTCAATATTGCTGTCGATAAACTCGACAATGCCCTTAGGCACGCCAAAGGATATTATGAATTTGTTGGAACAAAAGGAAGGAGCCGTGTAATATTACGGTTCAACATTAACTCTTTCCGAAACAGTTATACCATTAGTGATTTGCTAAAAATGGACTTGAGCATTTATGCTATAAAAGTTGGTAGAACTTCTCTAGAGAATCTTAATGTCAACAAAGAACTGGGAATGAAAGTTTCTTTAATTCCAAAGGATAATCCATCTTACGAACCCAATGCGGATACTGAAGAAGCCGCTGCCACCAGTCCAACTTTAGATGTATTCGATGTCTTACTTGCAGGAGTTGAAGCAGATGACTGATAGAATTGTAATATTCTATGGTTCTAAAAAGGATTTTGAGGAATTGGTAGCAACGGAGACGAGCAAAGAACAAGTTACCATTCCATTTATGGAACTTATTCAGCACTATAATGCGCGATTGCGTCCAAATGAATCTGGCGTAAGAGAATCTGCGCTTAGTCGCAATATTGATGTAGATAATTGCGTTGTCAGAGCTGATGATTATGGTTCCGTTTTAGAACATGTTCTCTCTAATTTTGTTAATGTGGTTACACTCAATCATGACATTGGAACCTTGTTTGTTCACAACCCACCAAGAAAAGTTAGAGATTCCTTACGCTCTGCCTATGGTGATGATATAGAATATTTAGGAACCCAGTATCCGGATTTGTCAAGAGAAAAGCTAAAGGAAGTCTATTCAAATATTGAAAAGGATATTTTAGGACAAAGTAATTGTAAGAAGCAGATCATCAGTGGTATGTATCGCCTGATTGCAAAGGCAAATAACAAGCCAGTTGTTTTAATGTTATATGGCCCCTCAGGAGTCGGCAAAACCGAGAGTGCTAAGAGTATAAGTAAAACAATGGGCGGTGAGCTTTTAAGAATTCAGTTCTCAATGATGCAGACTACAGAAGCATACAATTATGTATTTGGTGCTGAACATTCAAAAGGTAGTTTTGCAAGGGACATGATGGCAAGAGAGTCAAATGTTATTTTAATTGATGAGTTTGATAAAGTTAATCCAGCCTTTTATAATGCTTTCTATGAACTGTTTGACGAGGGGCGCTATGTTGATACAAATTACGATGTAAACTTAGGACAAGCCATTTTTCTACTAACTTGCAATTTCGGTAGCGAGGAAGAAATCAAAAAAATCCTAGGCCCAGCTATGTTTTCAAGGATAGGATGTTGCATTGCATATGAAGAGCTTTCTACAGAACAGAAACAGACCATTGTTCATAATTGGTATGAATCTATTCTGTCCGTCCTTAAAGCTGATGAAAAAGAGGAAATTGAAAAAACAGATATTTTGGATTGGTTCATAAAAAACGCCGAACGATATGACAATATTCGCATCCTGAAAACAAAATTAGAGAATGCCATATTTGATAGGCTGTCAGAGGTGTTTATCATTTCCTAGGCACGACAACAGTTAAGCTTCATAGTATTAAGCAAATCCCATAGTTTTGAAAGGAGAGCAGAAAAGTGTGAGAGTTCCTTTGCAAACGCTCCATATGCGTGATATGACAGCAACCACAGTTGATGTTGTCTCTACTTCTTCTTCAACAGCAAACGCATCTCCTGTTGTATTACATCAAACGGATATGCTTAGATTCAAATTTATTCCAAGCCTTGTGAAGAATGAGAAAGAACCGCAGAAATCCGTTTCGGGAAAACTTCTATACGAGAAAAAGCGAAAAAAGGATGATGTTTTCCCTACCGACAGCGGTGATGTATCTTCCAAAGTCTCACGCGGTTCTGTTAAAGCTGGCGACTGGATGGAATTTCAGTTGGACACCAGTGAAACCTATGAATTATACCATGGGCTAGCACAGCTATATGCGTTATACGGCAATATGAAAGACATACCGTATGGAACAGCTACTTATACTCGAGTTGATAATGCTTTCCGTCAATTCTTGTCTATAATTCAAAATGATCCTTCAGCAGCTCGAATGATTGGAAATGAGGAAAATTTTGATCTCGTCAAAACACTGCTAAGGCTGATTACTCAAACCGAATCTCTTGAGTCTCTGAAGAAGAGTCTTATGGAGTTGCAGGACGATAATTTGCAGCATCTAACGACAACACTGAATATTGAAAAACTTCAACGGGTTGCCACACTCATGGCAGACAACCTCGATAACAATAGCGAAGAGTTCTGGCAAACTACTGCTTTCAAGGAAAACCAGTGGGTTCTGGCGCAAATATTTGCGTGCCCTTGCACAATTTTTTCTGATAAAGCCTATGTTGGAGGCAAGGGTGTAGACAATAGTGGCGGTAATTTGTGTGACTTCATATATCAAAATCGACTATCACAAAATGTAGCGCTGATTGAAATCAAAACCCCTTGTACAGAGATAATTGGAAACTCGTATCGCGGCACTTATAGCTTCAGTCACGAATTGAGCGGTGCAGTAAATCAGGTTTTGAATTACCGTGATAATCTCACAAAATCCTACTATACCATATGTCACCAAAGTGCTTCTCAATTTGAGGTGTTATCTCCTAAATGCGTTGTTATAATAGGCAAACTTGCGTCCATGAATTCGACACAAATTGCAGCTTTTGAGAGCTTTCGCAATAGCTTAAGTGGAGTGCAAATTCTAACGTTTGATGAGCTATATCAGCGCGTTATAGATCTTATTATTGGCGTCCGGCTGAAATAGCCTCCAAGGGCCCGGCAAGAAAAGCTAATTGCG
>ERZ824978.3446-NODE-3446-length-11833-cov-3.128120_pt1 | contig 11833 bp, 13 predicted proteins | sample MGYA00519860_ERZ824978 | MGnify/ENA primary metagenome ERZ824978 (study PRJEB31778, sample SAMEA3449184) | human gut metagenome | biome: human gut; feature: human-associated habitat; material: faeces | place: United Kingdom | collected 2010/2012 ... | reverse complement strand
GAGCCGGACTTCACAACAGTCCAGTCCGGCGCCGCGGAGGGAATCGGCGACGGGGACGTGTTCCGCTCCATCCTCTATGCGGGCGACAGCACGGGCAGCCTGCGCCTGCAGTCGGGCGCGGCGCTCAAGCCCGCCCTGCCGGAGACGCTGGTCGCGCCGGCAAACTGCAGGGAGATCACCTCCGAGTACGGCTACCGCGAGGACCCTTTCACGGGCGAGAAAAAGTTCCACAACGGCCTGGACATCGCGCTGGATGAGGGCACCCGCGTCAACGCCGCGCTGTCCGGCACGGTGACGGAAGTGGACGAGGATGAGATCAGCGGCAAATATATCATTATCGAGCATGCGGACGGGTTCAAGACCCTGTACGCCCATCTGAAGAAAGCGCATGTGCGGGAGGGCGCCGAGGTGAAGGCGGGGCAGAAGATCGCAAGCTCCGGCAACACGGGCAAAACCACCGGGCCGCACCTGCACTTTTCCATGCTCAAGGACGACGGATACATCAACCCCGCGCTCTATCTGGATGTTTAGAAATATCGAGAGGGTGACGGTAAACCCGCTGTTTTTCGCGGTGCTGGCCCTTCTCGTTTTTATCGACAGCACAAGCTACATGCTCGTCATCCTCTGCGCCGCGCTGCTGCACGAGTGCGGGCATCTGTATGCTCTGTACCGGTTCCGTGTGCCCGTCCGGGAGCTGAAGTTCCTGCCCTTCGGAATCAGCATTACGCAGTCGCCGTCGCATGTGCTCAGCTACGGGCGGGAACTGGCCGTGGCCCTGGCCGGGCCGGCGGTCAACCTTGCGCTGTTCGCGGCCCTGTGGCTCCTCTCGCAGTTCTGGACGCCGCCGCGGCTTGCCGCGCTGTTCGCGCTCGCAAACGCCACGTTCTTTGCGGCCAACCTCGCGCCCATGCTCCCGCTCGACGGCGGCAGGGCGCTTTACGCCGTGCTGCAGCGGTCGCTGGGCCCGCGCCGCAGCGAAATCATCATGGGGATTCTCACCTGTGTGCTGAGCTTCTGTACTATCGCGTTCGGCGGCTATATCCTGTATGCGACCGGGTTCAACTATTCCCTGGCCGTCATCGGGATTTATCTGCTCGCCTGTTTCGCCCTGAGCTTGAAAAAGAAAAAGCCGCGCCCCGGCCCGGCCCTGCGGTGAACGGATGTGCCCGCCCGCATTCCCCCGGCCTCTGCGTATCGCCGCACCGCTTTGCCGCCGTGCGGCCTCTTGCAATGCGCCTCCGTTTCATATATAATACTTTTTAAAAGATAAATACAATGGAGGGCAGAGCATGATCAGCGCGCTTGAGAACATATGGATGCAGGTGCAGAAACCGGGCCGCTATACCGGCGGGGAAGTCAACAGCACGGTCAAGGACAAATCCTCCGTGTCTGTCCGGTTCGCCCTGTGCTACCCGGACCTGTACGAAGTGGGCATGTCCAACCTCGGCATCAAAATTCTGTACGAGCTGATGAACGCGCGGTCGGACACCTGGTGCGAACGCGTGTTTGCGCCGGCGGCGGATATGGAGGCGCAGTTGCGCGCGGCCGGCCTGCCGCTGTACGGGCTGGAGAGCAAGGACCCCATCTCACAGTTCGACATTGTGGGCTTCAGCCTCCAGTTCGAGCTCAACTACACCTGTATCCTGCAGATGATGGAGCTGGGCGGCATTCCGTTCTATGCGTCCGAGCGCGGGGAGGACGACCCGCTCGTCATAGCGGGCGGCCCCTGCGTTGTCAACAGCGAGCCGGTCGCTCCGTTTTTCGACCTTGTGCTCGTCGGCGACGGCGAGGACAGCATTCCCGCCGTTTTGGACCTGTTCGCGGCGTGCAAGCGGCAGGGCGTGCCCCGAAAGGAATTCCTGCGCCGCGCGTCCTCCATCGAGGGCGCGTATGTCCCGTCGCTGTATACGGTGGAGTATGACGGCGCCGCAGTTGCGCGCATCACGCCGGAGACGGCGGTGCGCCGCGCCGTGGTGCTGGATATGAACCGCTGTTTTATCCCGCAGAAGCCGGTCGTGCCGCTGGTCCAGGCCATACACGACCGCATCGCGCTGGAGCTGTTCCGCGGCTGCGTGCGCGGCTGCAGGTTCTGCCAGGCCGGGATGATTTACCGGCCCGCCCGGTTCCGCAGCCGTTCGGTGCTGGAGGCGTGCGCGCGCCAGCAGTGCGCCATGACGGGCTACGATGAAATATCCCTGCTCTCGCTCTCCTCGAGCGACCATCCGGAAATCGGGGCCCTGCTCCGCGACCTCAACCAGTGGACAGGCCCGGCGCACATCAACCTCTCCCTGCCCTCGCTGCGCATCGACAATATCCCGCCGGATATTCTCGAAACGCTGCAGGATATCCGGAAAAGCGGCCTGACCTTTGCGCCGGAGGCGGGCAGCCAGCGCCTCAGGGACGCGATCAACAAAAATATTTCGGAACAGGAGATCATGGATACCTGCGCCGCCGCATTCAGGGAGGGCTACACCTCGGTCAAGCTGTATTTCATGATCGGCCTGCCCACCGAAACGGACGAGGACATCCTCGCCATCGCGAAACTCGCGCAGGATATCGTCAACCTCTACTATAGCCTGCCCGAACGCCAGAAAGGGAAGAGCGTCAGCGTGAGCGTGTCCCTGGCGACCTTTGTGCCCAAGCCCTTCACGCCATTCCAGTGGGAGCCGCAGCTCACCATGGACGAAATCGCGCGCCGCCAGCAGCTTCTGCTGGACGCCATCCGCACCCGGAAAGTGTCCGTGAGCTGGCACGACCCGCACACGTCGGTCATAGAGGCCGCATTTGCGCGCGGCGACCGCCGCCTGGCGCGGGTGATCGAGCGCGCCTACCGGCTCGGTAGCCGGTTCGACAGCTGGGGCGAGAGCTTCTCCTATGAGAACTGGACGGCCGCCTTCGCCGCCGAGGGCCTCAGCCCGCAGGACTATGCCAACCGTCCGCGCGCCCTGGATGAAACGCTGCCCTGGGACAGAATCGACGTGGGCGTGACAAAGGCGTTTTTCCTGCGCGAACGCGAAAAGGCCTACCGCAACGAGACGACGCCCGACTGCTTCACCGCCTGCTCCGGCTGCGGAATTCGTAACATCACAGGGGGTGCCTGCGTTGGATAAGCTCCGTCTGTTTTTTGAAAAGGCGGGCCTTTCCCGCTTTCTCTCGCACCTTGATATCAACCGCGCCTTTCTGCGCGCCCTGCTTGCCGCAGGCGTTCCCGTCCGCTATTCCGAGGGGTTTAACCCGCATCCGCGCATCGTGTTCGGCCAGCCGCTCCCGCTGGGCGTAGCGGGCCTGCGCGAGCCGCTGGACGTGCTGCTCAGCGCCGATGCGGAACCGGCCGGCCTTGCTGAGCGCCTGAGCGGCCAGCTTCCGTCGGGGCTGCGCGTCGTGCAGGCCGCCCCGCCGCAGCGGGAACTGAAAGAAATCGCCTTCGCGGAGTACGAAACGTCCCTGCCCGCCGGCAGCGCGTCGGCGTTTGCCGCGTTCTGGGACCAGCCCAGTGTTGTAACGGTGAAAAAGAGCAAGCGCGGCGAACATGAGATCGACCTCAAACAGCTCGCCGCCCGGCTGGAAACGTCGGTGGACGGGGAAGCGCTGCTCGTCCGCTATCTGCTGCCCTGTTCTTCGGACGGCTCGGCAGGCCCGCATCAGCTTGCCGCCGCGTTTGCGGATTTCACGGGCCGCGCCGTCCCGATGTCGCATATCCGCACCGGCTTCTATACCGCGGATTTTGCGCCCTTTCAATAGGCCGCGGAAAACAGGCGCAAAGGCCTGCGCTGCTTCGCCGCCTGCGCGCACCGGCAAAAAAGGACAGAAACGAACCGTTTCTGTCCTTTTTCTGCTGTCAGGCATTTAGACGAACCAGCGCAGCGCATGCCAGAATTCAAAGGTGCCGGTATAGGCGCACAGCGCGATAAAGCTTGCCACAAACAGCACCCCGAATACCGTCAGGGACACAATGGCCGTATTGCGCAGCCTGCGCCTGCGCCGGGGCGTGACGGACGGATGGAAGCCGGGCCCGGGCCTGTATGCGCCGCTGATACAGTTTTTTTGGAAGTGCAGGAACGCCCTGGCCCACTCAACCACGTACAGGTGGCTGTAAACGCATGCGACGGCGGCGAGCACGCCCAGCGCAATGAGCGAAAGTCCGAGCGGGATTGCGGCGAACAGCGGCGCGGCGGGCAGCGCGCTGTACTGGAACATGACGCCAAGCCCGGCGGCGGCCAGCGCCGCGGCAAACGCGCCGAGCGCGATCACCCAGCCGTACAGCACGGTAAACACAAGCGCAAGGACGAAATCCAGCAGCCCGAATCCGAACTTGAGCACGCCGCACCCCATGCGCCGCGCCCCGGCCTGCGCCTGCTCAAACTGCTCCGCAATCTGCGCCGGGCTGCCGAGTTTTGCGGCCACTTCCTCTTCGGTAAAGCCGTCGGCTGTTTTATAGGCAAAGTGCGCGTCGTACTCCGCGACAATATCCTCAATGTCGGGCGTGTTCTGCTTTTTCAAAAGCCGTGTCAATTCGCTTATATATGTCTCTCTTGTCATTTCTGTTCCTCCTTCAGCAATTCGCCGACCGTCTGCGCAAATGCAAGCCATTCGGCGCGTGCGCGCCGGTATTCCGTTTCGCCCAGCCCCGTGAGCCGGTAGTATTTGCGCGGCGGCCCGCCGCTGTCCTCGGACAGGTAGGCAGTCACAAGCCCCTCCGCCTTCAGTTTGCGCAGAATGGGATAGACCGACCCGTCGGAAATGTCGATTTTGCGGGACAGCAGCTCCGATACGTCGTAACCGTAGCGGTCGCCCCGGCTCAGCAGGGCCAGCACGCACAGCTCCAGCACCCCTTTTTTGTACTGAACGTTCATTATCTTTTCCTCTTTCTATACTGGATTACAATCACTACTATACAATAAACAGTAGTGAATGTCAATAGAGATCGGCACATTTTTTATATTTGCAAAAGGGCGGGCCGGAACAAACCGGCCCGCCCGCTTTTTTTCAAAGCGCCGCCTGTTCAAACACGGCGAAATCTGCATAGCGCTTTATCCGTCCGCCCGCGGCTTCAATGCTGCGTACCAGGGCGTTTTCGGCTTTTTCCGCGGCGCTGGCCAGCGGCTGCAGGTCGCCGAAGCGGTATGCATGGAAAAAGTCGTATTCCCGCGAAATTTCCATCAGCTCGCTTTGCAGGCATGCCGCGCAGAGGAAGGCGAGAACAGCGTCGCCGCTCTCGCGGCAGGCGTATATTTTTTGAAAGGAGGAGCGTATTTCCTCGTACAGCCCGGCAAGCGAGGCATAACAGGGGATCGGCTCCGCGCCCGCCTGCGCGGCGGCTTGCGGCTGCTCCGCCGGCGGCCCGCCGGGGACGGGCGCGTCCCAGCCCGTATAGGCGCTGAAGGAGGCCAGAAGCGAGGCGCAGGCCGCGGCGGTCTGCGCCTTGCTTTCGGCCTGTATGACGCGCAGGTAATCGTCCGTAAACCGCGCGGGCATGTTTTGGAAGCGCCGCAGGTCTGCAAACTGCCGTTTCAGGCCAAAGTGAAAATACTCCTGGTTCCAGGCCGCGGCCGCGTCGGCCAGCGCCATGAGAATCCGGCCTGCCAGCACGCGCGCGCCGGTGAGCCCGCGCGTATGCGCCATCCCGGCGTACAGGGCGCGCGCCAGTGCGTAGCGCTCCTTTGCCGCGGCGCGGGCGCGGGCCGGATCGTTCAGGTTGTCCCGCAGTGCCTGCTGGAGCCGCCCGAACCGCTCCAGGTCCGCCTCCGTGTCGCAGTAGAGCAGGCGCACGTCGCCCACAAGGGGAGTAAGCGGATCGCGCAGGTCCGCAATGCGCTCCAGGCGCGCCCAGTTCATGGGAAATATGTCGTAGCCCACGCCGGCCAGAATAAAGGTCGCCGCGAATTTGCCGCCGCGCTCCGTCTTGGGGACGAAATAACAGTCCACATCGGAGCGCGGGTTGGCCGTACCGTTGATATAGGAGCCGTATGCGGCGATGACGGCGATGTCGCCGCGAAATCCCTCCGCCCGCCTCTGTATCCAGCGTATGAGCCTGTCGTTGTTCGTCATGCCGTCCATCCTCTCCTTTTACATCCGGCCCTGTGGCTCCTATCATCATAGCCCCGCCGCCGCGCCCTGTCAACCGCCGCCGCACAAAAAAAGCGCGCCGGACGCTGTGTCCGGCGCATATGGCTCCGTTTTTACAGGATGATGCAGATCAGGCCGTCGCTGCCCTCGTTGATGACGCGCTGCAGCGTCTCCTGCATTTTTTCGCGCGCCTCGCCCGGCATTTTATAGAGCTTGTTGAGCATGCCGTCGTTGACGAGGTCATACAGGGACTTGCCGAAGATGTCGGACTCCCATATTTTCGCGGGGTTATCCTCATACTCGCGCAGAATATCGGTAATCAGGTCCTCCGACTGCTTCTCGGTACCGACAATGGGGGAGACCTCGGTTTCAATGTCGGCGCGAATCATGTGAATCGACGGCGCGGAGGCCTTGAGCCGGATGCCGTAGCGCCCGCCCTGCTTAATCAGCTCGGGCTCTTCCAGGGTCAGCTCCTCCGTCGCGGGGGTCACAATGCCGTAGCCGACCGTCTGCGCCTGCATAATGGCGCTGGCGTACTTGTCGTACTCGGCCTTGGCGCGGGAGAGCTGGGTGAGGGTGAGCATCAGGTCCCCTTCGTTTTTAATGTCGAGGCCGGTGGCCTGGGCGAGCACCTCATAGAACAGCCCGGCCCGGACCTGGACGTCGATGACCGCGCTGCCGCGCCCGAGATCGACGTTTTTGACCTGCGCTTCGGTTATGTATTCATTGCCGGTCAGGCAGGCGCTGTAATCGCGTATCTGCTTGACTTTCTGGATCTGCGCCGACTGTTCCATGATGGTGCTGTAAAAGGAGCGTTTGATTTCGTTGTCCTCGTCGAGCACCTCGATCCAGGTCGGGATGTTTACGCCGATTTCCTTGACCGGGAATTCAAACAGAATCGTCTCCAGAATGTCCTTAATGTCATTTTCCGCCAGTTCAAGGCAGTTGACGGGCAGAACGGGCACGCCGTATTTCTGCTCCATCGCGTCAGCCAGGCGTCTCGAGTCGGCTGCGGCGGGGTCGAAGCAGTTGAGGACGACGACGAACGGCTTCCCGATTTCCGTCAGCTCTGCAATAACGCGCTGCTCGGCCTCCTCGTATTCCCCGCGCGGCAGTTCGCCGAAGCTGCCGTCGGTCGTGATGACAAGCCCGATGGTCGAATGGTCGGTAATCACCTTTTTCGTGCCGATTTCAGCCGCCATGTTGAACGGCACCGGCTTTTCAAACCAGGGGGTCATCACCATGCGCGGCATGTCGTTTTCAATATACCCGAGCGCGCTCGGCACGATATAGCCGACGCAGTCGATCATTTTGACGCGGAAGGACGCGTTGTCGGACAGGTCGACGCGCACCGCTTCATCCGGTATGAATTTCGGTTCCGCCGTCATGATCGTCCTGCCCGCCGCGCTCTGGGGCAGTTCATCCACGGCGCGCTCGCGCTGGAACTCGTTCTGGATATTGGGAATCACCAGCGTCTCCATAAACTTCTTAATAAAGGTGGATTTACCGGAGCGCACCGGGCCGACGACGCCGATATAGATGTCGCCCTGGGTTCTTTTGCTTATATCGCTGTAAAGTCTGCTTGTATCCATCGAAACTACTCCCCCAATCCTTTTGTCGGTAAATACTATTGCGGGCCCGCCGGAAATATGCAGGGAAACGAAAAATAAGTGGACGGCGTTTTTTGCTTTTCCCTGTTCTAAATGCGGCGCTGCGCAAATATCCTGTAACAAAGGGAGGACAACCCTATGGACAACGCAAGCGCATTTTCACAGGTTTTACGGTTTCTGGAAGAGGGCCTGGCCGATCTCGTCTCCAATATCCCGGCCTTCCGCCGGGGGGAGATCACCGAGCTTCGGCTGCGGACGGGCCGCCCCCTGTCGGCGGTGTTCGGCGCGGAGAGCCTCTTTCTATCTGTACGCGGGGAACTTACGGAACATGCCGCCGGCGCGTATATCTGCACGGGCGCCGAGCTGCAGGACACCTTTTATAAGCTGTGCCGCAATTCGGTCTACGCGTATGAGCAGGAGCTCAAAGAGGGCTTTGTCACCATCCCCGGCGGCCACCGCTGCGGCTTTGCAGGCCGGACGGTGGTGCAGGACGGCGCCGTGACGGGCCTGCGGGAGATCTCGTCTATCAATATCCGCATCGCGCGCCAGGTCGTGGGCTGTGCGGACGGGATTCTGCCCTACATATACGACCGCAGCGGGCTCCGGTCGGGCCTGATCGTGTCCCCGCCGGGCGGCGGGAAGACGACGGTGCTCAAGGACCTGATCCGGTCGCTGTCGTGCGCGGGCCGGAAAGTCGCCGTCGTGGACGAACGGGGCGAGCTCGCCTCCATGTTCGGCGGCGTGCCGCAGAACGACCTCGGCCCGCTCGTGGACGTGCTGGACGGCACGCCCAAAAAGGAGGGGATTCTGCAGGCGCTGCGCTGCCTGTCGCCGGATGTGATCGTGTTCGACGAACTGGGCGACGAGGCGGAGGCGGAAGCGGTGCTGCAGGGCATGGGCGCGGGCGTGCCGGTCATCTTCTCCCTGCATGCGCGCAGCGCGGAGGAGGCGGCCCGCCGCCCTCAGGCGGCAAAGCTGCTGGACGCGGGCGCGGTCGACGTAATCGCAGTGCTGGAGGGCGCCCGCCGCCCGGGCACGTTGCGGGAAGTGCTGCGCGTGCAGCGGACACATGGGGAAAGGGACGGTGTGAAATATGAAAGTCGTCGGGATACTGCTTCTGTTCGCAGCCGCAGGTTCGGCTGGGTTCCTGAAAGCCGCGGGCCTGCGCCGCAGGACGTTTGAGCTGGACGGCCTGCTCCAGCTTGTCGGACGCATACACAGCGAGATGCGCTACTTCCGCACGCCGGCGCTGGAGCTGGTAGAGCGGCTGACGGGGCTCGGCGAGTTTGAGAAGTACCGTGTCGTCTCGGCCTTTCACGAGCGGCTGACCCACGCGCCGGATCTGGTATCGGCCTGGGCGGATACGCCCGCGCCCCAGCTCACGGACGGCGACCGGCAGGTTGTGGACGAGTTCATGGCCGCCTTTGGCAAGACGGACCTTGCCGGCCAGCGCGACGTGTGCGCCGGCGCGGCGGACCGGCTGCGCCGCCAGCGCGAGGAAGCGGCCGAGGCGTGCGGCGCCAAGGCGCGCCTGTACCGCTCGCTGGGCCTGCTCTGCGGCGCGCTGATCGCAGTCGTGCTGATCTGATACATTATAGAGGGACGGAGAAAACGGATATGGATGTGGATTTGATCTTTAAAATCGCGGCTGTCGGCATAGTTGTGACAGTCTTAAACCAGATACTGATGCGTTCCGGCCGGGAGGACCAGGCCATGCTGACCGCCCTTGCCGGGGTGATCGTAGTGCTGCTCATGCTCGTGCAGGAGATCAAGGTCCTGTTCGACACTGTGAAATCCGTGTTTGGGTTGTGATGGTATGACGTTTTTACAGATTGCGGGGGTCGGCCTTGTCATCTGCGCCTTTGCGGTCATGCTGCGCTCCTACCGTTCCGAGTACGCCCTGTTCGTCGCCATCGCGGGCGGCGTCGTGTTTCTCGCCGCCGTGGTGACGGGCGTGGACCAGGTGCTCTCCTATGCGCAGGGGCTGCTGGACGGCTACAATATTCCGAGCCAGGCTTTTGTCATTCTCATCAAATCTCTCGGCATCTCCTATATCGCAAAGATCGCGGGGGATATGTGCAACGACTGCGGGGAAACGGCCATCGGTTCCAAAATCGAGCTTGCGGCCAAGGTCGCAATCCTCATCACGGCCATCCCGCTGTTCGACGGACTGCTGTCGACGATCAACCTGTTCGCCGGCGGCTGAAAGGCAGGGAGGAAGTGTGAAATACAAGATGAAAAAACGGCTGCTGTGTATTCTTGCGGCGCTGCTGCTGTGCGTTTTTCCGGCGCGGGCGAACGAGCCGGCGGCGGCCGTGCTGCATTCTGATGAAATGTACGCCGAAAAGGCCGAACAGTTCGGGCTGGCGGACCTGTACGACGGCGCGCCGGACGCGGTGCAGGACCAGCTCGACGGAGCGGACCTGACTTCGGAGGGCGTGCAGAACCTTTTGAGCTGGGAGAAGGTCGTCAACTTTCTGACCGACAATCTCGTCGATGCGCTCAAGGACAATGTGGGCATGATCTTCAGCCTGTTCGCCCTGCTGATCGTCATGGCCATATATGAAATCCTGCGCGACTCGTTCAACGAACGGGGGAGCAGCCGCCTGCTCGACTTCGCCTGCGCGGGCGCGGCGGCGCTGATCGTGTGCCAGCCCTTCTACACCCGCGTCAGCGAGCTGACGGCGGCCGCGGCGCAGATGTCGGACTATATGGAGATTTCGGTGCCCGTGCTCACTTCTCTGCTCGCCGCGTCGGGAAACGTGACGAGCGCGACGGTGCTGCACCTGTTCCTGTACAACGCAACGGTCTATGCGGGCGGACTGTTTTCCAGCTTTCTGCTGCCCCTTGCGGGCACGTACATATGCCTGGGCATCGCGTCCGCCGTGACGGAAAACGAGGGGCTGAAGACGATGACGCTTGGCCTGCGCACTTTCGTAAACCGCTGCATTCTGATTCTCACCGTCGCCTTTACCGGGCTGCTTTCGCTGCAGACGGCCATCACCGGCGCGGGGGATTCGCTCTCCCGCCGCGCGCTGAAAATGGCGGTGGGTTCCTTTCTGCCGGTGACGGGAGGCGTCATGTCCGACTCGGTCGACACGCTTTTGAGCAGCCTGAACATCATCAAATCGGTCGCCGGCGTATTCAGCATTGTCGTCGTGTTTTACCTGATCGTCGTGCCCGTCCTCAAAATGGCGGTCAATTTCATCTCCTTAAAGCTCGCCTGCTTTGCGGGGGATATTCTGGGCTCCGGCCGGGTGCGGTCCATGCTGTCCATTATCGCGGACGGCTACAGCCTGCTCATCGCCATCGCGTGCGGGCTTATGGCGATGTTTATCGTGTGCATTGCAATTCTTCTGAAAGCGGGTGGTTCCGGATGACGTTTTTCAGCGAATACGTCCGTGTCGTCATCGGCGCGGCGGTCATCTGCGGCATGGTCACGCTGCTCGTGCCCAAGGGCCATTATGAAAAGGCCTTCCGGCTGATTACGGGCGTGTTTCTGCTCTTCTGTATGGTGACGCCCGTGTCAAAGGGCCTCGGCAGCCTGCGGGATTTCGACTTTTCCGTAAGCTTTGCGGATGTGCCCGAGCTGGAGGACGGGGCGTGGGGACAGTCGGCCATGGTGATGGAACAGCAGCTCAAGGAGCAGATCAACGCCTGCGTGCGCACGATCACCGGCGAGGACGCGCTCGGGATCGAGGGTACGGTCTCGTTTATGAACGAGCAGTTTTCCGTCGGCGAGGTGACTATCACCGTCAGCCCCGAACACGCGGGAAAATTCACTGCCATACGCGACTATGTAAAAAAAGAGACGGGTATTGAACCCGAAGTTATATCGTAGGGACGAGGTGAATATAATGAAAAACGGAAAGGCACAGACAGGCGGCGCCCTTGCTGGGTTTTTTAAAAAGAACAACATCGTGCTGCTGCTGGCCTGCGGCGGCGTCCTGCTGGTCCTGTTCGCCTCAACGCTGTTCGGCGGCTCCGGAGAGGAGCGGCAGCCGGAAACTTCGGCGTCGGAGACGCTCACGAACGCGCAGTTCGTGGAGCAGACGGAGCAGAAACTGCAAAATATACTGAATGGTATTTCGGGGGTGGAGCGCTGTGAGGTTATGATCACGCTGGAATCCGGAATCGAATACAGATACGCGACCGAC
>ERZ824978.3445-NODE-3445-length-11840-cov-2.877132_pt1 | contig 11840 bp, 9 predicted proteins | sample MGYA00519860_ERZ824978 | MGnify/ENA primary metagenome ERZ824978 (study PRJEB31778, sample SAMEA3449184) | human gut metagenome | biome: human gut; feature: human-associated habitat; material: faeces | place: United Kingdom | collected 2010/2012 ... | reverse complement strand
ATATCTGACGCAGCTCGGGGCAAGCCCCTCCCTGCGTCAGATATTCCAGCGTTCGGTTCTTTCGCTTTTTCGGTCTCACATCATTGACAAATGGACAGCGTAGTCAAAGATTATCTATGTTTAAACGGAAACCGTCAAAAGCACAGCGCCCGGACATTGCATCGATGTCCGGACGCTTCAAAGTTTATTTACCCAATCAATTCATCCAACCGCGCTTTTTCCGCTTCGGTCAGCGGGCGCAGCGGCATACGGCACACGTCGCATTGGATTACGCCCATCTTTTTCAGCATATACTTGATCGCCGGAATTTCCGGAATATCGGACATTCGCCGCGCGGTATCGATGATCGAATACTGAATTTCGCGCGCCTTCTCCATTTCGCCCGCCTTCAGCGCATCGTACAGCGCCACGTGTCTTTCGGGCCAGACGGCGCTCGGGCCGGACACCCAGCCGTCGCCGCCGGATACGAAGCAGCCCGTCGCGATTGCATCGCTGCCGACCAGCACGGATGCGTGCCGTCCGGGGCAGCAGGTGATGTACTGCTGAAGCCGCGTTACATCCGGGAAGCTGTATTTCACGCCGATCATGTTTTCATATTTGCGCATCAGCGTTCCGAGCACCGCGGGCTTCAAATCGTTTCCGCTGCGCGTGGGAATGTTATAGGCGTAAATCGGAAAATCAGTAATCTCATTGAGGATGTCCTCGTAATATTTCAGCATCGCGGAATCATCCATTGCAAAGAATACCGGCGTCATCAATCCCGCGCCGTCCGCGCCGATTTCGCGGCTGAATCGGACGTGGCGATAACTTTCCTCCACCGTCGCCGCGCCGCACTGAATGTACAGCACCGCCTTCCCGGCATTTTCCTCGGCAATGATGCGCGCGATCTGCCTGCGCTCGTCCTCCGTCAGCGACAGGCTTTCGCCGTTCGTTCCATTCGGATACAGGCAGTGAATGCCGTGATCGACCAGATGGCGCGTCAGCGTGCGCACGGACGCGTAATCAACCGAGCCGTCCTCGTTCATCGGGCAAATCGACGCGCAGACCACGCCGTACAGAGTTTTTCTATCCATTATTCTATCCCCTTTTACAGATACTGCCGGAAGTTTTCAATTCGGATGAAGCACTGGTAATTCGCATCGTGGAAATTGAACGATCTTCCAAACGCCGTGCGCACCAGAAGCAGAATATCGTTGCCGTCGAACATCCAGTCGGGATACTGGAAGCCTACGTGCGCCGGATCCGCATGGCGATAATCGAGAATGCGTTTAACGACCTTCCACGTATAGAAGTCCTCCGAAACCGCCATCGAAAGCACGGTGCGATTCGGCTTGTCCTCCGCCTGCTCGGTACCGATCATGATGTATTTCTTCGTAACCGGATCCTGATACAGCTGAAATTTCGAATTGCTGCCGAGCGGGCAATCGACGATGCGATCCAGTTCGAGCTTCGCCTCGGGATCGTCGTTCTTTCCGCGCAGCACCACCGCGCGCCCGTATTTCGGAACACAGTTCGGATGATCAATTCTCAGGTAATTACTGATCACGCCGTCCGGCGACACGACCGCATTGCCCTCGATACAGCCGGGGCAGAAGCCCTTCGGCGCGTTTTCCCAATTCGGATCATAGCGCGTAAACGGCGTAAAGCGCCAGTTCGCCGCATCGAGCAGATCGTCGTCCACATCAATGGACAAAAGTCCGTTCGAATGCTGCTGATGCCGCCAGCAGCCGTAATCGATCGCGGTATACAGCCGGTGGTTGAATTCGATTACCGGCATCGGGCCCTTATGCGGGCCCATTTCATTCGGACCGCAGCCGGAAATGATGTGCGTGGGGTTCGTCCACGTTTCGCCCTCGTCATCCGACCTGCCGATCACCATATCGCCGTAATCCTGCGTTCCGGAGAACAGATAGAGCTTCCCCTTATGCACGAACAGCTTCGGCCAGAAGCTCGGATAGATGTCCGTAACATAGCGCCAGGTCTTTCCGCCGTCCTTCGATTTGAACAGGAGCGTGAGCTTGCTGTTGCCGAACTGCCCCGTAAACACGTCCATCGCGGTCATCAGATCGCCGCTTGGGAGCTTCACAATCGTCGGCGAGCAAAGGCTGTGTCCGGAAAACGCGTACGTTTTGTCCTCCGGATGCAGATAATTGACCACCGTTCCGGGAACAAAGCCCGTGCGCGCGAGGCGAACGCCGGATTCGCCCGTGTCGTCCGTGCGCACGACCTTGAATTCATAATCGTGCTCCTCGATCAGGTTTTCGATCCGCGCGGTATCGCCCTCAAGCGGAACGATATTCCATTCCTTAAGGGACGCATAGCCCCGATAATACAGCGCGTGTCCGCCCTCGGGCTGACCATGATCAAACCATTGAATCTCAAATCCCGTCTCGAACGGTGCGACGCGGCAGATAAACGGCTTTTCGCGCACGTCCATATCGATCAGGCGGGTATACGGCTTATAATTCCAGCCGGTATTTCCACGCATACGTTTTCCTCCTATCCCTTGATGGCGCCAACCATAATGCCTTTGATGAAATACTTCTGCACAAACGGGTACAGGCACATCACCGGCAGCGACGAAACGATGATCACCGCATAGCGCATCGATTCCACTGCCAGCGTCTGCGCGTCCGCATCGGAGCTGCCGATCGCGGATTCCATGCCCATTTCGCTCGTTAAACTCGACGTTTTCAGGATGTTTCTCAGGATATTCTGAAGCGGCATCTGATTATCGCGCAGGTAAAGCATGGCGTTGAACCAGCTGTTCCACTGACCGACCGCGTAAAACAGCGCGAGAATCGCGATGATCGCCGGCGAAAGCGGCAGCACGATGCTGATAAAGAATCTGCGCATGCTGCATCCGTCGATCTGTGCCGCCTCCATCAGCGTATCCGGAATGTTCGATTCCATAAACGTGCGCGTGATGATCACATTGTAAACGCTGACCGAGCCGATCAGCACATACAGATACGGATTTCCGACGAAACCGAGCTGCTTCAAAAGCAGATAGCTCGGAATCATGCCGCCGGAGAAATACATCGTAAACGCCATAAACAGCATGATTCCCCTGCGCCCGGGCAGCGATTTCCTCGAAAGCGCGAATCCGGTCAGAAGCGTTACGAACGTCGCGATCACCGTATGGCTCACCGTATACAGAAGCGTATTCCGATAGCCCATCCAGATTTTCTCGTATTCGAGCACGCGCCGATAGCCCGCGAGCGTAAAACCGCTCGGCCAGAGCACGACCTTGCCCGCCACCACGCGGCTCGGATCGCTGAACGACGCGATCACCACGAAGTAAAGCGGATACACCGCCGCCAGCAGGAGCAGAATCATGATCGCGAGAATCACGCCATCCAACACCCGGTCGGACCGCAGCTGACGCATTTGATTTTTGCCGGACATCATGCTCCCCTCCTTACCACAGCGAAGTCTCGGTCACTTTTCTGGAAATGAAATTCACCAGCATGACCATTGCGAAATTGATCACCGAATTGAACAGTCCCAGCGCGGACGAGAAGCTGTACTGTCCCTGGCTGATGCCCATCTTATAGGTATACGTGCTGATAATCTCCGAACGCGCGAGGTTCAGATCGTTCTGCATCAGGAACGCTTTTTCAAACCCGACGCTCAGAATGCTGCCCGACCGGAGAATCAGCATGACCACGATCGTCGGCAAAATCATAGCAAAATCGATATGAACGATTCTCTGCCATTTCGTCGCGCCGTCGATCAGCGCCGCCTCGTGCAGCGAATCGTCCACGCTGCTCAGCGCGCCCATGTAAATGATACTGTCCCATCCGAGGCTCTGCCACACGCCGCTCCAGACGTACAAATGCGGAAACGCCTCCGCGGTCATCAGCGTTGTCAGCGGCCCGTGAATGATTCCGAGTTTGTTGAGAATGCTCGATACAATGCCCGTCGTCGGCGCGAAGATCACGTTGATCATCGAAACCACAACGACCATCGAAATGAAATGCGGCGCATAGGTCGCCGTCTGAACCACCTTCGCAAATCCCCGATGCCGGCTCGAATTCATTGCCAGCGCCAGAACGATCGGCAGCGGAAAGCCCGCCAGAAGCGAATAGAAGCTCAGAATCAGCGTATTTTTCATGTAGGTTCCGAAATTCGCCATTCCAAACAGCCGGATGAAGTGCTTCAGTCCTACCCATTCGCTTCCGGACATTCCCTTGCGCGGCTTGTAATCCTGAAACGCGATCAATACGCCGTACATCGGGCCGTAATTCATCACGATGATATACACAAGCGCCGGAACCAGAAACAGGTACAACTCCCAGTGGCGCAAAATCCTTTTGCCCAGCGTCTTCCGGTTGTGGGAGCGATCGTATCGAATTCTGTCCACCGTTACTCTCCCCTTCATGCGGTTGAAAAACTCTTTTTCAGATGAGGGATCGTTTCCGATCCTGAAAACGATCCCCCAACAATGTGCTTAAATCAATGGAGCAGATCGTAAGCCTGCTGCTTCAGCTCCAGCCAGCCCGCGAGATTGTAGCTCTCGATTTCCGCAACGTACGCATCCCACTCGGCGTCGATGTCGGCGTCCGTGGTGATCCAGCGCGCGAAGGTCGCCTTCTGGCAGTTGGAGATGTCGGTGTAATACTGGCTCATCATCGCGGAGGATTCCGCATCCAGCACGCCGCAAACGACGTTCAGTTCCTGCGGAACGGTCTTGCCGATGAGCTTTTCGTTGAACTCAACCGCGCGAATACCGCCGTCGGTGAACTCGTTGTTGTCCCAGTTGGCATAGAAATCGTCCGCGAGAATGCCCGGGAACTGATTCCACACGCCGCTGATCGGCTTGCTCTCTTCAGTGTACATAGTCTTGATCTGAGAGCGCTTGCCATCGGCGTTGTACTCCCACATCTCGCCTTGCAGACCGATCGCGAGGTTAGTCATGTTTTCAACGTTCTCAACGAAGAACTCCATCAGGCGCATCGTCGCCACGGGGTATTCGTTGTCCTTGAACAGATAGAAGCAATGATAGCCGTTCGGAACGTTGGACTGCGAGGTCAGGTACGGGGTCGTGCCGTTCTGCGCGTCCACCGGCGGCAGGCAGGTCATGCCGTCGACGTACATGCCGTAGGAATAGTGAATGCCGCACTGAACCGGATCGGACTGGCGGCGGGTCAGATAGGTCGACCAGTCGTCGGTAAAGCACTCGGACGGGATGACGCCTTCCTTATACATCTGCTGCATCCACTTCAGCGGCTCCTTGATCGCGGGATTGACCGCCTGATACTTGACCTTGCCGTCCTCCGCAACCAGATAGTCCGCGCCGCCCATGTAAACGCCGAACTGCGAATAGATGTTGAATTCGCCGCCGACCCAGTTGCCGGACAGGAAATACAGCGGCATTACGTTCTCCGGAATCGTTCCGGTGCCCGCCGCCGCTTTCAGCGCGCGCAGGTACGCGGTCAGCTCCTCGATCGTGGTCGGCATTTCAAAGCCCAGCTCGTTCAGCCACGGCTCGTAAATCACCTGCAGGTCGCGCAGCTGGCGATCGTACGCCGCGAAGTTGACCCACGGAAGGGTGAAGCGCTCGCCGTCGATCTGGGTCAGCTTGTTTGTAAGCTCATACTTTTCGAAAAACGCCTTCCATGTCGGGCAATAGGTGTCAATGTATTCGTCCAGCGGAACCAGATCGCCCGCATCCACAGCATTCTGGCGCTGCAGATCGGACGCATTGATGCGCACCGCGAAATCCGGATATTCGCCGCCCGCGAACATCAGCGCAACCTGATCGTCCTCGGTGTAGGTGATCAGATTCAGGCGAATGTTGGTTTCCTTCTCGATCCAGTCAAACACGTCGTGCATCTGCGAGAAATCCTGCGCCGACGCATACGACCAGGCCACATCCAGCGTAATCGGCTCGTTCGTAATCGGATAGCCCGTGGCGTTCGTCACGCCGCCCTTATCCAAGCCGCCTTCGGCATACGCGCCGATCGCGAGCGCCATCATCAGCGCCAGAACCAGAGCAAAAATTCGCTTCATTGTAATTCTCCTCTCAAATTCATCTCTTTCCCAGATTTCAGCCAATGCGAGAGCGTTTTCTCCTCCTTGCCGTCTCCCGTGCATTCATTTCTCTTCGCAAATTCACCGTTTTCACACATTGTGAAAACGTTTACTGCCATTTCAAAAAAGATGCGGCGATGTTCGTAAAAACGAAATTCAGCCGTCCCGTTGCCCATCAAACCGCCGCGCCCGTCGACCGGCTCTCATGAAGAACCGGAGACAGAACACATTCAAAGTCCTTTTCTACCTTTTCACCATTCAAAAATCGTTCCAGAAGCCCCACGACCGCCGCAGAAATTTCCTTCGACTGATCATCCAGATACGTCAGCCCCGAATCGAGTGCGTCGCCGTACCGGAAATTGCCGGAGGATACGATCGCCATATCGTCCGGAATGGAAATTCCATGCGTCCGGCAATAGTCAATGATGCCCGCAGTAATCGCAATGCTGCCGGTCACCACCGCCGTCGGGCGCTCCTTCATCGCCATGATCGCCTTCATCGTCTCCACGCCCTCTTCGAACGAGAACGTGCCGAATCGGAACGAAAACATCGACGGATCCAGATCATGATCGAAAATATACCGCTGAAAGCCGATATATCGATCGTAATTGCTGTTCAAACCACGCGGTCCGGACGCGAGCATCACCCTTTTATGCCCCATTTTCGCCAAATGTTCGAGCGAGACATACATCGCACGCTTCTTGTCGGCATAAACGGCGGGAAACACGCGCTTGACCGGCCGGCGATCGTAGAAGATCACAGGTTTGCTGCGCGCGATATTTTCGAGCATTTCCTCGTTCTGACCGGTCGAATTCACCAGAAGCGCGTCCACGCGGCGCGCGCTCATATGGTTCAGAATCGTCCGTTCGTTCAGCGATTCATCGTAGGTGTTGGATACGATTGTTGCATATCCGCGCGGTAAAAACACCTTCTCTACGCCCTTGACAATCTCCGGGAAGAACGCGACCGACAGATCCGACGCGGTAATTCCAATCATTTTCGAACAATTCTGCTTCAGCGATTGCGCAATCGAATTCGGAACATAGCCCAATTCCTCGATCGATTCCTGCACCTTGCGGGTCAGCTCCGAATTGACGTTGCCCGCGCTGTGAATCACGCGCGAAACCGTCGCAATGGATACGCCCGCGCGCTTGGCGACGTCGTTGATCGTTGCGGCCATATCCAATCCCTCGCAATCCTGTAAACGTTTTATCAACTTTATTTTATTCCGATTCACAACGTTTGTCAAGTGGTAATATGCCATTCTGCCCGATTTTTTATCGCTTTTTTTGCCGAAAGCCTGTCGAATTGTGTAAACGCCTTTCGGCAAAGATTGAAATTCTCGCGCCGGCATGGTATACTAAAGGCATTAACCAAAGGAGGAAAGAAATGAAAATCATCCGCATACTTGCGATCATGCTGATATTTGCCTTTCCTGTTTCGCTCGCCGAATCCGAGCTCCCAACCGAGCCGCCGATCAAAGCCGCCACCGAAGCGCCGACTGAAGCGCCGACCGAAGCGCCGACCGAAGCGCCGACCGAAACACCGACCGAAACACCGACCGAAGCGCCAACTGTGTCCCCAACTGAAGCTCCGACCGAGTTTCCAACGGAGATTCCCACCGAATCACCCACCGAATCACCCACCGAAGCGCCGTTTTCACTGTCCGATCCTGATTATTCCGGCGTTCTCGACGCTCGCGGCGAGCTGATTCTGACTGAATATCACGGTTCTGCACGAAATTTGACCATTCCCGAATCGATCGACGGCTATGTTGTCGCAGAAATCGGAGAAGGAATGTTTGCGAAAAACGCACTTCTTGAATTGATCGAGCTTCCGAAAACCCTCCGTCGCATTGGCGATCGCGCGTTTGCCGATTGCACAAAACTCGAATCCGTCGGCGTTCCCGATGCGATTGAATCCGTCGGCGACGACATTTTCAGGAATTGTGACAAGCTGAAAACGCTTACGCTGAACGCCGAACGCAGCATCGTTCTCGTTTCCCCCAACGCCTACCGCCACGTTCGCGATGGTAAAACGTTTACAGCTGCATTCCCGATTGCATTTACCGATTTTTCCATTCTCGGAACGCTGACGCTCGATACCGATTTGGTGCTTTCCCGCGATCACGCAATGACGATTCGCGGCTCTCTCGCCGTTGCGGAGGGCAAAACGCTGCTCAGCCTCGGCAGCATTCAGAACAGCGGCGCGATTTTGCTTGATGGAACGCTGATCACTTGCGGCGGCGAATTCAGCGGTTCTGAGCCCGACGGTTCATTTCTTCGGAAGCACAAAATCGAAAACGGCGTCTGTACGCAGTGCGGACAACCGTGTGCCGTTCGCTTCATATATATAGGAAGCGAAATTTCGAAAACCTATGACGGAACGCCGGAAATCGCGCTCAATCCCGCCGATTTTCAGGCGAATGATTCAAGCGTTCAGCTCCAATCCGTAATCGCGCACCTCGATTCCGCCAATGCGGGCGCGCGCACCGTGCACGTTGAATTTGTGCTGAACGAAGGCAGTGCCGAACCGCTGGAGCTGCCCGCGACGATAACGCGCCGCGCGCTCGTGCTCACGCCGAAAGGCGGTCAGGGCAAAACCTACGGTTCGTCCGACCCGGATTATTTCTCTGGCAGCGTTCGCGGGCTGGTCAAGGGCGATAAATTGCACGGCGCACTTGCGCGCGAATCCGGCGAATCCGTCGGCAAATACGCGATCACACTCGGCACACTCCGCGCGAGCGACAATTACGAGCTTACGTTGAAGCGCGAAACGTTCACGATTCGCCCACGCGCGATCGTCGACACATCCGTTTCCGGCATTTCGAACCAGAAATACACCGGTTCGCCGATTGAACCGGCATTTTTCATTCGCCTCGGCAACGAAACGCTGCGCGCAAATATCGATTACACTGCCGAATTTCTGAATAACATTCAGCCCGGCACGGCGATTCTGCGATTGACCGGCATTGGCAATTATGCAGGCTCGCGCGACGTGGCGTTTCGAATTCTGAATACCGGCTCTGGGCTGAATTACACCGGGATCGAATCGCCCGCCGTTCCGGGACTGGTAAATCCCGTCGGCACGCCCGAAGGCGATTCCGCTTCGGCTTCGACAGCGGATTTGACGCGCGTTCAGCTTGGTTATGCCGATCTCGGCGCAGTGCTGTTCGACGCGCAAAACCAGCCGCAGCCTGTGAATTTCTATCTCGATCCCGCGGAAAACGCGCTGCATCTTTCGCCGATGAACATTTCCTCCGGCACGCGCCTTTTGCTCGCGCGCGATCAGCTTCAAGCCGCCAATGTCGAAACGATCGTGTATTCCGATCTCGCGTTCACGCTGCGCCTGCCCGTTTCCGAATTGCTCGCTGCAATGGAGAACGGCGACGTTCTGACCGTCCAGCTGCGCGAAATCGAGCTTCCGCATTTGGAGCGGACGATCATTCATCTTTCGCTGAATCTCTCCGGAACGGCGCTCGATCTCTCCGGCGCAAAACTGGAGCTTCCGCAATCGCCCGCGCTGCTGATTCCCGAAAGCGAATCGCCGCGTCTTTTCCGCCGCACCGATTGCCCGCGGGCGGGTTTCTATCTCCAATAGAAATTCCACGCAAAAACGCTCTGCGAAGGCCAAAGAGGTCGCGCAGAGCGCTTCATTATTCAGATTTCCACCAAAAGCAGTCCTTCTTCGCCCATCGGCAGCTCCGCGCGAATGCTGCCCGATTCGAAATCGCAGCAGGCGCCGAACGCGTTTTCATCCAGCGAATTGATCATCAGTGCGTGTTTTCCGGTTCTTGCCGCCTGAAGCGCATATTCCAGTCGCGCATTCGCCCATTCTTCGGGCGAATAATCGATATACACCGGCCAGATCAGCGCGTCCGCGTCGTCTGTGAACCGTTCCGGCAACTCCCAGAGATCGCCGCAAAGCGCGAACATCAGCCGCTTTCCGCGCCAGTCAATCACCTGAACCGAATCTCCCTCGCGATAATGTGGATGTTCCCAGCACGCGCGCGCCTTCCAACCAGCGGTAATCCGCCGATAGATGTGCACAATGCTTCCATTCTCCGCAAGCGCACAGGAGGAATGCAGGTCGTCCCCGTCGCGCTCGATGAATCCAAACGAAATATCGATTCCGATTTCCCGCGAAAGCGCCGAAATTTTCCGAATCGCTTCGGAATCTGCGCTCAGTCCGCGCGCAAGATCGGCTTCATAGTTCCACGAAAGCGCATCGAAGCCCTGCAAAAACGCTTCGCCGAAGCAGACGAGCGCCGCTTCTCCGCGCTTTGCCGCGCGTGCCCACCGCTCGATCTGCTTCAGATTGCATTCAACATCGCCATTTGCAAACCGTGCGGCGGCGAGCGCAATTCGCATCAGCGATCACCCTTCCCGCCGAGCGTATAGCCGTCCTTTTCGTAAACAGCCATCCAGCCCTTCAACCGGCGGAAGAAATCCGCGTTGTTCGCCGTCTTTTCCATCAGGCTGATCAGCTGCTCCGTGCTCTGCTGACCGCCGCCCGCGGTAAGCATTTTGCGCACCTGGTATTCGCCGTCCAGTTCTTCAGGCGTAAGCAGCAGTTCCTCGCGGCGCGTGCCGGATTTCAGCAGATCGATCGCCGGGAAAATGCGCTTATCGGAGAGCTTGCGATCCAAATGCAGTTCCATATTGCCCGTGCCCTTGAATTCCTCGAAGATGATATCGTCCATTCGGCTGCCAGTGTCCACCAATGCAGTCGCAATGATGGTCAGGCTGCCGCCGTTTTCGATATTGCGCGCCGCACCGAAGAACTTCTTGGGCTTGTACAGCGCTCCCGGATCCAGACCGCCGGACAGCGATCTGCCCGTGGGCGGAATGATCAGGTTGTACGCGCGCGCCAGACGTGTGATCGAATCCAGCAGGATCACGACGTCCTTTCCGGATTCCACCAGCCTCTGCGCGTGCGCGAGCACCATTTCCGACACGCGCGCGTGGTTCGTCGGCGGCGAATCGAAGGTCGAATAAATCACATCGCCGCGAATCGAGCGCTTCATGTCCGTCACTTCCTCGGGGCGCTCGTCGATCAGCAGCACGATCAGCTTCACCTCGGGGTTGTTATCGGAAATCGCATTTGCAATCTTCTTCAGCAGCGTCGTTTTGCCCGCCTTCGGCTGCGAAACGATCATGCCGCGCTGTCCTTTGCCGATCGGCGCGACGACGTCGATCATTCGCAGCGACATATCGGGCTTTTTCGGATTTTCCATTCTCAGCCGCTCATTCGGATACCACGGCACCAGTGATTCAAACGACTTGCGCTGCAGCGCCTTTTCCGGCGATTCTCCGTTCACTCGATTGATATACACCAGCGCGCTGTAGCGATCGCCTTCGCGCTGCGGTCGCGTCTTACCCTCGACGAAATCGCCCGCCTTCAGTCCGAAACGGCGGATCTGGGCGATGGAAATGTACACGTCGCGGCTGCCCGGCAGGCAATTCTCCGCGCGCAGGAAGCCGTATCCGTCCGGCTGAATTTCGAGAAGGCCCGCGCCGTCCGAGAAATTCACGTCCTGAAGGTTCGCGCCGTCGTTTTCCTGCCGCCGGTAGCCGTTTTCATACGTTGCCCGCTGTGCGCGAAGCGTGCGCTGCACCGGATCGTCGCGGTATACCGCATCGGAATCTGCCTCACTGTTCTGCGCATTATCCGTATCGTATCCGTTCGCGCGGAAACCGTTAGCATCTGCATTCGATCGAACAGCATAGCCGCTCTGATCATCATACGAAGCATAATCGCCGTTGGCGCGAACGGGATCTATATAGCCGTTGGCGTCGCCCTGC
>ERZ824978.3435-NODE-3435-length-11878-cov-3.176013_pt1 | contig 11878 bp, 6 predicted proteins | sample MGYA00519860_ERZ824978 | MGnify/ENA primary metagenome ERZ824978 (study PRJEB31778, sample SAMEA3449184) | human gut metagenome | biome: human gut; feature: human-associated habitat; material: faeces | place: United Kingdom | collected 2010/2012 ... | reverse complement strand
GGCTTTTGCTCCGCATCACCGAGCCGGGATCGCCGGACCGGTCAAACATGCCGCTATCTTTGATGGTGAGGAATATGATGCCCGTGAGTTACCGGGATACGATACGCTCGATAAGCTTTCGACACCGGAAAAGAATACGGAATTTGAGGGAGAGATACTTCCTTCAAATGGAGGTGAGGTCTATTTTCGTGAAGATTTGGCGCTTTCTCCTCAAAAAGCCTATCTATGGAAAGGGGTCACCGGAGAGAGTGAAGATGCTTATGGAAAGGTTGTTATAACGAAAGAATATGCGGCTGGCGAGGAAATGGTAGTTCATCCGGGCGAGACACTTGTCGTGGACTTTGGCCAGAATTGTGCGGCGGTTCCTGCTTTCGAGTTCATGGCAAAGGAGGGTACCCAACTAAATTGTCGTCCTTCTGAGATATTGAACGATGGAAATGGTGCGAAGAGCCGAGGAATGGATGGGCCTGAAGGTAGTTGCCATCGCTTGAATCTACGCACTCCGGATACCGGGATGTTACTCGACTATACCTTTGCGGATCATAAGGACTATACGACCTATCGCCCTCATCGCACGTTCTATGGTTATCGCTTCGTATCGATCACGGCCGATCAGGAGGTACGTATCCGGTCGATCCAGTCGATTCCTGTCTCCTCGATTACCCAACAGATGGAGACCGGATCAATAACGACCGGCAACAAACTAGTCAATCAGTTGATCTCAAATACCCTATGGGGACAACGTTCCAACTACCTCTCGGTTCCTACCGACTGTCCGCAGCGCAACGAACGGCTGGGATGGACCGCCGACACGCAGGTATTTGCTGAGACTGGTACTTTCTTTGCCAATACCGCTGATTTCTTTCATAAATGGATGCGTGATATGCGTGACACACAATCACCAACCGGTGCGTATCCCGGTGTCGCTCCATTGGCTCAATACGGTGCGTCTCCTACTGATATGAACCGCTTGGGCTGGTCGGATGCGGGAGTTATCGTGCCTTGGGTTGTCTGGAAACAATTTGGCGACACTCAGATTATCGATGAGAACTGGGCGGCGATGGAGAAATATCTCAATCATATCAACGAGACCAAGTATGACCATCATGCCCTCAGCGCGGAGAATGGCAATTACCAGTGGGCCGACTGGCTCAGTTACGAGCCGCTTGAGAGTTGCAGCGGCAGACATACAGCGAAGGATGGATCCGGAACGCTTCCGGAAGCCTATGATTATTGGAATTATCTAAGTGCGAATTACTGGCTTATAGATGCCGGAATGATGAGCGATATGGCTCGTGCGACGGGACGGGATGCCGAGAAATACGAAGCGATGGCTGCTCAAGCGAAACAGTATATATTGGATAAATTCTTGAATGCCGATGGAGAATTTAAGACGGCGATATTCAATACCATGCAGACGCCTGCCCTATTCGCCTTGAAGAACAAGCTGGTCGAAGGGGTAGCCAAGGAGAACATGATGAAACGACTGCGTGACAACTTCGCCGAGCATGGCAATTGCCTTCAGACAGGTTTCTTGGGTACTTCCATCCTGATGCCTACGCTTACGGAGAATGGAATGAGTGATATCGCTTACGAGCTTCTTTTCCAGCGCAAGAATCCGAGTTGGCTGTATTCGGTAGATAATGGGGCGACAACGATTTGGGAGCGTTGGAATAGCTATATGCTTGATAAAGGCATGGGACCGCAAGGCATGAACAGCTTTAATCACTATGCCTATGGATGTGTATGTGAATGGATGTGGGAGACCATGGCTGGTATCTCTGCGGATACGTCGGAGCCAGGATTCAAGCGCATTATCATGAAGCCGATTCCCGATAAGCGTCTGGAGTTCGTAAACGCGGAGTACAATTCGGCGGCAGGAATTATCAAGAGCTCTTGGAAGTATGAGGGAGACCAGTGGATTTGGGATTTCGCCATTCCCGAAGGAGCGGTCGCTCTCGTGACACTTCCGGGCGAAAGCCAAGCTCACGAGTATCGTGCGGGTTCGTATCAGATCGTTAAATAAGTAGCTTATACTTACCCAAGTTTACATTAAAGTTTGTAAGCTTGGGTAAGATTATTGATAGTATTATTTTAATTTACTCAGATCAAAATCAATAATAATCGGACGATGATCGGATGGCCACCAGAAATTAGATAGCTCTTTCGGGTCACGTACAGGCTTCGTGTACTCATCTGTAATTACGTCTGCATACTGGATTATGTCAAACAAAGGCTGTGTACAATATACGTAATCAATGCGGGCTTCTTTACCGGTTGTTGTCTTAAATTCATTTGGATACTTCTTAGCGATGACATCTACATAAGGTGTTTCTTGAGCGATATAGTCTTGCGTCAAAAACTTAGGACTATCTTCCGGATATCGATAGATGGCGTTGTCTGTGCGATTGCGGCTGTTGAAGTCACCCATCATCATCCAATATTCGTTGGTAGCATTCGTGCTAGTACCAATGGTGTGCTTACAAATATACTCTATTTCCATGCGACGGTATTTATCACCACCGTTTTCAGCTTTACTTGCTTCTTGATCTTCAGTGCGAAAAGCCCATTGTTGTGGCCATGTGTGTAGTGTTACTATATTTAAAACCTTTTCGTCTACAATGATCTTTGCCCAACCGGCACCGTGGGTTACTACTTGGTTTGGCTCCTCACCTATTATTTTTTTTATATTTTCGATCGGATACTTAGAGGTGATGACCTGCGGGTAATTATCCCGATGTCCACCTATGTACCAGTAAGGGTGTCCGTACCGTTTGGCTAATACTCCCCAATTATCTACCAGAAAACGTTCTTGGGAATCCAAAGGATCCGCAGTACCATTTTTATAGATGCTTTGAGCCTCACACCATACGCAAATATCAGGATCTTGTTGTTTTACCCAAGTGGTGAATTTCTCGTAATTATCATCTTGTCCACACCACATACCGTTTTGTATATTCCAGTAGAGTAGACGTAATGGTTTCTGTTCTTTTTTTTGTCCGCAAGAGATTAAGAGAGTGGAGATGCAGACTGCGGATAATGTCTTTAAAAATTTGTTTCTGTTCATAATATATCTGATTTGTTTTGTCCCGGGCGTAAGTAACCCGGGACTGGTTTGTTACAAATTTATCTTTTTCTTTTTTAATTGGAGCTGGTATAACCCGGATTCTGATCTTTAACTTGATCCATTGCTTTGTTATAATTGAATTCGCTGTCTGGTATTTTCCATAAATAATGACGTTCTTGAATCTGTGTATATTCACCGGTCTCCACATTAAAGTACTTACCTACCAGTTCTTGAGCACGACCTTGACGGACTATGAAGTCCCAGTGCTTTGCCTCATTGAAGTGTTCATAAGTCTCTTCTTTTAATAGTAAATCCATATAAGCGGTCATACTGGCGTAATCACTCAACTTATAGTCCAGTTCAGCATTAGGTACTTTAGGATCTTTGCCATAGGCACGTCGGCGCAATTGGTTTAACATTTCAATGGATTCCGTAGTTGGGGCATTGGCAACACGGGCACAAGCCTCACTGTAGATCAGCATAGCATCTGTATAGCGGATCAAAGGAATAGATACATTTGCGCCATTACCTTGTGCGTTCGGATCCGTATATTTTGTGAGTAGACAAGTATATTCACCGTAAGCGTCTTTGCCGAATACATAAAAACCTATGTTCATACCGTAACGTAGGTCATTCGTGTCCCAGCTCTTGATGATATGGTTACGCAGGTCTGTATAGTGCGTGTAATAGCCGTTACCATTTAACATGGTTTTACCGGGAACGAACTCATACTTTGGATGTGAGGTATAGGATAGGTAGTCCCATGTCTTACCATCAATACGTGAAGTCTTGATGTAGAATATCTCCTCTGTAGAGGTGGTCAAGTCTGCGCCAAATACCTTGTCAAAGTCACGTGGTTCCGCAACTTGTACTAATTGGTATGCACCACTGTTCACCACTTCTCCACTTAGCTTTTTTGCCTCGATATAATCTCCTGTATGCATATATACATCTGCTAGGCAGACCCGTACGGTATTTTTATCTGGAGTAGCCAAATAACGTTTTTTGTCAGGACAATTATCTAAAGCATATTTTAAATCTTCGATTATGAAGTTGTATACTTCTTCTTTGCTACTCTTGGGAATATTCCACTCTGTGATATTTTTATCTGTTTTCAAAGGTACACCACCCCAGTATTTCACGAGATTAAAGTAGTTGAAGCCTCGTAAAAAGCGTAACTCTCCCAGATAGGCCACCTTTTCCTCTTCGGTCATCTTTGTAGCGTTAGGTATCCGCTCGATAGCGGTGTTACAGAACATAATAGCCTTATAGAGGCTCTGCCAGTTTGAATCACTCCGATTCATATGTGTTGCGTTCACAAAGCCATTGTATTGTTTGTATGTTTGATAAACTCCTTTTGGATAACAATATTCTGTATTGATCTCTAATGTGGCGAAGAAGTTTGAATTATAGGCTGACCGCATTGCGTCTAACGGTGCTAATACCGCAGCATTTGCTTCTTCTACAGTATTATAAAATGTCTCGCTTGAGATCGAATAAGTATAATCGGTCTCATTTAAGGCGTTGTCACAAGCTGTTAGTAGAGTAACTCCGGCCATTGCGCTTATTATTATTAGATGTCTCATTGTTTTCGCTTATTTTAAAATTTAACACTCACACCCATGGAAAGGGTTTTACTGTTTGGATAAGTCAAATGGTCTATACCTGCATTCACGTCGCTGCCTTTTGAGCTAACTTCAGGATCTACACCTTTATACTTCGTTAATGTCAACCAGTTCTGTGCGCTAACGAAGATACGAATACCGTTTAGCCAATTTTTGGTAGCCCACTTGTCACATGGCAGATTGTAAGCTAAACTGATGTTTTTTAGACGCAGATAGGAACCATTCTCGATAAAGCGGTCAGAGTATTTCAGTGAACCAACGGCATTGATCTTGGGATAGGCAGCATGACTGTTGTCTTGACCTTCTCGCCAACTCTCGTAGTATACTTTACGCTCAATATTCATGCCTTGGCCATAGCTGTAGTTTCGCATCTCACTCAAGTTAAACACGTCGTTACCTTGACTGCCTTGTAAAAAGAAGTTGAAGTCCCAGTTCTTATAGCGGATACCACAGTTCAAACCATATGTAAAATCAGGGAAAGGAGAACCTGCGATGTAACGGTCTTCCGTATCGGTGTACTGGCCATCTCCGTTCATATCCTCATAAGATAAAGAACCGTTCTCGTCTAAACCAGTGTCTTTGTAGACATAGAAAGCTCCTAATGGCTCACCTTCACGGATAATTGTGATGGAACCAGATCCATCGTTGCTATAAGTTGTGCCAAGGATATCTTTACCATCAGCTAATTCTTCGACGCGATTCTTATTATGAGCTATATTGAACTGTAAGGTTAAGCCAAAGTCCTTGTTTTGTACCACATCACCCTCGATCAATAATTCGACGCCTTGATTGCTTATACTACCGATGTTACGTACGGTGGACTTGTAACCGGATGATGAAGGAAGTGATACTGTATTCAGTAGATCCGTGGTTTTCTTATAATAGTAGTCTGCGGTAATACGTAGACGTTGTTTAAAGAATCCCAAATCCACGCCGGCATCCCATTGCGAGGTCGTCTCCCATTTCAGATCTTCTGGATAGGTACTGCTGGGTGAGTAGTAAGGTACGTTCTCGCTTCCAGTAGCAGTCTTACCTGTGGTTAGTAGATTTTGTGTCATGTAGGGATCAATAGCTGTTGAGCCTGTCTTTCCATAGCCAACACGCAACTTCATGTTTGAAATACTTTCAAATTCTTTCATGAAAGGCTCTTCAGACACACGCCATGCCACAGCACCAGAAGGGAAATATCCCCATCTTGATCCTTCCGAATAGCGGCTTGATCCATCAGCACGGAAACTGGCTGTTACGAGGTAACGTCCTAATAAACTATAGTTGATACGCCCAAGATAAGACATCAAGACCCATTTGCTGTAGTTTGTACTTGGTGTGTTGGCTGTTCCTGCTGATGACAGGTTGTTCGTTTCTTGAACGTCACTCAAGAAAGTGTTGCCTGAGGCTGCGATCGATTTGTAAACATTTTGTTGGTAAGTAAAGCCGCCCATTACGTTAAAACTGTGGATGTTGTTTAACGAAAAATCGTAGGTCACGATATCTTCGTTAATGATGTTCGTACTACGCTTGTGGTTGACATCGGCAGTATTATTTTTGTAAATATACTTTTTGGTGGTGTAACCATCGTAGCGGGCATCAGATCCTTCCAATCCGAAACTGGTCCGTATGCTTAAGCCTTTAATCGGATTGAAGTTCAAGGCGGCGTTGATGTTGGTCAGATTTGTCACGGTTTTATAAGTGGACTCATAAGCCATACATAAAGGGTTCTTGATCTCATGGCTAGACCAGCTGTACCAAGAGCGTAGATCTTTATAATCTCCATTCTCATCATAAGGATAAAAGTTTGGTGAGGCGGAGTAAGCAGCACCAATCATAGATGAACCGCCATTACCACCTCCATCAGACTGGTTCATCTGGTTAATCATACTGTAGCCCATACTGACGGAAGCGGTTATCATCTTGCTCATAGTCATATCCAAACTACTACGCAAATTGTACTTGTTATAATAACTGTTCGGGATCAAACCATCTTTAGTCATGGCAGAGCCACTGACAAAATATTTTAGGTCATCGGTACCTCCAGATACATTGATGTTATGATTCATAATGGGAGCATTTTGAAAGAACTCTTTTTGCCAGTCCATACCTTTCCCCATGGCGGTTATGTCAGCTTCACTAAAGGGAGCGGTTTCCAGTATCTCTGCGTTTACAAGGTATTCGTTATAAAAACGGGCCCACTCTTGGGCATCCATCAAATCCAGTTTCTTGATTTGCTTTTGGAATCCATATTCAAAATCGTATGAGACTTTCGCTTTTCCACTTTTCCCTTTCTTGGTCGTGATCATCACGACACCATTAGCACCACGTGAACCATAGATGGCAGTAGCGGATGCGTCTTTCAAAATTTCCATAGATTCAATATCATAGGTATTGATAGAGGCTGTGCTGGCAGGAATACCATCGATAATGTATAGGGGTGAGTTGTCACCTTTGATAGAGTTTACTCCACGTATCCTAATAGAATAGTCTCCGGAAGGATCACCTGTATTTTGGGAGAGTACTACGCCGGGAACTCTTCCTTGTAAAGCCTGTACTGGGTTGGCTACGGTAAAGGCTGTCAGCTCATCTGCCTTCACGCTACTCACAGAGCCGGTTAGGTCTTTCTTCTTCATTGTCCCATAACCAACTACCACTACCTCATCTAAAGATTCCACATCTTCTTTCAGGGTAATATTAAGTGTATGTTGGCCTTTGACTGCCACTTCTTGTGAATTATAACCGATATAACTGATTTGTAGAATGTCGTTTGGCTTTACTTGTAAACTGAACTTTCCATTTAAGTCTGTTACTACTCCATTCGTTGTTCCTTTTACCAATACATTGGCTCCAATTACAGGTTCACCCATTCCATCGAGGATGGTACCGGTTAACTGATAACTGCCTTGTTGCTGGCTGATAGGTGCTAATGAAGACTCTGCCCAAGCTTCCTTTGGCATAAAGGATAAAGATGCCATCAAGCAAAAGGCTCCCAGAATAGGGACTACATGTTTGCAATTTTTCATGAATCGTTTTAATTTTTAGCTATTACAAAGTACGACTATTCATGTGACAAGTAGATTACATTAGAGTTGCATAGTAAGAAAGATTTTGAATCTAAGCGCTTTTATATGGTTTTCTCTATATTAAATCTTGCTCATAAATAATCAATTTAACATACGTTTAAGGGCTTATTCTTAACGTTAACAAAGTAGCCGTGAGGGCTTTGAGCAATTGTTTACATGAATTGTTAGAGGGAGTACCTCTTGATCCTGAATTACAAGTGGGATACGTTGGCTTGGATCTCATAACACCGACGTTGTGTACCCATAAGTCCTTTCCTGAATAAAGTTCCCTCTGTCTCCTATGGGTAATATAAATTTTTAGGTTTAAAACAAAGTAAGCGTGAGACTTGTTTTCTATTCATCTGATTCGGGTGTCTGGAAATACCTTGCAAGGATGAATAAGTAAACAATATTCCCACGCTGTAAAGTTATGTATTGGCATAGCGAATGCTTGCCGTGTACATGCACTAACAGAATGAGCGCTACATTGTCTTCATCCTCCTTGCTTGAAATTTTCCAGACTTCGAACCAAGGATAAAGCAAAAAACGCTTTCTTTTTATTTTTCTGACCGCTCTTTAGCCAGACAACACAAATATACGTTTCTTTTTGAACAATGCAACGCTCTGTGAGAATATTTTTCAAATGTAAATATAATATTTAAGTGATATGGTAAAAAGACATAGCTAATTTGCAGTTGGCTGCATTGACCAAGTCTGTTAGCTGCATCGGCCAAATCAGTTAATTGAAATGACAAGGTTAGTAAACTTTGTTGGCCGATGCAGTTTACTTGTTATATTTTCATACCTTTGCCACTTATTTCATTCCTTTAGGATGTGAATATGAAAGAATAAGGTATATGGCAAGAGGAACAACTTCATATTACGGACGTAGATATACTATAGCGACACCTATGACCCATTTGTACATGCTTTGCGCTTGTATTTTTTGTTGGATCGTGGGGTATGTGGATTCGGTAGGTTATCCCGTGTATGGAGAGGTGACGGCTCCTCCTTTATGGAATGCCCTTTGTCTGGTTCTTCCGGGTAAGTTGTTTACCTATTTGATCGGTTTTTTGCTGATGGCCGGTGGTGCGTTTCTGGTGCATCGGGTAAACTATGCGTTGATGTTGATTCGTGAGAAGACATTGCTTCCCTTTCTCTTCTATGCCTTGTTGACAAGTACAAACCCGGATTTCTTTCCCTTGAAATCAACATCTGTCGGGGTGTTTTGTTTGATATTGGCCCTTTATCAGTTATTTACCTCTTATCATGACCCGGACGCTACGGATAAGGCTTATAACGCATCCTTGATTATCAGTATCGGAAGTCTGTTGTGGATACACATCCTTTGGTTCTTGCCGCTGTTTTGGCTGGGGATGTATAATTTCAGGACATTGAATATCCGGACCTTTGTCGCTTCCTTGTTCGGAATCTTGACGGTTTATTGGTTTGTTTTCGGATGGTGTGTCTGGGAATGGGATTTCACGGCATTTACCATACCTTTCACCTCCTTATTCAAGATCCGTTTCCTTGCGGTACTAGGGACGGGAATTATAGATTGGATACAGATTGTTTTAGTGGCGGGATTAACGATCATTGCCTCATTAAACATCGTTACACATGAGTATGAGGATAATTTGCGTACTCGTCAGTTTCTTTCTTTTCTGATTGTCATGGCCATTTGGTCGTTTGGATTGTTCTTTATCTATGAGCAGTCGTCCGAGGAATTTCTGGAAATGGCCTGTGTACCGGCGTCTATCTTGATCGCCCATTTTTTTACGGTGAACCGGGGGAAATATATCTTTTGGCTGTTCCATTTCTCGGTAGTTATGTTTATCGCATTATTAATGATACGTATATGGAATTTCTTATAGCCTACGGGTATATCGGGGTGTTTATCGCTTCTTTCTTAGCGGCTACGATCTTGCCGTTTAGCAGTGAGGTCGTATTGACGGGTGTATTATTGGCGGGTTCGGCTTATTGGCCTTGTATGATCGCCGCTACGCTTGGTAATTTCTTAGGTGGAATGAGCTGCTATTGGTTGGGGATGCTGGGAAAGGTAGAGTGGATCGAGAAATACCTCAAACTCGATCCGGTAAAACTACAGAAGGTGCAGGATTGGATCAAGGGAAAAGGCTCTTGGATGGGCTTCTTTGTTTTTCTTCCCGGTATCGGTGATTTTATCGCTGTCGCTCTAGGTTTCTTGCGGGCTAATATATGGGTCGTGGCGATCTCCATGTTCTTAGGAAAAGCGATCCGTTATTGGGTTTGGATGGAGTTTGTTTATAAGGTACAGTCCATGTTTTGATAACCCGAGACCTGTACCTTGCACGAAATCATTTCAAGCGTAATTGTCCCCTTTTCCGTGAACTTGATGGCGTTATCGATAAAATTCGTGATAGAATTACAAGGATTTTTGTATATGAATTCTGCAAGCTTGGAAGTCTTTTTTGTTCGGAAGGAACTCATTCCAGCGTGTAAGTGTTTGCCGGGAGAAGACCGTCAATGAGAAAACCAGCATAGAGGTAAAGGCGATACTGGTCGTGATAGCGGAACCTACGACCCCGTAAGACGGGATGAGTAGAAAGCCGGAGATTAATAAGGCAATAAGCCCTACGCACGAGCTTGCCGTACTGTACCGGATCTTTCCGCTGCCGATGAAATAATGGCTGATGATGCTGTTGCAGCCTAACGCTACGATTCCGATCGATAATCCGCCTATCACTTTACGTATGCCTTTGAACTCGGCGCTGAAAAGATAATCCGTATATATCCATTCCGGTACCAATAAGATACATCCCATCACGAGGGCTAAAGCGCAAAAGGTCAATTTGAAAAGCTGTAAGGTAATACGTTTTTGTTCCGTTGCCTCTGAGGTCTTGGCCACGCTACTGTATTCGATGAAACTTACGCTGCGACTAATATTCCATACACTCTCGGAGATCTTGGTCCCAGCGTCTAGCAAGCCTACGCTTCCCAACCCGGCGAAACGTTGTATCAAGAAATAATTGAGTCGGGTAGTACAGGTTTCCGCCAACCCGTCTGCGCCGGCCCACAGGCCGTAGGCAAACATTTCTTTTAATAGACCGTAGAGTGATTTGCCGGAAGACCGGGATGTCTCCTTTAAGAAATAAGGAACAAGCATCGATAGGCTGGCAATAAAGGCTATGCCGTTCGTGACATATAATCCCCAGACATACGACCGTACGTCCGGGCGCTTCAATATATAATAGAAATAGAGTAAGACGAAAAATAGCAGTCCTCCTTGCAATATAAACGTGAGATTAAACCCTTTGATATTGTCTTTACCCAACAAGAAGCGGGCATTGGCGTTTACCGTAGAGCTCAAGATCGCCAACAAGAAGATATCCAGCCGATAGCCGGTGGGTAAAAGCCCGGTAAGATACATGAAGCCGCAAGCTAGGGAAGAGCCGATAGGTGTCCACAGATATGCGGGAAGGAAAATTGTCCGCATGGAGTAACAGTTCATGAAATAGACAATCGTATTCCCGCATAAAATCCCGTTGACGATTACCGCTATATTTACCGAGGCCACGATCAACCCGATCATCCCCACGCCCTCGATTCCCAGCACCTTCGCATTGATGAAGATCAGCGCTAGGTTAAGGAAAGCTATCAGATAACGCGAGCCTATTGTCCCCAGTATCTTTTTTAACATAAGCTATAGTTGTAATCCATTCAGTAACCTTACATAGGTATCGATCGCTTCCCGGATCTCCGGTCCCTTGATGTATTCGTCTGCGGAATGGGAACGTGCCGAGTTTCCCGGCCCTATCTTTACGGAGGGGAAACGCATCAAGGCTTGGTCGCTAAGCGTAGGAGAGCCGAAAGGCTCTTTTCCCATCAAGATCGCCCGTCGCACAAAAGGATGATCCAGATCCGTGCGGGTGGAGCTAAGGCGGAAGCTGCGGGCCTTGATCTCGCAATGAACCTTTTCCTTGATTAGCTCGAATAACTGTTCGTTCGTATAAAATTCGTTGGTGCGGATATCTACCGTGAATTCGCATTTATCGGGAACGACATTGTGTTGTGTACCGGCGTGGATGATGGTGACAGTCATTTTCACCGGTCCGAGGAAGTCGCTTTTCTCCGGGAATTGATAGGTGCTGAAC
>ERZ824978.3426-NODE-3426-length-11907-cov-3.148498_pt1 | contig 11907 bp, 14 predicted proteins | sample MGYA00519860_ERZ824978 | MGnify/ENA primary metagenome ERZ824978 (study PRJEB31778, sample SAMEA3449184) | human gut metagenome | biome: human gut; feature: human-associated habitat; material: faeces | place: United Kingdom | collected 2010/2012 ... | reverse complement strand
AAATGGCTTTACCGTGCTGCGCCAGTGTCTGACCGGAAACGAAATCATGCGTGCGTTTTCGATGTGTCAGGATGGGATACTCGTCTGCGGCGCGCGTTTTCCCGACCGCACTGCCAATCAGATTGCCGAGGATTTGGATTCGCGCGCGCTGATGCTGATCGCCGATCGTCCGGACAAGCTCGAAATGTGCGATCTGCCCGAGGAAAACAAGCTGGCGATGCCGTTTTCCGCATCCGAGCTGGTAAACGCCGTGCAGTCGCTGGTCAAACTGCACGACGCGCGAATGCCGCGCCGAAACGAGCCGGAGCGCGCGGAGGTCGATCAGGCGAAAGTGATTCTGATGCGCGAAAAAGACTTTTCCGAAGGCGAAGCGCACCGGTATCTGCAGAAAAAATCCATGTCGATGAATATGCGTTTGATCGATTACGCGAGAATGATCAACAGGGGCGGTTCCGTTTGAATCGCCCTTTTTCATTGCCCTGTGATATTCAATAATTGAATAACAATCCATTGAATACAGGTATTGGACGTCCGCGGCGATTCTTTCTTATATATAGGAAGAAAACCGTACGGAAGCAAAAAGCATAGGCAAAGCGGAAGACGGAACCTTCTCCGTTCGCGGGCTGATCCGGCTGATCATTCCGCTGATGATCGGGCTTACACTGGATCTGATCGTGGGCATAATCGATTCGGTGATGCTCTCGGGCAGCGTCGAAGCGGCGGTATCCGGCGTATCGCTGGTGGATTCGCTGATTCAGCTGCTGATTTACATCTTTGCGGCGCTCGCAGCGGGCGGCGCAATCATTGCGGGGCAATATCTGGGCGCGAAAAACAATCGCGCGGCAGGCGTACTCGTCTGGCTGAACGCGCTGGTTTCGCTGGGTGCGATGCTTCTTGGCGCTCGTGCTGCGCGAATGGCTGCTCCGACGGCTTTTCGGCGCAATCGAGGATGGCGTTTATTTCCACGCGAAGCGCTGTTTCGACGTCGTGGCGTTTACCATTCCGGCGATTGGATTGTACGAATCCGGCAAATCGATTTTCCGAACGATGAACGACACGAAAACCACAATGGTGCTCTCGCTGATCATGAACGCGATCAACGTCGCCGGCAATTTCATTCTGATTTACGCATTTCACCTGAGCGCGCGGCTCGGCAATTGCAACGCTCGTCTCTCGCTGGACGGCGGCGTCTGGATGCGCAAGGGCGTCGTGAATCCCGCCAAATAACGGATTTTCATAAATTAACCTTTCCCGCGCTTGACTTGAAGGCGGAAATTGCTTATAATATGCTAAAACGAATGATTCAAATCAACCGTTGCGTATCATGTGTATTTAAAAAAAGGAGCGATCATTATGCCGCCGAAACCGAAATTCACCCGGGAGGAAATCGTCGCCGCCGCGCTGGATATCGTGCGCGAGCGCGGTTTGAAGGGGCTGACGGCGCGCGATCTGGGCGCGCGTCTGGGCGCATCGGCGCGGCCGATTTTCACAGTGTTTGAAAACATGGAGGATTTGACGCGCGAGGTTTATGCCGCGGCGACGGCGCGAATGGGCGCTTACGCCGATCGGACGAGCAAATACGCCCCCGAATCCAAGCGAATGGGAATGCAGATGGCGATATTCGCGCGCGAGGAACCAAAGCTGTTTCAGCTGCTTCTGATGCGTGAAAACGAAAACATCACCAGCTCGGACGTTCTGTTTGAAAACCTTGGACCGGACTCGGCAAAATGCATTCAGGCGATGCAGCAATGCTATGATCTGGACATTGACTCGGCGCGCGCACTGTTCGAGCAGGTATGGATCTTCACTTACGGCGTTTCGGCGCTGTGCGCCACCGGCATGTGCCGCTTTTCGGACGATGAATTAAGCGAAATGCTCACGCGCGAATTCACCGGCGCGCTCGCGCAGATTCGCGCGGCAATCAAGCCCTCAGGAGGAAATCAGAATGCAGCCGATCATTGAAATTGAACATTTGAACAAATCGTTCGGCGACATCAAAGCCGTCGACGATCTGACCTTCCAGGTTCGCCCGGGCGAACTGTTCGCGTTTCTGGGCGTAAACGGCGCGGGCAAATCCACCACGATCTCGATTCTCTGCGGTCTTCTCAAAAAGGATTCCGGCTCGGTGCGCATCTGCGGTGCGAACGCGGAGCATTCCGGAAAGGAAATCGTGCGGCGGCTGGGCGTTGTGTTCCAGTCGTCGGTGCTGGATCAGGCGCTTACGGTGCGCGACAACCTGCTCAGCCGCGCGACGCTTTACGGGATCACCGGACAGGCACTGAAGGATCGCCTGGACGCGCTTTCGGAAATGCTCGATCTGAAGCCGCTGATGCGCCGCACGGTCGGCAAGCTTTCGGGCGGTCAGCGCCGGCGCATCGACATTGCGCGCGCGCTCCTGCATTCGCCGGAGATTCTGATTCTGGACGAGCCGACGACCGGTCTCGACCCGCAGACGCGCAAAATGATCTGGGACGCGGTGCGCTCGCTGCGCGAGAAGGAAAACATGACTGTGTTCCTGACCACGCATTATATGGAAGAAGCGGCGGACGCGGATTACGTAATCATTCTCGATTCCGGCAAAATTGCCGCGGAGGGCACGCCGCTTCAGCTGAAGAACGCGTATACCGGCGATTTCATAACGCTGTACCATGCGGACGAAGCGGCGGTGCGCGATCTCGGCTATCCGGTGGAAGCGCTGCCGGACGCACTGCGCGTAGCGGTCCCGGACACGCGTGCGGTCACGGAATTGATTCTGGCGCATCCGGAGCTGTTCATCGATTATGAGGTTGCAAAAGGCAAAATGGACGATGTTTTTCTCGCGGTAACGGGCAAAAATCTGCCTGCGGGCGCATAAGGAGGCGAAATCATGACGGGTCTTGGCGCGCTGATTCGGCGCAATGTTAAGCTCTATTTCAAGGATAAGGGAATGTTTTTCACCTCGCTGATTACGCCGATGATTCTGCTGGTGCTGTATTCGACATTTCTCGGAAACGTTTATCGCGACTCGTTTGTTTCGGCGATTCCGCCGCTGGTTCAGCTTCCGGACAAGCTGATCAACGCCACCGTCGGCGGACAGCTGATTTCGTCGCTGCTCGCAATCAGCTGCGTAACGGTCACGTTCTGCTGCAATATGCTGATGGTTCAGGATAAAGTGACCGGCGCGCGGCGCGACCTGATGATGACGCCGGCAAAGCCGTCCATGCTCGCGCTGGGCTATTATCTCGCGACGCTGGTTTCGTCCGCGATCGTATGCCTTGTCGCAACAGGCTGCTGCCTGATTTACCTTTCGCAGGTTGGTTGGTACATGACGATCGGCGACGTGCTGGCGATGCTGCTGGACGCAATGCTTCTGGTTCTGTTCGGCGCGGCGCTTTCCAGTGCAATCAACTTCTTCCTCTCCTCGCAGGGGCAGATTTCGGCGGTCGGCACGGTCGTTTCCTCGGGCTATGGATTCATCTGCGGCGCATATATGCCGATTTCGAATTTCTCCGCAGGGATTCAGAAGGTGCTTTCATTCCTGCCGGGCACGTATGGAACGAGCCTTTTGCGCAATCACGCGCTGGCGGGCGTGTTCCGCGAGATGGACGCGCTGGGGCTTCCGGCGGAAATCATTTCGGGCATTCGCGATTCGGTGGACTGCAATCTTTATTTCTTCGGCTCCGAGGTGCATACGGGAACGATGTACCTGATCATGATTGCCGGCATTGCAGCGCTTCTGGGCGCGTACGTGCTTCTGAATGCGCTGAAGCGGAGATAAAAAATGAAAAAAACGGCTTTGGCAATCGCGCTGGCGGCGCTCATTCTGATGCTGAGCGCGTGCGCGGCAAACGGAGCGGTTTATTCGCGCGTTCAAGTGGGCGACCGAATTGATCTGACGCTCAAGCGTCTAAACGGCAGGTTCGATCAGACGCTGTATGCGAAAGCGGGCGATTCGATCAACGTAACCGCCTCCGATCTCACCGGCACGGTGCGCCTGACCTTTTCGCTTCACAATCAGGATCCGATTTACGACGGCACTGATTTGCCCGAATCGTTCGCCGTAAACGTATCCGAGCAGGGCGAATACACGCTCTCTCTGACCGGAAAAGGCGCGGGGCATTTCATTTTCGAGGTCGTTCACCCGTGATTCGAACAGAAAGGCTTTGTCTGCGGCGGTTTCAGCCGGGCGATTCCCTTACCTTTCTTGCCGACCCCGAGGTCGTTCGGTTCGAACCGTATCCGCCGCTGAACGAAGCGCAGCAGGCGGATACGCTTGCCGCGCGGATTCAGGATTCAGCGTTTCTCGCGATTGAATTCAAGGGGGCGGTCATCGGCAATCTCTATCTCGGCGCGCGCGAATTCGGCGCTATTGAACTGGGCTATGCGCTCGCCCGCGCGCATTGGCACAATGGCTTTGCTAAAGAAGCGGCGGGCGCGGCGATTCAGGCGGCGTTCGCGTCCGGCGCACATCGGATTTACGCCGAATGCGATCCGGAAAACGAAGCCTCGTGGCGATTGCTGGAGTCTCTCGGCTTTGCGCGCGAAGCGCATTTCCGCAAAAACGTCTATTTCAAAAAGGATTCAAGCGGCAATCCGATCTGGAAGGACGCATTCGTCTATTCCCTGCTCAATGAATAAAGATTGATTTTCCCCGTCTTTTCAGGCGGGGCCTTTTTTGTCTTGACCGCGCGGCACTCTTCGGCTATAATGTTAATTAGATGAATAACAAAAGAAACGAGGAGATTGCCTATGATCATTCGTTCCCTTCGCGTAAACCACATTGAAAACCCGCTCGGCTACAAAATGGACAAGCCGTTTCTCTCCTGGACGGCGGAATCCGAAACCGGCAAAAAGCAAATCGCCGCGCGTGTGGAAATCAGCCTTTCCGAAACATTTGATTCGCTTGAATTCGATTCCGGACTACACGCGGACATTTCCCCGCTCGGATATGTGCCGGAGATGACCCTTCAACCGCGCACGCGCTATTTCTGGCGCGTGACCGTCGTTTCCGATTGCGGCGAAACCGCGACCAGCGCGCCCGCATGGTTTGAAACCGGCAAGCAGGGCGAGACGTGGCAGGCGAAATGGATTCGCGCGCCCTATGAAAACAGCGTGCATCCGATTCTCAAAAAGGTCTTTACGCTCAAGGAAAAGCCCGTCCGCGCGCGCGCATATGCGGCGGGTCTCGGCGTTTACGAGCTGAACCTGAACGGCAAAAAGGCAGGCGACGAGGTGCTTGCGCCGTTCTACAACGATTACAACCTCTGGATTCAGTATCAGACCTACGACGTAACCGACCTTCTGACTGCCGGTGAGAACACGATCGACGCCTGGCTCGGCAACGGCTGGTACAAAGGTCGCCTGAGCTGGTATACGGGGCAGCCCGATTTCAATGAAAAGACCGACTGCATTTACGGAAACGCCATGCAGCTGATCGCCGAGCTGCGCGTTGAATTCGCAGACGGCACCGAAACCGTAATCACAACGGACGAAAGCTGGCAGTGCGCGCATTCGCCGGTGCTGGAAAGCAGCATTTATGACGGCGAGGTTTACGACGCGCGGCTTGAAAACGCGCCGTTCGACGCATCCGCCGAGCTTGCCGACGCGCCGAAGGGCCCGCTGACCGAGCGCCTGTCGCCGCCGCTGCGCGTGGTCGATCACGTTGTGCCCAGGGAGCTCATTCATACGCCGAAGGGCGAATGGGTGATCGATTTTGGTCAGGAAATGACCGGCTGGGTGGAATTTAACTGCGATTTGCCCGAAGGCGCGCGCGCTTTCCTGCAATTCGGCGAGCTTTTGCAAAACGACTGCTTCTATAATGAAAACCTGCGCAGCGCGAAGGCGGAATACACCTTTATCTCTGCCGGCAAAAAGGCGCACGTCCGTCCGCATTTCACGTTCTACGGCTTCCGCTTCATGAAGGTCGAGGGCATTGAAAACATTCAGCTTTCGGATTTCGACGGCTGTGTGATTCATTCGGACATTCCGGTCATCGGCGAATTCACGACCTCGAACGCAAAGGTCAATCGCCTGATTCAGAACGCGTTCTGGGGACAGATCGGCAACTTCCTCGACACGCCGACCGACTGCCCGCAGCGCGACGAGCGCATGGGCTGGACGGGCGACGCACACGTGTTCGCACCGACGGCGAGCTTTAATATGTACACGCCCGCGTTCTATGAAAAGTATCTGCACGATATGCTGCTCGAACAGAAGACGCTCGGCGGCAGCGTTCCGCACGTCGTGCCGGATATCCTCAACCAGATTCAGCTCGGCATTCAGAAGCAGGCGTTCCCGACCCATCACGGCTCCTGCGGCTGGGGCGACGCGGCAATCGGCATTCCGTGGACGATGTATGAATTCTACGGCGACAAGGAAATGCTCGCCCGCCAGTATGAGAACATGAAGCTCTGGACGGACTGGATTCGTTCTCAGGTTAAAGCGCACTGCCCGGGGCGCAATCTCTGGCTCTGCGGCTTCCATTTTGCGGACTGGCTCGCGCTGGACAATCCGGTTCAAGGCTCGTCCTTCGGCGGCACCGACCCGCATTGCGTCGCCTCCGCGTATTACTACAACGCGGCAAAGACGGTTTCTCTCGCGGCGCAGGCGCTGGGCTATGCCGAGGACGCGGCAGAATACGCGATTCTTTCCGAGGAAATCAAGGAAGCGTTCCGCGAGGAATACTTCACCCCCACCGGTCGCATCGCGCAGCCGACGCAGACCGCGATGGTACTCGCCCTTTCGATGCATCTCGCGCCCGAAAAAGATCGCGAACGCCTGAAAGCCGACCTGAGAGAAAAGCTCAGAGCGCGCAATGACCATCTGGACACCGGCTTCGTTGGAACCTATTACCTCTGCCGCGCGCTTTCCGAAAACGGAATGTCGGATGTGGCGTACACGCTTTTGCTCAATGAGGACTTCCCGAGCTGGCTGTACGAGGTCAATATGGGCGCAACCACGGTCTGGGAGCGCTGGAATTCGGTGCTGCCAAACGGTCTGGTCAGCGATACGGGCATGAACAGCCTGAACCACTATGCCTATGGCTCGATCGTCGAATGGATGTATCGATTCATGGCGGGTCTGAATCCGGCGGTGCCGGGCTTTGCACGCGCGCGCATTGCACCGAAGACCGACGCGCGGTTTGAATTCGCTCATGCGAAATACGATTCCGCATCCGGCATTTATGAAAGCGGCTGGAAGCACACGCCGAATGGCGACGAATTCACCGTCACGGTTCCGTTCAACTGCGAAGCCGATTTCATTCCCGAAACGCTCGACGGCGAATGGACGCTGAATGGTGTGCCCGCCCCGATCGAAGATGGCGCGATTCACCTGAGCGCCGGAAAATACACGATCGTTCACAAAAAGTAATCCATTGCAGAGCGCGGCTTCCAATACGGATGCCGCGCCGCTTTTCGCCTTATTGACGTTTTTTCCAAAACGCGGTATACTGATATTTGAAATAACATCCAAGGAGGTCGACGCGATGGGTCTGTTTTCATCTCCCGCGGAGGACGCGCGCAAGGTGAATCTGAAGGCGCTGGAGGACGCGCGGCTTGCATTTCTGCCGCAAATTCAGAATGCCGGAACCCTGCTGATGACGCTGACGGAGCGCGGAAGCGTTCGCGCGATCGGATTTATCGACGGCACGCCGCACGCGATCATCGCGCCGGAATTCGGAAGCGGCGACGCTTACCTTCTCATTCCGTTAAGCGGCTGCCGCTATCGAAAGGAGCCGTTTTTTGAAGCGAGCACCGGTCTCGGCGGCGCGCTGGGCATTGGCAAAAGGGGCGGCATAGGCTTTACGCTGACGCTGGAAACGCCGGACGGCGAATGGGCGCTTCCGTTTATCGTTCGAAAGAGCGCCTGCCTGCTCTGCGAGCCGAAGCGCAATCCGATGCTCGTTCCAAAGCGTCGAAAGGGCGATTCCAATCCGGCATGGGAATTAAAGCCTATCGAAAAGCGCGATCTCAATCGCATTGAAATCTGGCTCGACGATTTTCTGAAAACGCTCTGAATCAACGGCTTTCAGCGCCCAAATTATAAATCGGGAGGCGACGCGTATCAAACGCATTCTCGGCGATATTCGCCGCGCGGATCAGGATTTTCATATGATTGCCCCGGGCGATTCGGTCGCGGTCGGCGTATCCGGCGGCAAGGACAGCCTGCTTCTGCTGCGCGCGCTTTCAATATATCGCGAATTCTCGCCGAATCCGTTTGCGCTTTCGGCAATCACCGTCTCTCCCGGGCTGGAGCCGTTTGATTTAAGCGGCGTTCAGGCGATGTGCGATTCCCTGAACGTACCCTATCACATTATTCAAACCGAGATCGGCAAAATCGTATTCGAAGAGCGCAAGGAATCCAATCCCTGCGCACTGTGCTCCAAAATGCGGCGCGGCGCGCTTGCGAATGCGTGCAATGAACTCGGAATCAACAAGCTCGCGCTCGGACATCATCGCGACGATGCGATCGAAACGCTGCTGATGAGTCTCCTGTTCGAGGGGCGGTTTCACACCTTTCACCCTGTTACGCACCTCGACCGCACGGACGTCACGCAGATTCGTCCGCTGATTTATTCCAGCGAAAAGCAGATCATCGCGCTGACGCGGAAGCTGAATTTGCCGGTGGTAGAATCCCCCTGTCCGGCGAATCACCACACGCGCCGCGAAGAAATGAAGCGCCTGATGGACGAATTATGCAAAAAATACCCGAATGCGCGCGCTCAAATCCTGTCCGCGCTCAAAAATGAAGCGCAATACGGTCTTTGGACGCGCGAAGAATCTGCGCGCGACGATTGACTTTTGGGCATTGACCATGTAAAATAATGGGAGAGACTAAATACCGAGGTGTGTTTTCATGAAGGAATATTATCCCATGACCATCGCCGGCTGCGCGCGCAAGCTGCCGCTCTGCCCGATCAGCGATAAACTGAACATCGGCGCGTTCGTCATCTTCGGCGATCCGGAGCTGACCACCGCGTGCGCAAAGGCGCTTAACGAGCGCTGTCCCGAGCACGACGTGCTGATTACCGCCGAATCCAAGGGCATTCCGCTGATCTGCGAAATGGCGCGGATGCTGGGCAACGAGCGCTATGTGCTCGCGCGCAAGGCGCCGAAGCTGTATATGCGCAACATTTTCTCCGCGGACGTGCGCTCCATCACCACCGATCACCAGCAGACGCTGTATCTCGACGGTGCGGATGCGGAATTCATGCGCGGCAAGCGCGTGGTTCTGATTGACGACGTCGTTTCCACGGGCGAATCCATGCGCGCGCTGGAAGAGCTGGTTCAGAAGGCGGGCGGCAATATCGTCGGCCGCATGGCGATTCTCGCCGAGGGCGACGCAACGAAGCGCGACGATCTGATTTACCTTGAGAAGCTCCCGTTGTTCGATGCGGAGGGCAATCCGATCGACTAAACTGATTTGAATTCGACCGTCGGGCGTTGTGTCCGGCGGTCGAAGCGGTTTAAGGGGAACGTATCATGAATATTTTGTTCCCGCTATCCGTACATGAAATACATCCTGACGAACAAGCTGAGCGGTCATTTTTTCAAATCCGCCCGCTGTTCCAGCAGCAGCTCGATGCGTGCGGCGTGGACTACTATTACGGCTCGGGGCACACCTCCGAAGACCGCAAAGCGTCCGATTGCTTCGGCTGCGACAAATGCGAACAGATCTGTCCGCAGCATCTTCCGGTGCGCACACTCCTGAAGGACGTCGTAAAGGAATTCGAAAAGAAAGCGTGTGCCCGAGCCGGACGGCTCGGGGCATATTCATTCACTTAAACAGTTTGGTTTTCAGAAGCGCCTTGCGCAGCAACAGTCCGAGCACGACGCACACCACGAGCTCGCCGCCGGCAACGCTCGCCATTGTGCCCGCCAGCGCGCCCCAGAGAATCGGCGTACCCGCCTTCCAGACATAGCCGAAATACACGACCGGTCCCGTGATCAATCCGTTCGTCAGCACCGGCATCAGCGACGCTGCAAGCGGATTTTTGCGCGTTTTATAGGTCAAGAACGCGCCGAGCAGCGTCGCGAGCGTGCCGAATACCACATCAAACCACGGCGCGCCGGCTATCCAGTTGGCAAGCAGACATCCGATCGAAAGCCCGGGAATCGCGTCTGCCGTCAGCGTTGGCAGAATCGTAAGCGCTTCGGAAACGCGGAATTGCACATTGGAAAACGAAAGCGGCTGAAGAATCAGCGTAAGAGCGGCATAGAGCGCTGCGATCATCGCGGCATAGGTGATTTTACGGGTAGCGTTTTTCATGATTTTCTCCTCCTCATGGTTCACGCCCTCCCGCGCACGACGAAAAAAAGGATATGGCAAGCCATATCCAATTTACGCTTTCGCGCAACCTGGTTTTGTTTTTTCCGGGGAAATCCCCTTCAGACAGGAGGGCTTCGAACTGTCTTCATATGAAGTTGAACTGATTATAGCAGATTCGCCCGCTCGGGACAAGGAAATTCACGTTAAATGTCGCGCTGCCGGATCGATGTATTCAAAGCGCTCGATGCGTTCAAAGCCCATTTTCAAAAGCACGCGCTCACTGCGGCTTACATCTGAATCTAAATTGAAATTCGGAATTCGCGGCACGCGGATGTGCGTCTTCTGCGGACACTTTTCCGCAATCATCCGGAGATTTACATCGCGCTTTTCAGTGCCTGCACCGGTATAGCTTGCATAAATATCCGGATTCATATCCTTTATATCCACAATCCATTCATCCACGCAATCGAGGCACGCACGCACATTTTCAGGTTCAACATTCAGCGACGTTTCCACTGCAATCCGCCAATCCGCCGGACAGACCTCGCGAAATGCGCGAATAAATGCCGCGTGCAGCATCGATTCGCCGCCGCCGAACGTCGCCCCGCCGCCGGTTGCGGAAAAGTAAATGGAATCCGGCTCAAGCATTTCAACCAGCTTTTCCGGCGAAACCATTCTATGGCGCGTCCATGTGCAGCGCGCGTGAGGATTCAAGCACCATTTGCAATCCAGCGGACATCCGAGACATCCGATCAGCGACGTAACGCCCGCGCCGTCGGTCGTCATGCGCAGCCGGCTGATCCCGAAAACCGGCAATTCAATCGCCATTTTGAACGATCTCTCCATCCGCCGCGATCTCGCCTTCGAGCTGAACAGGCGCGTCCGTCACCGCAATATCGCCCTCAAGCTCAAACGGCTCCTCGGTATTCAACGACAAATTCGGCAAGAAAGCCATTCGCTCCACCACCGCGCAACCCGAAGTTGCTGCGGCAATTCCCGCGCAAAGCCCGACGAGCACCACCTTTTTGCCAATCGAACGCCGCTTTTGAATTTCGGCACTCAGTCTTCGCGCCTGGGCTTCGCAATATGGACAAGTGCCCGCGCATTTGCCCGTATGCGTGCATGGCTTTTCGCTGTAATCGATCTCGTTTGCCGCGGCAATTTGCTCGCGGATTGCGCGCAGCGCGCGGCATTTCTGCTTCCCAGTCATGTTTTTCGCCTCCCCTTCTACCATTTAGACGAAGGAAAGGCGATTCAGGTTCACAATTTTTCCAGCCTTGCCAAACGTTTTCTTCTCCGTTCGCCGCGCCAGACCACGCAGACCATCATCACCACCGTAACCAGATACGGCGCGAGCGAGGTCAGGTTTGAGGACACGTTGAACGATTGCACACGCAAACCGAGCGCATCGATAAAGCCGAACAGCAGCGCCGCCAAAAACACTCTCGGTGGATTCGACATTCCAAAAATCACGCACGCGACCGCAATGAATCCGCGCGACGCGGACATGTTTTCGGTAAACATTGTAAGGTACCCAAGCGACAGGTGCGCGCCGGCAAGCCCCGAAAACAACCCGCACAGGATCGACGCGAGGTATTTCATCTTCTCCGGACTCCTGCCCGCGGCGCGCAGCGACCCGGGATGCTCGCCCGCGGCGCG
>ERZ824978.3425-NODE-3425-length-11910-cov-20.372501_pt1 | contig 11910 bp, 7 predicted proteins | sample MGYA00519860_ERZ824978 | MGnify/ENA primary metagenome ERZ824978 (study PRJEB31778, sample SAMEA3449184) | human gut metagenome | biome: human gut; feature: human-associated habitat; material: faeces | place: United Kingdom | collected 2010/2012 ... | reverse complement strand
AAAGAACATCATGGTATTATGCATGGTTGCAGGATAAATATGCTCTACAAAGTCTGCATCGCGGGTTTCGGTACCTTTGGAGCCTACCCCACCACGGTTTTGCGCACGGAATTCGCTCAGCGGTGTGCGTTTGATGTATCCCATGTGCGAGATGGTGATAATCATTTCATCATCTGCATAGAAGTCTTCCGGATTGAATTCTTCTGATGAATAGACAATTTCCGAGCGACGTTCGTCACCATACTTCTCTTTTACTTCAATCAGTTCATCTTTAATGACTTTGCGGCAGAGTTCGTCATTGACAAGGATTTCTTCCAAATAAGCAATCTGCTTCTGAATTTCCTCATATTCGGCGTGCAGCTGGTCTTGCATCAATCCTGTGAGCTGACGCAAACGCATTTCAACAATGGCACGTGACTGAATTTCACTGAGTTGGAATCGCTCCATCAAACCTGATATAGCATCATTCGGGGTTTTAGCAGCACGGATAATCTTGATTACTTCGTCGATATTATCAGATGCAATGATTAATCCTTCCAGAATATGTGCACGTTCTTTGGCCTTGCGCAAATCATACTGAGTACGGCGGATGACTACGTCGTGTCTGTGCTCAACGAAGTATTTTATCAAATCCTTCAGATTCAGCAGACGTGGACGGCCATGTACCAATGCAACATTGTTCACACCAAAAGATGTCTGCAGCATTGTCATCTTGTAGAGCTTGTTGAGTACAACGCTGGCATTTGCATCACGTTTTACATCAATAACGATACGCATACCTTCACGGTCGGATTCGTCATTAGCATTGGCAATACCTTCAATTTTCTTTTCGTTGGCCAAATCGGCTATATTCTTAATCAATTCAGCTTTGTTGACACCATAGGGAATTTCTGTCACAACGATTTTATCGTGCGTCGAACCAGTCTCAATTTCGGCTCTAGCACGCATTATGACACGTCCGCGTCCCGTGAGATAGGCTTCGCGAACACCGCTCATACCGTATATATAGCCTCCGGTCGGGAAATCAGGAGCTTTGACATACGTCATCAGCTCTTCTATATCGATGTCATTGTTTTCGATGTATGCAATACAAGCGTCAATAACCTCAGATAGATTATGGGTCGGCATATTGGTAGCCATACCTACGGCAATACCAGATGCACCATTTACCAAAAGATTCGGAATACGGGCCGGCATGACGGTAGGCTCTTGCAAAGAGTCATCGAAATTGTTCTGCATGTCAACAGTCTCTTTCTCAAGGTCTGTCATCATGTCTTCACCAATTTTTCGCAAACGACACTCTGTATAACGCATGGCAGCAGCACTGTCACCGTCTACTGAACCGTAGTTACCTTGTCCATCTACCAACATGTAACGCATTGCCCAAGGCTGAGCCATACGTACAAGAGCTCCGTAAACGGACGAGTCGCCATGAGGGTGATATTTACCTAATACTTCACCTACAACTCTGGCTGATTTTTTATAAGGTTTGTCGGAGGTATTTCCTAATCCCATCATTCCGAAAAGAATTCTTCGGTGAACGGGTTTAAAACCATCTCTAACATCCGGAAGGGCACGTGAAACAATGACCGACATAGAGTAGTCAATGTACGATGACTTCATTTCCTCCTCGATGTTAATCTTTATAATTCTGTCTTGTTCAAGCATTTAAAAAGATTATTAATTATACATTTTCGGGTTCGTGAAAAACCACGCTAAAGTACTGCTTTTTTACGATATACAAAAGTTTTCCTCCATAAACTTTGTTGCCTGCAACATAAATATGGAAGTACTCCCTCCATTCCTCACCAAATTGCTATTAATATATAAGGTATAAAGTGGAAAAACAGATTTGAAATTTATGGCACGGGATTTGTATACTATTAAATCAGTTAAATATGATACGCTGAATTAATAAATGCGTATCTTTGTCGTGGATAACCTTTTTAATTGAGGAGAATTATAAAATATGAACAATCAATTTTCACAAAGAGTTTCAGACATAATTACTTATAGCAAGGAAGAAGCCAATCGATTGAGAAATCGCTATATTGGTCCGGAACACCTTCTGCTCGGCATGCTGCGTGATGGCGGAGGAAAAGCTATTGAAATATTGTTGAAACTTGATATAGATTTAAAACGAGTAAAAAGTCGTCTGGAGGGTTTCCTAAAGGATGCCGAGGACGATACTCTCTTGCCGGACGCTGAAGTGCCCTTGTCCCCGATGACGGCTAAGATATTGAAGATGTGTATGCTTGAAGCGCGTTTGCTGAAAAGTGCAACTGCCGATACGGAACATGTATTGCTGGCTATCTTGAAAGATGGCGACAATCTTGCTGCAACTGTTTTGGAAGAACACCGGGTGGATTATCAGGCTGTATTTGAACAGCTTTCGATGAAATCGACCAATCCGAATGCGGGAATGGGATTCACCGAGGATGATGAAGAGGATGAAGAAGATATGAATATGTCCCGCTCCTCCCGTACTGGGGGAGCTGGTTCGGCTTCGGCTGCACAGGCTGCATCCAGAAAGCCGTCCAATGATACTCCTGTGCTGGACAATTTCGGCGTAGACATGACGCGGGCTGCCGAAGAAGGCAAGCTGGACCCGGTTGTGGGTCGCGAACGCGAGATTGAACGTCTGGCGCAAATCTTGAGCCGCCGTAAGAAGAACAATCCGGTGCTTATCGGTGAACCTGGAGTCGGAAAATCTGCCATCGTAGAGGGTTTGGCATTGCGTATTGTGCAAAAGAAAGTTTCGCGCATTTTGTTTGAAAAGCGCGTGGTGATGCTTGATATGGCCTCTGTGGTGGCGGGAACAAAATACCGTGGTCAGTTTGAGGAACGTATCCGCTCTATCATCAACGAGTTGCAGAAAAATCCGAATGTCATCCTTTTCATCGATGAAATCCATACGATTGTAGGTGCCGGTGCTGCTGCCGGTTCCATGGATGCTGCCAATATGCTGAAACCAGCTTTAGCGCGTGGTGAAATCCAGTGTATTGGAGCTACCACTCTCGATGAATACAGAAAGAATATCGAGAAAGACGGTGCTTTGGAACGTCGTTTCCAAAAGGTGATTGTAGAGCCTACCACAGCTGAAGAAACGCTTCAGATATTGAAGAATATCAAGGAGAAGTATGAAGACCATCATAACGTGAGCTACACGGATGAAGCCCTGGAAGCATGTGTCAAGTTGTCAGCACGCTATATAACCGACCGCAACTTCCCGGATAAAGCTATTGATGCTTTGGACGAGGCGGGTTCGCGTGTGCATTTGACGAATATTAATGTTCCGAAAGAAATTGAGGAACAGGAAAAGCTGATTGAAGAGGCACGTAGCCTGAAGGCTGAAGCTGTAAAGTCACAGAATTTTGAGCTGGCTGCCAGCTACCGCGACCGTGAGAAGGAACTTTCTGTCCGCTTGGAGGAGATGAAGGTTGAGTGGGAAGCCCGTTTGAAGGATGACCGCCAAACGGTAGGTGAAGAGGAAATAGCCAATGTTATTTCAATGATGTCCGGTGTACCCGTACAGCGCATGGCGCAGGCAGAAGGACTTAAACTGGCCGGAATGAAGGAAGAACTACAGGCGAAGGTGATAGCTCAAGATGCTGCGATAGAGAAACTTACCAAAGCAATCTTGCGTAGCCGTGTAGGGTTGAAAGCCCCGAACCATCCCATCGGAACCTTTATGTTCCTTGGCCCTACTGGTGTGGGTAAGACGCATTTGGCAAAGCAATTGGCAAAATATATGTTTGGCTCTGCCGATGCCTTGATACGTATCGATATGAGCGAGTATATGGAGAAATACACCGTATCTCGTATGATTGGTGCCGCTCCGGGATATGTGGGCTATGAGGAAGGCGGCCAGTTGACTGAAAAGGTGCGTCGCAAGCCGTATTCCATTGTCTTGCTGGATGAGATTGAGAAAGCCCATCCGGACGTGTTCAACATCTTGCTCCAGGTACTGGATGAAGGTCGTTTGACTGACAATTATGGCAGAACCATCGATTTCAAGAATACGGTTATCATTATGACCTCCAATATCGGTACGCGGCAGTTGAAGGAATTTGGCCGTGGCGTAGGTTTTGCGGCGCAAAACCGCACGGATGACAATGAACATTCGCGCAGCGTGATACAAAAGGCTCTGAACAAGACCTTTGCTCCCGAATTCTTGAATCGTTTGGATGAAATCATTACTTTCGACCAGCTCTCTTTGGAGGCCATCACAAAGATTGTGGACATTGAGCTGAAAGGTTTGTACGAACGGGTTGAAGCAATTGGTTACAAGCTGGTTGTGGAGGATGATGCAAAGACATTCCTTGCTTCGAAAGGGTACGATGTACAGTTTGGTGCGCGCCCATTGAAGCGCGCCATTCAGAACCACTTGGAGGATGGACTTTCCGAGCTGATAGTGGCGGAGGAGTTACAGCCGGGTGATACGGTAAACGTATCAGTAGACAAAGAAAAAGACGAGCTGAGCATCAGGAAGGCATAAGCTGTTCTTTATAAAAACCGTCAAAATGTCAGTCCTTATGGGCTGGCATTTTTTTTGTGCTATATCTGCCGGAATAATTAAAAATATAAATCTAAAAAATATAAATGTAGTATGCAAAAAGGTAATATTGGGGTAACTACTGAGAATATCTTCCCCGTCATTAAAAAGTTCTTGTATAGTGATCATGAAATTTTTCTCCGTGAGTTGGTTTCTAACGCGGTTGATGCTACACAGAAGCTGAAAACACTCTCCTCTATCGGTGAGTTCAAGGGTGAAGTTGGCGATTTAACCGTACATGTCTCGCTGGGAAAAGATACCATTACGGTGTCCGACCATGGTATAGGTCTTACGGCTGAAGAAATAGACAAGTATATTAACCAGATAGCTTTCTCTGGCGCCAATGACTTCCTTGAGAAATATAAAAACGATGCCAACGCCATCATCGGCCATTTTGGATTGGGTTTCTATTCGGCCTTTATGGTTGCCAAGAAAGTCGAAATCATCACTAAATCCTATCGGGAAGGCGCCCAGGCTGTAAAGTGGACATGCGATGGCAGTCCGGAGTTTACGATTGAAGACACTGATAAGGCAGAACGTGGTACGGATATCGTTCTTTACATAGACGATGACTGCAAGGAATTCCTTGAAGAAGCGCGCATTTCCTCTTTGTTGAAGAAGTATTGCAGCTTCCTCCCTATCCCGGTTGCATTCGGCAAGAAGAAAGAATGGAAAGACGGCAAGCAGGTTGAAACTGCCGAGGATAATATCATCAATGATTCCAACCCGTTGTGGACGCTGAAACCCAGCGAATTGAAAGATGAAGATTATAAGAAGTTCTACCGTGACCTTTATCCTATGTCCGACGAACCTTTATTCTGGATTCATCTGAATGTGGATTATCCGTTCCACCTTACCGGTATTCTGTACTTCCCCAAAGTGAAGAGCAACATCGAGTTGAACAAGAATAAGATTCAGCTCTATTGCAACCAGGTATATGTGACGGATTCGGTGGAAGGTATTGTTCCCGACTTCTTGACCCTGCTGCATGGTGTGCTCGATTCACCGGACATTCCATTGAACGTTTCCCGTTCTTATTTGCAGAGCGATGCCAACGTGAAGAAGATTTCTACATATATCACGAAGAAGGTGTCAGACCGTTTGCAGTCTATCTTCAAGAATGACCGTAAACAGTTTGAGGAAAAGTGGAATGACTTGAAAATCTTCATCAACTACGGAATGCTTACGCAGGAAGATTTCTATGATAGAGCCAAGGATTTTGCCCTTTTCACCGATACAGACAGCAAATATTATACTTTCGAAGAGTATAAGACGTTGATTAAAGATAACCAGACGGATAAGGATGGAAATCTGATTTATCTGTATGCCAACAATAAAGATGAACAATACAGCTACATAGAGGCCGCTACGAATAAAGGATACAATGTGCTGTTGATGGATGGACAACTGGACATTGCGGTGGTGAGCATGTTGGAACAGAAGTTCGAGAAGGTTCGCTTCACCCGTGTGGACAGCGATATTATTGATAATCTGATTGTCAAGGAAGACAAGAAGAATGAAGCGTTGGAAGCCGGCAAGCAGGAAGTCCTTTCTTCCATCTTCAAGAGCCAGTTGCCCAAGATGGATAAGACGGAGTTCAACATCACGGCGCAGGCTTTGGGCGAAAACGCCACTCCTATCATGATGACTCAGAGCGAGTACATGCGTCGTATGAAGGAAATGGCCAATATCCAGGCTGGAATGAGCTTCTATGGCGAAATGCCGGATATGTTTAACCTGGTATTGAATTCAGACCATAAGCTGGTGAAGGAAGTTCTGGCAGATGAGGACAAGGAATGTGCTGCTGCCGTTGCTCCGGTTCAGGCAGAGATGGATGAAGTGGATAAGCAGCGTAATGACCTGAAAAAGAAGCAGGAAGGCAAGAAAGATGAGGATATACCGACTGCCGAAAAGGATAAAGTGAATGAGCTGGATAAGAAGTGGGACGAACTGAAAATACAGAAAGAAGGCATCTTCGCCGATTATGCTGCCAAGAATAAGGTTGTCCGTCAACTGATAGATTTGGCACTGCTGCAGAATGGTATGTTGAAAGGTGAAGCTTTGAACAACTTTGTCAAGAGAAGCATTGACCTGATAAAATAAGCCCCTTTAAATTTGCATTTAATATATGCAAGGGTATTGTGATTCTTCAGAGTCGCAATACCCTTTTTTTATTCATTTTCACCAATCAAGATGTGATTTTCTTCGTTGAATACGGCATTTTTGGAAACTATTGTTTATATTTGGGGCAATGAACATTTATCTTACTCGGAATCGCATAGTTATGAAAAGAGTTTTATTGTTTTTTTCGTTTCTTCTATGTACCCTTATTTTACAAGCCCAGAAAGTGGGACTTGTATTGAGTGGCGGTGGAGCAAAAGGCATGACTCATATAGGCATTATCCGGGCTTTGGAAGAGAATAATATCCCCATTGATTATATAACCGGAACCTCTATGGGAGCTATCATCGGTTCTCTGTATGCTATGGGGTATTCTCCGGACGATATGGAGGCGCTCTTGCGCTCTCCCGACTTTAAGCGTTGGTATTCGGGTAAAGTGGAGCCCAAATACGAGTATTATTTTAAGAAGAATCGTCCTTCACCGGAATTTTTCAATATCCGTTTTGCTTTTAGGGACTCGCTGCATATAAAGCCCCAGATACTTCCCACAAGCATGGTCAACCCCATACAGATGAATCTGGTATTTGTGGAATTGTTTGCACGCGCTACGGCTGCATGTGGCGGTAATTTCAACAAACTGTTTGTCCCCTTTCGCTGTATAGCATCCGATGTGTACAATAAAAAGCCATTGGTATTGGGTAAAGGGGATTTGGGGGATGCGGTACGTGCTTCCATGAGCTTTCCATTTGTCTTCAAACCGATAGAAATAGACAGTATACTTGCTTATGATGGCGGCATTTACAATAATTTCCCTACGGATGTGATGCGTGAGGATTTTCATCCGGATGTCATCATTGGCAGTGTGGTGGCGGCCAATCCCGGTAAGCCGAAGGAAAATAACCTGATGAGCCAATTGGAGAATATGATTATGCAGAAGACTGATTACTCCATTCCGGACTCATTGGGTATAGTCATGACCTTCAAGTACGACGATGTCAACCTGCTGGATTTTGACCGTCTGCAGGAATTGCACGATATAGGCTACAACCGTACCCTTAATATGATGGATTCCATCAAAAGCCGTGTTCATCGTAGGGTGAATGCTGATAATGTGCGTTTAAGGCGTCTTGTCTTCCGGAGTAACCTGCCCCAATTCCGTTTCCGGGATATCATTATTGAAGGGGCGAATGCCCAACAACAAGCCTACATCAAAAAAGAGTTCCATGATGAAGAGCATGAAGTCTTTACTTATGAAGACTTGAAGCGCGGGTATTTTCGTTTGCTGGCAGATAATATGATTTCGGAAATAGTTCCTCATGCTGTGTATGATTCGGAATCCGATTTGTATGAGCTGCATTTGAAGGTGAAGATGGAGGATAATTTTTCCGTGCGTCTGGGGGGCAGTGTCTCTACCACGAGCTCAAATCAAATCTATTTGGGAATAGGATATCAGAACTTGAATTATTATTCCAAGGAAATCACTTTTGACGGTCAGTTGGGTAAGATTTATAATAATGCCCAGTTGATGGGTAAGATTGATTTGCCTACCAACATACCTACGTCCTTTCGTTTTATTGCTTCAATCAGTACCTTCGATTACTACAAGAAGGACAAGCTGTTTTCCAGGAATGACAAACCTTCATTCAATTCAAAGGACGAACGTTTTGTGAAGTTGATGGTTGCCTTGCCGTTTTTGGCCAATAAGCGTGCGGAGTTCAGTCTGGGATATGGCCAACTGGAAGATAACTACTTTCAATCCAGTGTAATAGATTTCGATAAGGACCGTTCGGACAGAAGTACCTACAAACTTTTGGGAGGTTCCATCGGTTTCTATGGGAGCACCCTAAATACGCGGCAATACGCGACAAAAGGTTATCTGGAGAAACTGATAGCCCAGGTATTTACCGGGAGGGAAAGATTTGAACCGGGGAATCCGCAAGAAGGGTACAGTCCTTCTCCGCAAGAGCGGCAATCATGGTTACAAATCTCTTATATGAAAGAGGCATATCACACGATGGGGCCGAAATTCACCCTGGGATGGATGGCAGAAGCACTATATTCATCGAAGAATTTCTCTGAGAATTATACGGCAACCATGATGCAGGCAGGAGAATTTGCACCGACTCCGCATAGTAAACTGATGTACAATGAAGCTTTTCGTGCCAACCAGTATGTGGCTGCCGGTATCAAACCCATATATGTTTTGAACGACATGTTCCAGTTCCGGACAGAATTTTATGGCTTTACGCCGATTTTTCCGATAAAAAAGAATGCATTGAATAAAGCGTATTATGGAAAAGCATTCTCCCGCTTTGAGTATATGGGAGAAGTTTCTGTTATTTGTCATTTGCCCTTCGGAGCCATCTCTGCTTATGTAAATCATTATAGCTCACCGAGAAGGGAGTGGAATGTGGGGATGACCATCGGCTGGCAGTTGTTTAATTATCGCTTTGTCGAATAAATTTCTTCAAAAAAAGTTTGTATATCGTTTGCTAATTCGGAAAAAGTACGTATCTTTGCACCCGTTAAACAAAGAGGCCGCGTAGCTCAACTGAATAGAGTAGCTGACTACGGATCAGCCGGTTACAGGTTTGAATCCTGTCGCGGTCACAAAAAAGAGAATGTTATTAATTAACATTCTCTTTTTGTTTTTGAAAAATCATAAAAGTTCACTCTGCCCTTCACTATTTCCTGTTCCTGCATTCTTTTGCGCATCCATAAACTCCTGATGCAATTCATAGAGCAAGTCGATATCTTGTATGTCTTTCACCCCCAATATTTCCTGCATTAAGGCAACCTTCCCGTTTTCAGCGTCCGTGTACGACATCATACTTTTCATGTTTTTTAGATTATTTGAATTTATATTCTTCATATACCTCAAATAAACAGTCTTGTTTTTTACATTGTTCACAAACTGCTGATATTTTTTCACTTCAATTATTCTGCTGTCACTCTGAGTAGAAATATCAAATTAGCAATGTCTCAATTTTCTTACGGGAAGAATAAGGAACTGGCTTTGCATAACCTATTCTGAGTATCAAGACTGGGAATTCCCTATTGATCGGCAACCTATCTTGTAAGGCAGAAGCTAACGTCATAATCTCACATGGCTGATTCAGAAATGCATAAGAAATCCCAATCTCGGCAGCTTTCAATAAAAACGTGAGAGTTCACCTTACGTCAATACATTCTTTAAACGTATTCTGTAGCTACGATTTGTCTGCCGTTTCTCTATTTGGTAGAATAAAATATCTTCAATCATAATAGCATTATCAGCAATGCGAAATTTCCAAGGTTGCGTGTTATGTCCCGAAGGCATTAGAAACATAACTCGCTATTTGTTTTCTGTAAAAATCGTAAGCCATCGTAATCGATAAATTCATATCTTCGCAAAAATAAACTTTCATAAAAATGGAAAAGATAAAAACAGGATTGGCAGCCTTCGGCATGTCTGGACAAATATTCCACGCCCCATTTATCAGTACAAACCCAGCTTTCTGCCTGACAGCAATCACGGAGCGCAATAAGAATCTGTCGAAAGAGCGTTATCCTTCAGCCCGTATTGTGCGCAGTTTTGAAGAGCTCGTTGCTTTGGATGAGCTGGAACTGGTCGTTATCAATACGCCAGACAGTACGCATTACGAGTATACACGGAAAGCACTGGAGGCAGGAAAGAATGTGATTGTCGAAAAACCTTTCACGGCAACAGCAGAGCAAGGACAGGAATTAGTCGACCTCGCTCGGTCCAAAGGGCTGGCTATAAGCGTATATCAGAACAGGCGTTGGGATTCGGATTTCCTTACAGTTCGGGAAATACTGAATAAAGGGCTGTTGGGACGTCTTGTTGAGTTCGAGTCAACTTTCCCTCGCTATCGCAACTTTATAAAACCGGGAACATGGAAGGAAACCGGAGAGTTGGGCGGCGGCTTGACCTATAACCTAGGGGCTCATATAATCGACCAAGCTGTTCAATTGTTAGGTGTGCCAGATGCGGTTTTCGCCGATATCGACACCATTCGTACAGGCGGCATGGTAGATGATTATTTCGTGATCCATCTACTTCGTCCGTCTAAGGCGCCACGTGTCAAAGTCACCCTGAAATCCAGCTATCTGATGTGCGAACCAGAGCCCCGCTTCATCTTACACGGTACGGAAGGCTCATTCGTCAAATACGGCCTGGACCGTCAGGAAGCGGATCTGAATGACGGACAAATGCCCGGTACTCCCTACTGGGGAGTTGAAGACGAAAGTACCTGGGGACTTCTTCACACAGAGAAAGACGGCAACGTCGTCCATTACAAATATCCCAGTCTTGCCGGAAATTATGCAGGATTTTACGACAACATCTACCGTCATCTCCGCCACGGAGAACCGCTCTTGACGGATGCCGCCGACGTATTGCTTGTCATCCGCCTGATCGAGGCAGCCTGGAAGAGCAGTAAAGAAGGAAATGTGGTGAAGTTATAAGGATATTTCGATATTATTTATCCCTGCTATAGATTTTTTATCGTAAATTTGCCAACGATCCCCCCAAAAGAAGAAGGGGACTCATTGCAATAACCAATTTTACATGTAATGAAAAGAGACAATATCATTTTCGACATCATTGAGAAGGAACATCAGCGCCAACTGAAAGGTATTGAACTGATTGCTTCCGAAAACTTTGTCAGCGACCAGGTGATGCAAGCCATGGGTAGCTGTCTGACCAACAAATACGCCGAGGGCTATCCCGGCAAGCGTTATTATGGGGGTTGCGAGGTAGTAGACCAAAGTGAGACGATCGCTATCGAACGGTTGAAAAAGCTATTCAACGCCGAATGGGCCAACGTGCAGCCTCACTCCGGGGCGCAGGCCAACGCAGCCGTATTTTTCGCCGTATTGAATCCGGGCGACACGTTCCTCGGGTTGAACCTGTCGCATGGCGGACACCTGTCCCACGGTTCACCAGTAAATAGCTCCGGCGTTCTCTATCACGCTACCGAATATACTGTAAAGGACCGGACGGGTGGACTACGACCAGATGGAGGAAGTAGCCCTTCGTGAGAAACCGAAATTGATCGTTGGCGGTGGTTCCGCTTATTCCCGTGACTGGGATTACAAACGTATGCGCGAGATTGCCGACAAGGTAGGCGCCTTATTGATGATCGATATGGCTCACCCGGCAGGCCTGATCGCCGCCGGTTTACTGAACAACCCGCTGGAGTACGCTCACATCGTAACGTCTACGACGCATA
>ERZ824978.3424-NODE-3424-length-11913-cov-2.943751_pt1 | contig 11913 bp, 13 predicted proteins | sample MGYA00519860_ERZ824978 | MGnify/ENA primary metagenome ERZ824978 (study PRJEB31778, sample SAMEA3449184) | human gut metagenome | biome: human gut; feature: human-associated habitat; material: faeces | place: United Kingdom | collected 2010/2012 ... | reverse complement strand
GGTGGTGTACACCGCCGCCGCGTCGCACAGCTTTTCGCAGACGATGAGCGAAAGGTCGTTTTTCGTGCGGTTTTTGCGGATGCCGCAGTGGACGCCCGCCGCCGTGAAGCCCCTGGGGAAGGTGATCGATTCGTGGATTTTTTCCATAAATGCCATAGTCGTGCTCCTTATCTTACATAGTCAGCCGCCGCGCGGGGAAATACCGGCTTAACGCCCGGCCCAAATGCAGAACGCGCCCCGCCGAAACGGAACTTCCCGCGCGGGCAGGTCCCGCCAGTCGCCGCCCGGACACGGGCCGGGGCTGTGCGAAAGCCGTTCCCTGCCCGGCTCAGAACGCCGGGGGGACCATCTCCAGGCCGCAGGTTTCCTCCAGCCCGAATATCAGGTTCATGTTCTGGATGGCCTGGCCGGCCGCGCCCTTGACCATATTGTCGATGGCCGAAATCAGGATGACGGTGCCGGTCCGTTCGTCGAACTGGACCGATATATCGCAGTAATTGGAATATTTGACGTATTTGATGTCCGCCTTGTCCACCACGCGCACAAAGGGCTCGGCGCGGTAGAAATCGCGGTACGCCGCGCGCAGCGGCTCCAGGGCCGTGCCGGGCGCCGCCTGTGCGTAGATCGTGGACAGGATGCCGCGGTTGACCGGCAGCAGATGCGGGACAAACGTGACGCGCACCTGTTCCCCGGCGAGCTTTGTGAGGGTCTGCTCTATCTCGGGCGTGTGCCGGTGCTGCGCGATCTTGTACGCGGAAAAGGCCTCGTTCGCCTCCGGGAAATGGGAGCCCTGCGTCAGGCCCCGGCCCGCGCCTGTCACGCCGGACTTGGAATCTATGATGATGTGGCCGGGCAAAATCAGCCCGCCCCGCAGCGCGGGCGCGAGCGCGAGTGCAATCGAAGTCGGGTAGCAGCCCGGGTTCCCGATCACGCGCGTCTTTTGAATCTCGTCGCGGAACAGCTCGCACAGCCCGTACACAGCCCGGCTGTGCAGGTCCCGGTCCTCATATGCGCCGCCGTACCACTGCCGGTACTCGTCCTCGCTGTCGAGCCGGAAGTCGGCCCCGAGGTCGATAAACGCCCTGCCCTGCGCGTCGCATTGCGCGGCGATCTGCTGGGAAAGCCCGTGCGGCAGGGACGCGAATACACAATCGCTGCGCGCGATGACCTCGTCCGGCGTCACAAGCTTTTCCGAAACGGAGGACAGCAGGCTGGGGTAGACCGATTCAATCTGTTCGCCCAAAAAGCTCTCCGAGCTGAGCGCCGCAAGCTCCGCGCCCGGATGGCGCAGCAGCAGCCGCACAAGCTCCACGCCCGCATAGCCCGTAGCGCCGATAATCCCGGCCCTGATCTTTCCGTCTGTCCTCATGCCTCTGCCTCCCTCTCTTCTATGAACGCGCGCAGGCTTTCCATCTGCCGCCTGACCGACGCGGGCCCGGGCCCGCCCGGCCCGCTGCGCAGCGCCGCGCAGGCGGCCACGTCCACCGCGGCGTAGATATCCTCCCCAAACTTGGGGCAGAACTCCCGGTACGTCTCGAGCGGAAGCCGCTCAAGATCGGTGTCGTGCGCAATGCAGTACGCGATGAGCGTGCCGACGATTTTGTACGCGTCGCGGAAGGCGAGGCCCTTGCGCACGAGGTAGTCGGCGCAGTCGGTCGCATTGATAAACCCGCCCGCAGCCGCGGCGCGCATGCGCCCGGTGTTCACCGTCACGGTTTCAAACATGGGCGTGAACACGTCCAGGCACATTTTTACCGTGTCCACCGCGTCGAACACCGCCTGCTTATCCTCCTGCATATCCTTGTTATAGGCCAGCGGCAGCGACTTCATCATGGCCAGCACCGCGACCAGGCTGCCGTAGACCCGGCCCGTCTTGCCGCGCACAAGCTCGGCCACATCCGGGTTCTTCTTCTGCGGCATGATGGACGAGCCGGTGGAGTAGGCGTCGTCCAGCGTAATAAAGCCGAACTCGCCGCTGCTCCAGAGGATGATCTCCTCCGAAAAGCGGGACAGGTGCATCATCAGAATGGACAGGTCGCCGACAAGCTCGATCACGAAATCGCGGTCGGCCACGCTGTCCATGCTGTTGGCGGTTATGGTGCGGAAGCCCAGGGCCTGCGCCACCGCCGCGCGGTCGATGGGATAGGTCGTCGTTGCGAGCGCGCCGGAGCCGAGCGGCATCTCGTCCATGCGCGCATAGCAGTCGTCCAGCCGCCCGTAATCGCGCTTGAGCATCTCCGCATAGGCGAGCAGATGGTGCGCGAAAGTGACGGGCTGCGCCCGCTGCAGGTGCGTGTACCCCGGCATGACCGTGCCGGTGTGCTCGCCCGCCATATGGAGCAGCCCCTTCTGCAGGCGCAGAATCAGCTTCTGCACGGCGCGCACCTCGGTTTTCAGGTACATGCGCAGGTCGAGCGCGACCTGGTCGTTGCGGCTGCGGGCGGTGTGCAGGCGCTTGCCCGTCTCGCCCAGGCGCTCTGTCAGCACCTGTTCGACGAACATGTGTATGTCCTCGGCCGCGGGGTCGAACGCGAGCGTGCCCGCGCACAGCTCGTCGAGTATATGCTTAAGCTCCCGCACGATCGCCTCGCTGTCCTGCTCCGGGATGATCCCGCACGCGCCCAGCATGGCGGCATGGGCCATACTTCCCTGAATATCCTCTTTGAACATGCGGGAGTCAAATGCCAGCGACGAGTTGAAATCGTTCACCTTTTCATCCGTCTGCTTCTGAAACCTGCCCGCCCATAATTTCATTGTCCGCGTCCTCCGTTTGCATACCTTATATAATATATATACAGCGTCCGGCGCGGCCCTGCGCGGGCCGCGCCGGAATGGGAATTACTGATCGGCGCGCTTGAGGTCGAGCATCGCCTTGACCTTGATGGGCAGCCCGTACAGGTTGATGAAGCCCTCGCTGTCCTTCTGGTTGTAGATGGCGTCCTCGCCGAAGGTGGCGACTTCCTCGTCGTACAGGGTGTAGGGCGACGTGACGCCGGCGTTGATGATGTTGCCCTTGTACAGCTTGAGCCGGACTTCGCCCGTGACCGTTTTCTGCGTCTCGTCCACAAAGGCGCTGAGCGCCTCGCGCAGCGGCGTGAACCACTGGCCGTTGTAGACGAGCTCCGCGAATTTATAGGAAACGCCCTGCTTGTAGTGCTGGGTGTCGCGGTCGAGGCAGATGGTTTCGAGCACCTCGTGCGCATGGTAGAGGATGGCGCCGCCGGGGGTCTCGTACACGCCGCGCGACTTCATGCCGACCAGCCGGTTTTCCACCATGTCCAGCAGGCCGATTCCGTTTGCGCCGCCGAGGGCGTTGAGTTTCTCCAGCAGCTCCACGCAGCCGAGCTTCTCGCCGTCGAGCGATACGGGCTCGCCCTTTTCAAAGCCGATGGTGATATAGGTCGGCTTGTCCGGGGCCTTTTCGGGCGAAACGCCCAGCTCTAGGATCTTGTCGTAATCCGGCTCGTTGGCGGGGTCCTCCAGGTCGAGCCCCTCATGCGACAGGTGCCAGATGTTCTTGTCCTTGGAATAGTTGGTCTCGCGGCTGATGGCCAGCGGGATATTGTGCGCCTCGGCATAGTCGATCTCCTCGTCGCGGGACTTGAGCGACCACTCGCGCCAGGGCGCGATGATCTTCATCTCGGGCGCGAGGGCCTTGATGGTCAGCTCAAAGCGGACCTGGTCGTTGCCCTTGCCGGTGCAGCCGTGGGCGATGGCGTCCGCGCCTTCGGCCTTGGCAATCTCCACAATCCGCTTGGCGATCACGGGACGCGCAAAGGATGTGCCGAGCAGGTACATGCCCTCGTACTTTGCGCCGGCCTTCAGGGTCGGGAATATGTAATCCTTGACAAACTCCTCCGTAAGGTCGGCCACATAGAGCTTGGAAGCGCCCGTCTTTTTGGCTTTTTCCTCAAGCCCGGTCAGCTCCGCGCCCTGCCCCACGTCGCCCGCGACGGCGATGACCTCGCAGTTCCCGTAGTTCTCCTTGAGCCAGGGGATGATGATCGAAGTGTCCAGCCCGCCCGAATAGGCGAGCACTACTTTTTTAACTTTTTCCACAGTGACGGCCTCCCTACCGCTGTAAATTTAATGTATTTATGATTATACAGAATTTTGTTTAAAAATGCAATAGCTTTTTGAAAAAAATCCGATTTTTCAGGGCGGACACAGTAAATTTATGCATTCATTGCGAATATATATGCAAATCCACACATCTGTCCGCAGCTCAAATATACTGGATGCGCATAAGGTCGGTCCGCTTCTGGCCGATGGCGGCGCTGGCCATGACGACGAGGTCGCCGCTTTTGGCAAGGCCGGTCTCTTTGGCGCGTTCGACGGCGTGGGCGAGCAGCTTATCGGTGTTGAACTGCTCCTCGGCCAGGATGGGATACACGCCCCAGGCAAGGCTGAGCTGGCGGCAGGATTTTTCGTCCATACAGGGGGCGATGATAGGGCAGAGCGGGCGGTGGTTGGACAGGTCGCGCGCCGTGCGCCCTGTGCGGGTGACGGCGATGACCGCCGCGACGTCCAGAGTAAAGCTGGCCAGGCAGGCGCAGTTGCAGACGGCGTTGGGGATGTCGTCGTTGATGTCGAGCTTGTTGACGATATACCTGTGCCGGTAGTCGATCGAGCGCTCGGTGGCGCAGGCGATGTCGGCCATGGCGCGCAGGCTCTCGACGGGATACAGGCCGCTGGCCGATTCGCCCGAGAGCATGATGGCCGTCGTCCCGTCGTAGACGGCGTTGGCGACGTCGGACACTTCGGCGCGGGTGGGGCGCGGGTTGCTGACCATGGATTCCAGCATCTGCGTGGCGGTGACAACCTGCTTGCCGCGGCGGTAGCAGCGGTCGATCACGCGCTTCTGAATGGCGGGGATCTCCTCGAACGGGGTCTCCACGCCGAGGTCGCCGCGCGCGACCATCACGCCGTCGCTCGCTTCGATGATCTCCTCCAGGTTCTCAATGCCGCGCATATTCTCAATTTTGGATATAATCCGGATACTGCCGCCGCCGTTCTCACGGAGCAGGGCGCGCAGGTCGTGCACGTCCTGCGCGCGGCGCACGAACGAGGCCGCGACAAAGTCCACGTCCTGGCTGATGCCGAACAGCAGGTCGCTGCGGTCGGCTTCGCTGATATAGGGCATGTCGATATCGGAATTGGGCAGGTTGATGCTCTTGCGGTCGGTGAGCCTGCCGCCGTTGAGCGCCTGACAGACGACGTCCGTACCGCGCACGGCGGTCACGGTAAAGGCGACCTTTCCGTCGTCCACAAGTATGCGCGCGCCGGGCGCGACGTTCTCGGCAAGGCGCGGGAAAGAGATCTGCACCCCCGTCGCATCGCCCGGGCCGGAAGACGCGCGGAAGGTGAACTCCTGCCCCTTTTGCAGCACGGCCTCCCCGCCCTGAAACTTGCCGAGCCGGATCTCCGGCCCCTTGGTGTCGAGCATGATGGCGGTGTGCAGCCCGTGCTTTTTGCGCAGGCTCTTGACGCGGTCCATGCGCGCCTTATGGTCGGCATGCGTACCGTGCGAGAAGTTGAAGCGGGCGCAGTCCATGCCCGACAGCATGAGCTGTTCCAGTATTCCCTCGCCGTCCGAAGCGGGGCCCAGCGTGCAGATAATCTTTGTTTTTCTCATATGACTCTCCCATCGTCCGCCGCGGCTCGCCGCGGCCATGCGGAGCGCGCCGCAGCCGGAGCTGTACGCGCAGGATTCATCGCTACCAAATTATAACATTCGCCCGAAGCCATGTCAATGAACCCCGCGGCCGTTTCCCTTATTTTACGGAATTTACACACAAACTATACAGATAAAAAAGCGGACGGCGCGCGCCGTCCGCTTCCCCGCATTCTGTCAGTAGAGCTGCGGCATGATTTCCTGCTGCGGTATTGTTTCCAGCGCAATCGCACCGCTGGTTGTGCGGAGGCTGAACTCCGCGCCGCCGCCGTTATACACCGCCTCGTTTTTGTCGCCTGTGATGGGGAATTCGCATGTAAACTTGCCGCTGACGCTGCTGTGGCGCAGCCTGAATCCCTGGCCCGCCGGCAGCCGGAGCGTAAGACCGCCGCTCACGCTCTCCGCGGCGACTCTGTCCGGATACAGGATACACTCCAGCACAAGGCCGCCCGACACGCCCTTAAAATTCACGCTCCCGAACGTGCCGCCCAAGTCCATGCCGCCGCTGACCGTTTCCGCCGTAAGCGTATCCGCGCGGAGGTCCGCACCCGAAACGCCGCCGCTCACGACGTCGACCGCGAGCGAACCGCACTGCATCCGCGCAAGCGACACACGCCCGGAAACGGCGATAATCTGCGTATCCTGCGCGCCCACGCCGTCCACAGTCACATGCGCCGAACCCGCGTTGACCTTAAACTCGTCCAGCCCGACGGCGACAAACGTCTGCGGCACCCGGACGACGAGCTCTTTTCCGCCTGCGCCCCGGAAGCTGAGTCCGCGCGGCGCGCTGTACTGGATGGTGAGCTTGCCGTCGCGCAGCAGATAGCGCATCTTGTCGCGCTCCTGCTCTGCGCCCTGTTCCTCCATTGTGATTTCACGGCCCTCCGCCGCCTCCACGCGCACGCTGCCCGCCGGCCAGTTGATCTCAATCTGTGTAATCCCGCGCGTCTGCACACTGCCGCCGCCGACCGTGTAAAGCTCGCTGTCCGCATAGTCGACCCGGCCTGCGCCGAAACGGAAAAGCTCTCCCGGGAACAGCGCGGGATTGATAAGCGCCGCCGCAAAAACGCCCACAAGCGCTACCAGCGCCACCGACCATACGATAAGCCGTATCCATGCTGATGTTCGCATCGTCATCTCCTCCTCACCGCGTCAGGTCGAACGCCGCTTTGACCACAGCGGTCGCCGCGCCCGCAATCGGGAACAAAAGCCAGGTGATATGCCATGCCTGCGTAAAAAAGCTGATGAGAAAATACGCCACCACGGCCAGCGCCCAGACAGCGCCCGCAATCGCCCTGCATATCTGCGTCCGGCTGTCGTTCCGGTCCTTCCATTCGCGGAACTGTTCGACCATCGTGTCGTCCGCTTTCCGGTAGCAGGTCCTGGTCATGCCGTTGTAAATGAGCAGTCCGGTGGCCGCCGCGCAGAATACGAACAGCAGCACCGGCCCCCAGAGATCCGGCAGAAGAATACAGGGCACCACGCTCAAAATATAGAGCATCACCGCGGCGGACACCAGCGCGGCGGAGCGCCGGCGCGCCGATTCCGTCTGCACGGGCGAGCCGGCAGGCCCGTCGCTTCGGAGCGTTTCGATCAGGTCGCCCACGTCCCCCACGCCCGCGACGGCGATATTGAACGCGGCCTGCTCGCTGCGCCCCTCCGCGAGCAAATCGTTGTATTTTTCATAGAGGTTTTGCAGCATCTCCTCTTTGAGCTCCACGGTTTTCACCGTATCCGGCGCATCTTTGAACAGGCTTTCTATGTATTCCCGCAGCTTGTCATACATCTCTCTTTACCCCCTCAATGAATGAGTCAATCATCAATTTGGCGCGGTTCCATTCGTCTATGCGCGCCTGCAGCGAAAGCCGGCCCTGGGGCGTTATGGTGTAGTAGCGCCGGCGCGCGCCCGTATTCTCGTCGCCCCAGTAGGACTGGATGCAGCCGGCCTCCTCCAGCCGGCGGAACGCGGTGTAGAGCGTCGCTTCCTTCAGTTCAAAGCCGCCGTCCGTTTTCTGTGAAATTGCTTTGTTGATTTTGTAGCCGTAGCTGTCCCCGTCGAGCAGATGGGCAAGGATGATCATTTCCGTATTGCCGCGGATCAGGTCCGATGCAATAGACACAGCGCATATCCCTCCTTTTTCTTCTTACCGGTATGTTCCCAGTGTTCCAATGTTTTAACTGCGTTTCCATACATGCGTATACAGGCTTTGTTTATGGATGCTTTTTTGCGGCAGCGTCTGGCCGCCGCCGTCTATAGCCGCCATGCATGGCGGCTCCCGCAGCGGCCCCTGTCCCTCGCGCCGGCGCGCGCGGCCGCGCCTTGCATGGGCTTTTATTGCGGCCGATCTTCCGCGCCTGTCCCAGGCTGCGGCGCTTCGCTGCGGAGCCGGGTCACTGCCGATTTATGACTGCGCTTTGCAGCTTTCTCTCCCGTGTGCCGTTTGCCGCGGTGCGCTGAAGCCGCTCTGCGCGGCGGCTTTGCAACTGCTGTTTGCGGCCCTCCTCGCGGCTGCCGTCTGCGCGGCCCTCTTCGCGGCTTGCTGTTTGGGGCGGCGGTCCGCAGCCGCTCTTAATGGCGGCGCTTCGTCGCCGGCCGCGGCCGCTTTCCATGCGCCGCGCCGCCCCGGCTGGATGCCTTCTGTCTGTCCTTTTTGCCTTTTCCGCACAGGCAAATGGACGTTTCTGTTTATATAATAAAACAACATACCTCGCCTGTCAAGGTATATTGACAAAAAAACTGTATTTACCGTTGAATGCCGTACCAGCACCGATTCCCCCTGCAATGCAGTACACTGCTCTGCTCTGTTCTGCTCTGCTCTGCTCTGTTCTGCTCTGCTCTGCTCTGTTCTGCTCTGTTCTGTTCTGCTCTGCGCTGCACCGTTCTGCTCCGCTCTGCGTTGCACCGTTCTGCTCCGCTCCGCTCTGCACCGTTCTGCGCTGCGCTGCTCTACTCCGCTCTGCACTGTTCTGCGCTGCGCTGCTCTACTCCGCTCTGCACTGTTCTGCTTTGCACTGTTCTGCTTTGCTCTGCACCGTTCTGCTCCGCTCTGCACCGTTCTGTTCTGCTCCGCTCTGCACCATTCTGTTCTGCTCTGCTCCGCTCTGCGCTGCTCCGCTCTGCACCGTTCTGCTCTGCTCTGCACCGTTCTGCTCCGCTCTGCTCTGCACTGCTCCCGCGCTCTGCTCCCGCGCCCCGGCTCACGCGCTCTGCTCCCCCCGGCGCATTGCTTCCGGCACCCCGCCGCATGCAGTTCTCATCCCGCGGCCTGTTCTGCCCCCCTCTTTGCCGTGTCCCTGCGCGGCCGAACGCCGGCGCGGCCGCACCGCACAGATGAACGCACCCCGCCGCACACGGCTCTGTACCCGCAGGCCCGTCCCCCGCCGACGGCCCCATGCCGCCCGCGCATTTAAAACCGCCCCAGCGTGCAGACAGGCCTCTTCCCGCCCGCACAAATCTCCCATCCGCGCCGCGTCCTGCTTCCGGCACACCCGCCGCGCCCATAAAAAAACAGCGCGGCCATCACGCCGCGCCGTTATCCCCGCCCGCACGTCCCGCGCGCAGGGGAAAAAGCTAATTCAAATAGGGTTTTATTTCGTTGGTACGCCCCAGAATATAGTCCGTGCTGGTTTTGTACAGGATGGCCAACTTCATGACGCACTGGACAGGAATACTGCATTCGCCGCTTTCATAGGCAGCATACGTGCGCTGCGTTATGTTCAAATATTCAGCAACCTGCTTCTGTGTCATTTCATGATTTTCGCGCAGTTCTTTGATTCTCCCATATTCCATAGTGCTTCACCTCAAAAATAGTATATAAGCCCGCCAGTGCCCTGTCAATATTTTCAGTGAAATTACAAGGGAAATTTACCAATTATGCGCGCGAATTGAGATTCTCATATGTACAATTTCGCTTAAAACGTGATATCCGTTACATATGCAAGTCAGGTAGATACCGGCATTTATAATGCGGCGCGGCCTCACCCGGCATGTTCGAACACTGGATTCACAGGCTATACGCAAAAGGCAACGGATTCCGCATTTCCCGGTATTCCCTGGGCGCAAACTGTCCTCGCTGTATTATTTATTATAGATTATACAAATCGTTTCCGATCGTTTTGTCGAACGCCGGAGGCTTGCAGGGGCGGCGCGCGGTTCGTATTATCCGGTAAGCTTACATGAGAAGCACGCGATTCGTACTGTGGGATAAGTCTGCGTGAGAAGCACGCATCTCGTATTTTCAGGTAAGGTTACCTGCAAGGCGTGCAATTCTTACTCTTAGGTAAGGTTATGTGCGAAGCGTAAAATTCTTATATTTAAGTAAGCTTATGCGGCGGGCGCAAAAATCGTACTATAAAGTAATCTTTATGGGGAAACTGCGGGCCGTACCGGCAGGGGAGGAACGACAGTATTTAAAATAAGCACGGAGAAATCAGCTCCCCACATAACGCACAAAACGGTACAATGGCGCGCGCTCCGATTGTCAAAGAGCGCGCGCCGGGTGAGGGGAGAAACAGCCGCACGCCGGAGAAAAAGTGCGGAGGAGCGCGGAGGGGGAATGAGGCCCTCGCCTGCGCGCGGCTTTGTTTTCAGAGGTGGGCGCGGGCGACGCGACGCGCCCGCGCCTGGAGATTGCGCGCTTTTGCCGGGGGTCGTTCCGGCAAAGCGGCTGAATCGGACGGCGGGGACACCCCCCGGCGACCGCGCCGTCCATGTATTGTGGAAACGCCCGCTTGCACGGGGGGGCTTGGCATGCGTGCAAAAGGGCGGACCCGGCAAAGGGCTTCTGGTGATTATAAAAACACAGCTTTATTTGAGAGATCGTATGTGCCATTAGTCGCACAAGACATTCTATCCCTGTTTCCAATAGAAGAATAATGATACAATACGTATATACAACAAATCCAGAGGGGATCAGAATGCAGAATTTTATTCCTAAGCAGTATACTCGTACTGCGACTACGATTAGACTTGAGTCTGCAAAACTTGACTTGATAGATAAAACTGCGCTAAAATATAACATAAGCAGGAATGAATTTTTAAACCAGTGTATTGATTTCGCCTTGCTGCATATGCGTGACATTTCACACCAGGAGTATTTTGCACCGCGCAGATGATCTGCGAGTACACAAACTAGTGCGTAGTCGGAAAGCGAATCTATATTCCGGGTATGGCGGCACATATTATATACGTGGAGGTATATAATATGTCGAAAGTTTTTATTCCGAAGCAATATAAAAAGGAACCTACAACTATTCGCCTGACCCCTGAAAAGCTCGAAAGAATAGACAAATATGCCGCTGTTTACAATGTCAGCAGAAGTGAATTCTTGAATCAGTGCATCGATTTTGCGTTGGACAATATTCAGGATATGCCGGCAGACCAGAAAAACAGCGCTGACTGACGGGCGGAAAATGCCTCCTGTTTTTCCGGCGCAGATTAGTCCGTGCGGAAAAGCGGGGATGGATAAACACGGAACAATCCGTATAAAGCTCGTTGTTTGCACAGAAAACGCTATTGATAACCAAGCGCAGCCGGCATGGGGAAATGCCGCGTATCAGAATCATAAAAACGATTTGACGCAGACGTCCCCGCAGGAATCTGTTATGTGCCCGGCTGCGGGAAAGAAGACGTTTTGGAGTACGTTCCGCCGGAAAAACAGGACTAGATGAAAAACAGAGGGAGTGGTGAACCGTGCCGATTTCTTATCAGCCTATGCGAGACTATATGAAGGAGCACAAAATATCCTACTACTTTCTGTTGTCAAAGGGGCTGCATTCCAACACCCTGCAGAGAATCCGGCAGGATTTGCCGATCACGACAAAATCCCTGGGCTACCTGTGCCGTATTATGCGCTGTCAGCCCGGCGACCTGCTCGAGTACATTGATTCCACGCTGGACGACATAAAGGGCTAAACTATCTGCCCGGCGTAAAATACTCCTGGTTCAGGCACGTCGCGCATATGCTCCAGGGCAAAATCAATGCACTGATTTATAAATTCATTCCTGCTTATGTTGTGCTTTGCCGCCATGCTGTTAATCAAATCAAGCTTATGTGACGAAAGCCTGATGGTGGTGGCGATATATTGATATTGTTTCGGAATAAATTCAGACATTTTTTGTATCACCTCTTGATTTATTTTACAATATGTGGTATTCTATGTATAGAGGCATAAATTGAATTTATAAAATTCATTTTTTGCATCATTCCAGCCAAGAATGCCGGTCTTCGCATTGGGGG
>ERZ824978.3416-NODE-3416-length-11939-cov-2.697661_pt1 | contig 11939 bp, 7 predicted proteins | sample MGYA00519860_ERZ824978 | MGnify/ENA primary metagenome ERZ824978 (study PRJEB31778, sample SAMEA3449184) | human gut metagenome | biome: human gut; feature: human-associated habitat; material: faeces | place: United Kingdom | collected 2010/2012 ... | reverse complement strand
GAACTTCCCGGCCCAGCTTTCAGGCGGGGAACAGCAGCGCGTTGCGATTGCGCGCGCGATTGCGAAAAATCCCAAAATCCTGCTCTGCGACGAGCCGACCGGCGCGCTGGACTATGTGACGGGCAAGTCCATCCTCGCCCTGCTGCAGGACACCTGCCGCAATACGGGCAAGACCGTAATCGTCATTACGCACAACCAGGCCCTGACCGCTATGGCGGACCGTGTCATCCGCGTCAAGAGCGGCAGGATTATTTCCAATATCGTCAACGGCTCCCCGGTTCCGGTGGAGCAGATCGAGTGGTAGCGGTGACATGGGCATGAGCGGAAAGAGAGTGCGGCGGCGCCGCAGAATATATAAAAAACTGGTACTGCGCGGCTTTCGGCAGGGAATCAGCCGGTTTCTGGCCATATTCGCCATTGTCGCGCTGGGCGTCGGTTTCTTTGTCGGGATTATCGCGACGGCGCCCGATATGCGCCTGTCCAGCGACCGGTATTATGACGGCACGGATATGATGGACGTGCGCGTTGTGAGCACGCTGGGCCTGACGGAGGCCGATGTGGACGCAGTGCGCGCCCTTGCCGGCATAGACCGGGTCATGCCGGCGTACAGCGCGGACGTGCTGCTGCTGACTGAGCAGGACGACACGGCTGTGACCCGGCTGCACAGCCTGCCGGACGCGGACGAAACAGCCCTCAACCGGGTGGAGCTGATCGAGGGACGGATGCCGGAGAGCCCCGGCGAGTGCGTGATTGAAACGGGCGGATACCTGTTCAGCGTCCCCATTGAAATCGGCGACACGCTGACGGTGTCCGACGACAACGATGATTTGACCGATACGCTCGCCGTGGATTCCTTTACGGTCGTGGGCACGGTAAAGAGCGCCTATTATTTTTCCATCGAACGGGAGCACAGCACGGTCGGCAGCGGCACGGTTGAGCTGATCCTGTACACGCAGCAGCGGAGCTTCAGTTTAGAAGTGTATACGGACATATTCGCCACGGTTTCGGGCGCGCAGGCGCTGAACTGCTTTTCGGACGAATACGGCGAACTTGTTGGCAATACGACGGACGAGCTGGAAACGCTGGCCGCTGCCCGCGAGGCCGCCCGGCGCGACGAACTGGTCGCGGACGCGAGGGCGGAGCTGGACGAGGCCTGGGCCGAATACCTGGCCGAGCGCGACGATGCGGAGAAAGAGTTGGCCGATGCCGAGCAGGAGCTCGCCCGCGGCCGGGCGGAACTGGAGAGCCAGCGCGCCAAACTCGCCGACGGACGCGCCCAGTACGAGGCGGGCCTTTCCGAATACGAAGCCGGCCTGGCCGCCTTCGAGAGTGAGATTGCAAAACAGCGCGAAGCGCTGGAAACGGGCCGTGAAGAGGTATCGCTCAAACGAGAAGAGCTCACTGCCATGCAGGCCCGGCTGGACGCGAACAAAGAGACGATAGACGCGCTGCGTCCCTTTGTGGACCAGGACCCGCAGATTGCGGCGCAGGTTGCGGAGTACGATGCGAACGTGGCCGTCGTCGCCGAGGGCTTCACGATGCTGGAGGCCAAAGCGGCGGAACTGGAAGCGGGCGCGCAGGCGCTGGAGGAGACGGCTGCGCAGACGCAGGCCGAATTCGACGCCGCAAAGGCGGAGCTGGACGAGACCCGGCGCTCGCTGGACAGCGGCGCGGCGGCGCTTGCCGCTGCGCAGGAAGATCTTGCGGCGGGCGAAGCGGAGTATGAGCAGGCCAGGCAGGACGCGCAGCAGGCGTTTACGGACGCGGAGCGGGAGCTGGAAGACGCGGAAGCGGACATTGCGGATATTCCGGAGGCCGAATGGTACCTGTTTGACAGGGGCGACAACCTCGGCTTTGAGAGTTTCCGCAAAAACGCGGACAACCTGGAGGCGATTGCGAAAATCTTCCCGCTGTTTTTCTTCCTGATCGCGGCGCTGGTTTCGCTGACGACGATGACGCGGCTTGTGGAGGAAGAGCGCGGCCTGATCGGCACGCTCAAAGCGCTCGGCTATAGAAACGGCGCGATTGCGGCGAAATATCTGATATATGCGGGAGTGGCAAGCGTATCCGGCAGCGTGCTCGGATTCAGCCTCGGCTTCAAAGTGTTCCCGGCCATTCTCTGGAACGCCTATGAGATGATGTATACTCTGCCGCCGCTGCTCACGCCTTTCCACTGGGGGTATGCGGCGCTGTCGTCCGCCGCGGCGATTCTGCTGTGCCTTGCCGCCACGTATTCCGCCTGCCGGCATTCGCTGGGCCTGTCTCCGGCGCGCCTGCTGCATCCGCGCGCGCCCAAGGCCGGAAAACGCGTGTTTCTGGAACGGATTACGCCGCTGTGGAAGCGCCTGAAGTTCACGCAGAAAGTAACGGTCCGCAATCTGCTCCGGTATAAAAAGCGCTTTTTCATGACGGTGATCGGCATTGCCGGCTGTACGGCGCTGCTGGTCGCGGGCTTCGGCCTGCGCGACAGCATCAACGATATAGTCGATAAGCAGTTTTCCGAGATCTACCAGTACAACATGATCGTCAGCCTCAGAAACAGCGCGCCCATGCAGAAGGGGACGGCGCTGCGCGCGCTGTTGGACGATCCGCAGTATATTTCCGGGTACACGCTGGCGAGCCAGGAGGCCGCGACCGTGTCTGCCGGCGGCAAGTCGCAGGATGTGACGCTGTGCGTGCCGGAGGACACCCAGGCGCTGCCCTCGTTTGTGACGCTGCGGGACCGCCGCACGCACGACCCGGTTTTGTTTGAGTCGGACAGCGCCATTCTTACGGAAAAGCTGGCGGAACAGCTCGGTGCGGAGGTCGGCGACCGTGTGCAGGTCGACCTGGGCGACGGCTGTGTGGCCGACGTTACAGTGACCGGCATTACGGAAAACTACCTGTCCGGTTACATGTATCTCGCGCGAGAGGTCTATGAATCCGCCTTTGGGCAGGAGCCGGCGTTCCATACCCTGTACGGCGTGGCGCCGGACGCGGACGCCCAGCGGCGCGACGAGATTTCGGCGCGGATTCTCAGGCAGGAGGATGTGAACGGCGTATCCTTTACCAATACGATTGAGGAAAATTTCCAGGATATGCTCAGCAAGATCGACTATATCGTCATCGTGCTGATCGTCAGCGCGGGCACGCTTGCGTTTATCGTGCTGTATAACCTCACCAATATCAATATCGCGGAGCGCGAGCGGGAGCTTGCGACCATCAAAGTGCTCGGCTTCCATGACGGGGAGGTATCGGCCTATATCTACCGTGAAACGGCCCTGCTTAGTTTGATCGGCATGGCGCTCGGCCTGGCGTTCGGCGTGGTCCTGCACGCCTTTGTCGTGCGCACGGCGGAGATCGACGCGGTTATGTTCGGACGCAGCATCGCGCCGCTGAGCTTTGTGTACGCAGGACTGCTCACTCTTGTGTTTACGGCGATTGTAAGTTTGTTTATGCATAAGAAACTCAAGAAGATCGACATGGTGCAGAGCCTGAAATCCAACGAATAGCGTGAGATGGGAAAGGAGCTGCGGTATGGTCCGTATCCGATACGCAGAAAGGGAGGACGCGCCGTTCTGGTTTGGGCTGGACAGGCATATTGCGCCGGAGGAGTTCTATAAAAAAGCAGAGGCGCGCCGGGCGTATATTCTGGAAGCGGAGGGGCGGCCCGGCGGCCTGCTGCGGTACAACCTGTTTTGGGACAATACGCCGTTTTGCACCATGCTGTATATTGCGCCGGCCTGCCAGCGAAAGGGGTACGGCGGGCTGCTGATGGAGCGTTGGGAGGCGGATATGCGCGCCGCCGGCTACAGGCTGGCGATGACGTCTACGCGGTCTGACGAGTCCGCGCAGCATTTTTATCGGAAACGGGGCTATCAGGACGCAGGCGGGCTGCTGCTGCCCGCCTGTCAGCCCATGGAACTGTTTTTTGCAAAAGAAATCGGATAGAAGCTTGCGGCTGAAAACTGAAGTTCGCGATTTTTGTAAGATGTGATACAATGACATAAAAAAGATGATTTATTATATTTTCAAGAATGTAATATACTTGTTGGCGCTTTGCGGCAGTGTTATCATGGTTTTACTATTTAACAAGGAGTGTATCGCATGAAAACCACCGTGTTGAAAGACGATATGGATCTGATCAAAAAGCACTTGAGCAATATATGCGCAGCAACATTGCCTACTTCATTTCATATGGATAAGCACAGGGTGGACGGGATTCCGGAGAGCTTTCGCCCTTTGGTAACAGTTGACGATAAGGGCGAAACTTTGGACAAAATTTTTGAGGGGACAGATCCTCAAACCGGTCTTTCGATTAAAACGATTATTACCGAGTATAAAAGTTTTCCTGTCTTTGACATTGTCACTTACTATACGAATACTTCGCAAAGCAACACTCCTGTTATCAGTGATATTATCGCCTTTTCCGGAAAGTTCAGGGCGGAAAGTCAGCCGTATTTATACTCGAATACGGGAGACTATTTAAGCGATAACGGATATGAAACAAAAAAAGAATATTTCTGGGACCAGATGTCTGCGCGGTTTTCCCCAACAACAGGACGGCCCTGTAACGGCGCCTTCCCCTTTTTCAAGGTGCAGTTTGAGGATTGCGGATATAATATAGCCGTTGGTTGGCCGGGACAATGGTTTGCACAGGCGGACGCCGTCGATAAAGGACTTAGCTTTCAGGCGGGGCAGGAGCTTATCAGCACATATTTAAAGCCGGGAGAAAGTTTACTAAGCCCCAAAATAACCATTATGGCCTATGCCGGAGATTATGAGCGCGGCGTCAATCTGTGGCGCCGCTGGTATTATGCGCATGTGCTGCCAAAGCAGGACGGCCAGCCGCTCAAGCCCAGGATTTCCGCCATTTATGACGAAAGCACCATCGCGATGGAGCAAACAAGCGAAGAGAACCAGCTTGCAACGATCCGGAAGATCTCTTCTACGGGCGTGCCGTATACGACTCTTTGGCTCGACGCGGGATGGTATGACTGCTATAATGAGAAAAGCGGTAAGGATGATTGGCTTAAAACCGGTACCTGGGTGGCGGATCCAAAGCGTTTTCCCAATGGGTTTAAGCCGGTTTCCGATGCTTTAAAGGCGCAGAATATGGAGTTCCTATTGTGGTTTGAACCGGAACGGGTCCGCCCTGATACAGAGATATACAGGGAGCATCCTGAATGGCTGTTATCCGTTAAGCCCGAGTATTCCGACGACCCCGATGCTGTTCCCAATTACCTGTTGAATTTAGGGGATAAGGATTGCTGCGACTGGCTTATACAGAGAATAGACAAGGCGATCAAGGAATACGGAGTGGATATTTACAGGCAGGACTTCAACTTCGGTCCGCTTCGGTATTGGCGAGAAAATGAGGAGTATGACAGGCGGGGGAGTCTTGAAAATTTCTACATCCAGGGGTATCTCAGGTATTGGGATACGCTGTTGGAGCTCAATCCGGGACTGATTATTGATTCGTGCGCCTCAGGCGGCAGAAGAAATGACTTGGAAACACTCAGAAGAAGCGTGCCGCTTCACCCGACAGACTATGCCTATGGCATCCACCCAATTGGGCAGGCTTTTTCAAGAACGCTTCATTCCTGGATACCCTATTTCCGATCTGTTATAACCGACTGGGATTTGCCGGACGGCACTTATCAGGATTGGCGAAACGCAAAGAACAGGCCGCTTACTTATTTTGCGCATATGAGCGCAATCGCCGCATTTTTTTCACCCGGCTTCAGGCATGATACAGAAGAGGAAAATGAACTTGACCGGCTGACATACAGAATCTGGAAACGTGCGGCGGATCTTCTGCTCATCAGCGACTACTATCCGCTATCGGCTACGTCGAAATCTTCCGACAGCTATTTTGTGAATCAGTTCTATTGTCCTGAAAAGAAATGCGGCTTCGTTCAGGCGGCCCGGAATGTGCTGTGCAGTGAGGAAACCTTTGTGGCAGGGCTTTATGAAATAGAGGCGGATAAGGCCTATAAATTTGAGGAAATGCGTTTCGGTGTCACTTTAACCATAAGCGGCAAAGAACTGCTTGAAAACGGGTTTCCCATAAGGCTGAACAAAAGAGATGCGGCTGTATGGTTCTATAGTATAGAAGAATGAGCATTCCACAGATTTTGCCGGAGCGCAGGATCATGGGATATGGACGTATACCGCTAAAACGCAATGATAGAAAGCCAATGGGGCGCCATCCTTTACGGAGGCGCCCCATTGGCCTGTTATTTTCAGTTATCACTTACCGCAGTGTTTCAAGCTGGCGCAGCCACAGCGCGCCGCTCGCGTCGCTCGGCATGCGCCAGTCCCCGCGCGGCGACAGGGAAACCGATCCGACTTTCGGCCCGTCCGGCAGGCAGGAGCGCTTGAACTGCTGCGCAAAAAAGCGGCGGTAAAATACGTTGAGCCACTGCAGGATCTCGCCGCGCGCGTATGTCCCGTCAAACGCGTAACAGGCCAGCTCAAAAACCTTGGCGGGCGCAAAGCCCCAGCGCACGACGTAGTACAGGAAAAAGTCGTGCAGCTCGTAGGGGCCGATGATGCTTTCGGTCTTCTGCGCAATCTCCCCCTCGTCCGGCGGAAGCAGCTCCGGGCTGACGGGCGTGTCGAGTATGTCGATGAGCGTGGCTCTCAGCGCGTCCATGCCGCACGAATCCGCGTAATCGCGCACCATATAGCGCACAAGGGTTTTGGGGATGGACGCGTTTACACCGTACATGGACATGTGGTCCCCGTTGAAAGTGGCGAATCCCAGCGCAAGTTCGGACAGGTCGCCCGTCCCGATGACGAAGCCTTCCTCTTGGTTTGCGATGTCCATGAGCACCTGCGTACGCTCGCGCGCCTGGCTGTTTTCGTATACTACGTTCAGCTCGGCCGGGTCGTGGCCGATGTCCTCAAAGTGGCCGAGGACGGCTTTGGTAATATCCACGTTCCGGACGCTGACGCCGAGCAGGTCACAGAGAATCTGCGCGTTTGTGCGCGTCTGCTTTGTCGAACCGAAACCGGGCATGGCCACGGCGACGACGTCGGTGCGCGGCCGCGCCATCAGGTCCATCGTCCTTACGCAGACGAGCAGGGCGAGGCAGCTGTCCAGCCCGCCGGAGATGCCCAGCACGACCTTTTTGGAACGGGTATGGGCCAGCCGCTTTTTGAGCCCGTGCGCCTGGATGGTGAAAATGTCCTCACAGCGCTGGCGGCGCAGCTCTTCGCTGTCCGGCACAAAGGGATTGCGCTCCACCGTCCGCGTCAGTACGGTCTGTGTGAGCGCGGCGCGGAAGGGGACTACTGTATATCCGTCGCCGCAGGCGGGGAAAGCGCCGAGCCTGCGGCGCTCGTCGGCAAGCTTGCCGACGTCAATCTCAGAGACGGCGCAGCCGCTGGAAAAGGGGCGGGCCTCCGCGAGAACGGCGCCGTTTTCAGTGATCAGGTCATGGCCGCCGTATACGAGATCCGTCGTGGATTCGCCCATACCCGCGCCCGCGTACACGCAGCCGCAGACAAGGCGCATGGACTGCGCGCAGAGCAGAGAGCGCCGGTATGCGTCCTTACCCACCGTTTCGCTGCTTGCCGCCGGCTTTACAAGGATTGTCGCGCCGGCGGCGGCAAGGCCTTCGGCGCCGGGCGTTTCCGGCCAGGGCTCCTCGCCGAGTTCTATGCCGAAGGCAAACTGCGGCAGCGTTTCGTGCCGGAAAATCAGGCGCGGCCCGAACGGGACGTCCTGCCCGTCGATCCGGATTGTGGTATTGACTGCGGGCGCGGGCCGAAAATGGCGCGCTTCGTCGTGTTCTCCGTATCCCGGCGGCGTCTGCTTGGGCACAATCCCCAGGATTCGGCCGTTCTGCACGACTGCGGCGGCGTTGTACAGGCCGTTTCCCGCGCTTACGGGCAGGCCGGCGACCGTAATCATATCGCTGCCCGCGCTCGCATCGCGTATGCGAAGCAGCTCTTCCATAGCCGCTGCAATCAGCGCCTGCTGAAAAAAGAGATCGCCGCAGGTGTGCGCTGTTATGCCGAGCTGCGGGGTGACGAGCAGGGCAACCCGTTTGCGCGACATCTCGTCCATCGCCGCGATAATATTGTCCGCGTTGTAACGGCAGTCCGCCACTTTCACGTCCGGCGTGACGCCTGCGACCTTAATGAATCCGTTTTGCATTGCGAAGCAGTCCCTTCTGCACCATCATGAAATCTTTTGTCACAAAAATTTCATTTTGGGTCATATATGTCCTTAATAATTTATATTATACCTGTAAATATGCTTTAATACAAGCAATTTCCTTCCTTTTTTCGCACGGACAGGGGGAAAAAGCGTTTCTTCGGGGAACTTGACATACCAGGGGTTGTTCTATATAATGATTTCATATAGAACGGAAACAATCCGCTGGCGGAAGAAAAAGTGACAGGGAGTGAAAATGATGGAGTATTGCGTGCATTGCGGTTCGGAAATACCGGACGACGCAGACCATTGCGTGGAATGCGGCGCGAAACGAATGGAGGGGAGGCCGGTAACGCTGTTGGAGCGGCCGTCTCGTCCGCGCCCGCAGCAGCCCCGGGCGGATGAAACGCTGCTGGAGCAGACGGGGGGATTCTCGCAGACGTATGATCTGGAACCGGCTGATGAAGAATACGAAGACGGGGAATATGACGAGTACGACGAAACGCTCGGAACAGGTGGGTTTCTGGGTTCGCTGCTGTTGATGAGCATTCCCGTCGTCGGCCTGCTCATCGGCCTGATATGGGCGTTCGGCGGCAGCCGGCGCGTGAGCAGGCAGAAGCTGGCGCAGGCGTACCTGCTCTTCATTTTGATCGCTGCGGCCGTCGCTGCGGCGTGTATATTCCTGTTCAGCTCCTTTTTGGCCCCGCAAATGGAAAAGGCGCTGACCGCATTGCTGGAACTGATAAAATAGCGTATAAAACGGACAAGAAGCGCGCAGGGCGCGCCTCTTGTCCGTTTGCATGTCTGTTGCGTGAACGGTATGTTCTGGACAGCGTTGCCGGGAACTGGGAAGAGAATCAGTTGCAGCACATCATGAGTACAAGCACGATTCCGACGAGAAGGACCCAGTTCATACAGTTATCTTCAAAAATGTTGCAGCCTGACATGTGTAAATCCTCCTTTGTTTGATACACTATATCATATGCGGGCCTGCGTTTTCTGTGCCTGCGGACTTCCGCCAGCCCTATCCCTGCCTGCGGAAGCCTTGTATTCCGCGCGGGGATATGATACAATAAAAGAAAACCGGCAGATATGCGGCCGTCCGCTTTTCCCGGAGCGGACGGCCTTATCAAGCTCATGGAGGAGGACCCCGGATGAAAAGGTGGATCCTGCTGCTGTTCGCCGCCGCGGCGTGCCTTGCCGCGTCTGTCGGCCCGGTATCCGCTGGCGATACCGCCAGCGCCGGATACAGCATAACGGAATACGATATGGACGTTGCCGTGCATGAAAACAACGTCTACACGGTGACGGAGACGATCGGCGTGCTGTTTCAGGACGGTCCGGTCGCGCAGCACGGAATATACCGCAACATTCCCGTCGTCACGACCCTGAAACGCACGATCGGGGACAGGCAGGTCAACAAAACGCACTATGCGCTGATTACCGACCTTGAAATTTCGGATACGGAGCTGGGGGACGTCGCCTATGAATCCCGCCGCGACGGTAACGAGCTGGAGATCAAAATCGGGGACCCGGAAGTTGCGGTAAGCGGTGAACACACATATATCATTAAGTACAAATACGATGTGGGCGCGGACAATATCACAGAGTTCGACGATGTGTATTTTAATCTGCTCGGCCAGTGGGACGCGGTAATCAACCATTTCCAGTTTACCGTTCGCATGCCCAAGCCCTTTGACAGGAACAGGGTTTCGCTGTATACAGACGGCGGGCAGGGGACGGATATTGAATACCATGTCGTCGGCAACACGGTCACCGGCAGCAGCCGCGCGGCTATTCAGGGCGAAGGCGTCACGATCCGGATTTTGCTCGAGGAGGGCTATTTTGTAGGAGCGCGCCAGCTTTCCAATATGTATATCTACGCGGCCGTTGTCGTCGTCTGCCTGCTGACGGTCTGCAGCGCGCTGCTGTGGCTGTTTTTCGGGCGCGATGAGAAAGTTTTCCCCAAGGCGATCTATTATCCGCCGCCGGGAATTACGCCTGCGGACGCCGGCTATATCCTGAAAGGCAGCGTCAGCGATGCGGACATGTCTGCGCTGGTGCTGTACTGGGCCGACAAGGGATACCTGGACGTGCAGCAGATGGAGGACGGCACGGTGCGCTTTATCAAGCGCATGGAGGCCGACGCCGGCATGCAGGGCTATGAGCAGCGGATATTCAACAAGATGTTTGAGGAGCGGGAGGACGTGTCGCCCATGATTCTGCAGCTCTCGACTCCGCAGGCGGTGCAGGCTGCGAAAAAGGAGCTGGCGGACGGTTTTACCAAGAATCCGTTCCGCAGGATTTTCACGCGCAGAAGCCGCGTTGTGCAGGCGCTCAGCTGCCTGTTCAGCGGCTGCTGTATCGGCGTGTTTGCAGGCGTCACAGCCTATACCCGGACGTATTCGGTGACAAACTTCGTCCTGTTTGGACTGCTGACGATGGCCGTTTACTTCGGACTTGCGGTCATTACCTGCAGTGCGGTCAACCGCCTGCCCCGACACGGGAATGTAAACTATGTAATCGCTTCGTTTTCCGTGAATATGGTCATCGCGGTCTTTGCCGGTTTTATCATGATCGGCATGAGCAATCTCATACTGCCGGTGCTTGTCGGCGTGGTCGGCGCGATGCTGTGCAATATTTTTGCGGCGTACGGGCTAAAGCGGACTGAGCAGGGAAACCGGTGGCTTGAAGAGCTGCTCGGCTTCAAGGAGTATATCCGCACGCTGGAGCCGCCGCGGCTTGATGAGATGCTGGAAAAGGACCGGGATTATTTCTTCAATATTCTGCCCTATGCGTATGTACTGGGCGTATCCGAGGAATGGATTGCGCTGTTTGACGAAGCGGTCGTGCGCAAGCCCCAGTGGTACGACGCGGGCATGGGTCCCTTTGACGGCGCCGCATTTCAGACAATGTACAGCAGCCTTCTGTACCGGCAGATTTTCGGCGCGTACCTTTTCAGTCAGGCGTATGCCGGCGCACAGCAGGATCACAGCCAGACGGGCGGCGGTTCTTTCGGCGGTTTCGGCGGCGGTGCGAGCGGGGGAATGGCCGGCGGCGGCGCCGGAGGCGGAGGCGGCGGCGCGTGGTAAGCGCGCGGCGGATTTTGTTCTTTCCGGCGGGAAACAGAAAAAAAGCGGGGCGCATCCGGCGCTCCGCTTTTTGTATTATTTGTTGCGAAGGTCTTCGCAGAATTTTCGCAGCTCCTGCTCGTTTTGTAGCTGCACGCCGCTGTGGATAACGACGGTCTGGACGCTCTCCGGCTGGCTTTGAAAATATATGTTGTCTTTTATATGCAGCATAAACTCGTTATTTGTCATGACTTTCACCTCTGCTATTAATGTGCGCAGCATATCGGCAAGCAGTCCAGGAAATCCATGGAAAAAAGCCGCAAAAACGTCGGCGCCGTCCGTCCGGGTACGGCGGCGCGCTTGGTTTTCCGCCCGCGCGGCGCAGTCCGGCGCGCCGTGCAGTTTTCAACGCGGCGCCGAAACAGCGCCAATAAAAAATGCAGGAGGGACGGCGCTGACCGTCCCTCTTTTCATTTTTGCAGCCGCCCGCTTGTCCGGAGACCGGCGCGGGCGGGGAAGTACCTCCGGTTCTGTCTGCCGCCGGCGCGGCCGCCGGAGTTTCTTTTCACGGACGCGGCCTCTGTATCGTCGAGGAGCAGACGGAAAAACGGCCCGCGCTCCCTTGCGTACCGACCGGCTGGCCATGCGTCCCTGTCCGCGCCGCCGGCTTCAGCGGTGCAGCTTTCTCTTGATTTTACGCATTACGCGCAGGACGGCCGGCG
>ERZ824978.3411-NODE-3411-length-11950-cov-18.699117_pt1 | contig 11950 bp, 14 predicted proteins | sample MGYA00519860_ERZ824978 | MGnify/ENA primary metagenome ERZ824978 (study PRJEB31778, sample SAMEA3449184) | human gut metagenome | biome: human gut; feature: human-associated habitat; material: faeces | place: United Kingdom | collected 2010/2012 ... | reverse complement strand
CAGCTTGGCTTCCTCTTTAGCTATGACACCCTTTTTAATTCCTTCACTTACAGCCCTGTTATACTCCTGCACACCTGCGTTATATTCCTTGATCTCATTCTCTTTCGGGTTGCCCTTGCCATATTTTATCTGTGCCAGCTGGTAGCTATCACGATCGAACACCTTTAAATCAAGCATCTCTGCATAGTGCTGCTTAAAAACATGTGCATTTTTATTAGATTTCAGATCTTCTCTTTTCCCCTTGAAATACTTTGTCTTATATACTTCTCCCTTTTTCAGGATCCTGCAGCCAGGGCGGATCTGACCATCTTCTCCCAGGATCTCTTTTTTCGTCCTGCAGTGTTTTCCGTTTTCATCATAGAACATATTTCTGGAAGCGATCTTGATATCCGGCTCTGAAAGAAGTTCTGATTCAGAAAACACGATATGGGCATGGACATTTTTTCCGCTGCCTTTCCGATGCACAGCCACAGCACATGGCACTTTATAGGTCTTTTCAAAATCTGCTGCAAGCTGATCAGCCAGCTGCTCTTTAGAAGCAGCAGCAAAATAGCTGTGCGGTAAAGCAATCGTAAGCTCCTTTGCTTCGATGCAGCTTTCGTATTGACCAGAGGATTTATTGTCAGCTTTTCGTTCTGCAGAAAGCTGCTCCCACATCTTCTGGTCGATCGTGGAATGAAAGGAGACGATATCTTCCTGTCTCTCAGGATCAGAGATATATTCGATCCTTCCTTTCACTCCACCGGAGGAGGATTTCAGAGGTGTTATTCGTGCGTAGATATTACTCATCTTAAATGCTCCTTTCTGCCCTCCGCAGGAGCCGTCGGAGACCGAAAATAGTTTGACATAAAATCGCAGATTTTGTGCAAACGTATTATTTTCGCTCTCAAACGCCGAGGGCTTAAATCCAGTATATGTCCCTCCATTAAAATTGTCAAACCTCTATAATGTAAAAGCTGAATAAGACTTACTCAATACTGTGGTGTTTGCTCCCTTTGTGTACTTTTTCTTGCTATAATCATACGTTTTTCTATATTGCAACCGTTTGAATTTTTACTTTCTTAGTTATATACAATTTATAATAATGTGTTCTGTCTGGAACAGCAACATAACCCCCCTCTAAATTCGTTTTATTTCTTAAGAGAAATCCCCCCTTAGAATTCGTCTTAACCGTTGATATTTCAATGGATATATAGCCGTACAAAAACACCCTTGCAATTACAATTATAACCGTTTATACTGTAAAAAATATTTATATCTTCAAGAAAAGAGGTGTTTATGAAGAAAAAAACTATAGCGATTTTAACATGTTTAACAGTTCTAGCTTGTATGAGTGTTCCCGTATTTGCAACTGATGGAAATCTGGAAAACGAATCTATAGAACAGGAAGTTTCTGCAATTCAGGAAGATCTGCTAGAAGCTAGAGAAAACGATGGAACTATTTCTAAAAAAGAGCAGAAAGAAATAACGGAAGATTATTCAACTGAAGCTATTAAAGAATTTAATGATATAGTTGATGAAGAATTGGCAGATGTTTTGGAAGATGAGTTTTCTAATATGGAGTTATCTTCCGAAGAACAGATCACTACAAAATCAATCGACTTAGATTGTGGTGCTCAAGTTGTTGTAACCAATGAAATTACAAAAGAGGATGATTCTCAAGAGGAAGCATCTTTAAGTGATAAGGTTAAAAATTTCTTTATTTTAGAAGCTAGTGCAAGTACGGCTTCATATGGAAATTTCAAGTATGGAACGTATATAAAAGTAATTGGGGTCGGAACAGTTTCGCTTAATGTTACAAATCATTTAACAGCTTCTAAATCAGGGCTGACAATCAGAAAAGTTACCGCATCAACTAATTCCTCAGGACAAATGTTTGATGTCGGTAAGAACTGTAAGATCGTCAAAAAATCCGCAGGAAAAGGTCAAACTTGCAAAACATTAGCAGGAGTAAGATGGTACTGCAATACGCCATATGGACATTTGCCTAAAAAGTGGAAAAAGCTCACATCTTCATTTAAAGTTACGTCTATAAATACTAGCAAAAAGAAAGTTAACTTTAATTGTTCCGTCTCTTCTTCGGCGAGCAATTCTTGGTAAAAGGAGGGGTAAACATGGAACAGACCGGAATGTTTTCAATAGATTTTTTAAGTATTTTAGTCTGGTTGATATCAATAATTATTTTGATTGCAATTGTATGGGCTGTATTAAGATTTCACAGAAAAAGAATAATGAGAGATGTTGAAAAATTAGTTGATAAAAAAATCAATGACCGTTTCAACAACATTTTAAAGTAAAACAAAGAAAGACCCGATCATTACTTCTGGGTCTTTCTTCGTTTTGTGTCCACTTTGACATAACTTCATTCTTGCCTATTGGCATTGTATATCACAGCTTAAAACCTTGTCAATTATACCTACTGCATTATGCTTCGTTTCACGTCTCTTATTTTGAATTCCCAGATGGTCTTCTCACTCTCAAAGAGTAAAAGACTCTCCTCATCCTCCCAATGAAGTTCTCCTATTCCTGTTGTTAAAGAACGATCATTGATGGGATCAAAGATCTTAATAAAATTCTTTCCCGGTTTCTTTCGTTCACTTACCCCGATCAAGCCAATCACACGTTGATTTTTGAATTTAGTACGTACATCATCCTCTGGATAAGCTTGATTCGTCTGCTTATTCGTTATATTCATTAGAATCCCTAAAAATTCTCCCATTTTCACAGCCATTTTATACTCCTTTCTCCTGATCAGCGACCTCTTAACTTGTCCCACCAGGTTTTATTCCTCTCTTTATCCAGTTCCTGTTGCAGCTGTGCTTCTCTGTTCCGCTGCTCCTGCCGTTCTTTTGCTAATAAGTTTTCAAGCCCTGCAATCTCTCGACTCTGACTATTGAACTCTTTCACCCAGCTACGCTGCTCCTTTCTTAGAGAACGCAGTTCTTCTAACTCCTTTTGATGTGCTTCCAATTCTTCTTCCAGAAGCATATTTTTATGGTGTTCAAGCATTAAATTCGCATTTTCCTGTGTGAGACGATTATTTTCTTCCAGAAGCGAAATGTACTTTTCCTGCAAAACAGCCAAACGATCACGAGCTTCCGTATCACAAATAACCTGCACAGGGTTTTCCCTTGGGTATCTCTCATCTAAAATCTGTAGAGCTGTATCATCCAATACAATATTGTTAGATTTTCCGATATGCCCATCAAATAAGTCTGGATGTCTTTTTATGTACTGAAACACTGTAGCATAACTAACATTTCGTTCTTTTGCAAACTCTTGAATTTTCAATATTTTACCCTCTTAATTACACAAAGTTAATAACATGTTAATTAACATGTTAAATTCTATAGCACAAACCTTGAGATTTCAAGATTTTCTTTCAGTTTCAATAAGCGACAAACACCGTTCGCTTCACTCACCTGCTTTGTCGCTCTGATTCTGCAAAATAACGCTTTTCATACAGGCAATTTCATCGGCATAATCAAAGCCGTATTCTTCCATCGCAATTCTTTCTAATCGAGCCATCGTTTTTCGAGCTTCCCACTGCTCATCTTCGCTGCATGCAGTCTTATATTCCATCACAGCCAGCTCATACTGCTCTTCGATATACTTTTTCGTTATCAACTCACTCATCGTCATCGCTTCATCTCTTTCCGAATTCCACCACTTGTAAACGGTATTTATATGCAATCCTGTTTCTCTTGCACAGTCTATCTTCTTTCCATCTGGATGCAGCTGCTTCCATTCCTGAACAATCTCATTCTTCTTCTTTCTTCCTGAATGAGGACTATTATCTCGCCAACTCTCACCTTTGTCATAATTCAAATCCCTAGCAAAGCGAGCAAGTTTTAAATGCTGCTCCTGCGTTCTCCCGTTCCGCTTATTCGAAGGAACATCAAGTCCGCTTATTTTTTCGATTTCCGCTCTTGGAAAAGTAACAAAACTTTCTTGATAAAAATTCAATGCTCCCTCAATATCATCTACAGTAAAATCATTTTGCAACCCATTCATAAAATCCAACAGCCCATACGCATCTTCTCGCAGCTCATCCTCCTTTATACCACACTTAACGGCATAACTCGCAAGAACCGATATGCAGAAATATCTATGTCCCACGCTTAATTTTTCATCCGTTTGTATCTTTCTGAGCCACCAGTCATACAAATCGCGTTTAACAGTCCATCTGCCAGCAGGCTTCCCCTCTACAATACGTTTCTGATACCACACTGGATATTTTTCCTTCGCTTGATCCAAAGTCAAAGATGTCTCATACTCAAAGCTCTTAATCCTGAATTCAGGTGCTACATATCGATTTAAAAACTCAATATCAACTTTATCTCCTGTTTTAAACACTGATATTTTATCATTACTTGTTTTCGTTTTACTTCCAACCATCCGAAATCCCTGAAAAATTCCCTGATACTGCTTCTCTTTCGGATCTATTTGGCTCGTGTACTTGTTCCAGATAAAATCAGTCATATCATGCTTAAGAGCATTCAACCGATTATGAACAGACTTATACAATGGGATCGGTTTCTTTAGCAAATAATACAAGTGTATTCCTTCACCACTATTAGCTATATATGTCGCTCTTGGAAAATGTGGATTATCAAGCCGATCTAAAATCCATTGCAGCTCATTGACACCCACATAATCCAGATCAAAACAAAGACCATAAAACATCGACGCATTGTGAGCACTCCGTCTTTTCCCAAAATAAGCAAGCGGACTGATTATAACAAAATCATCATCAAGATGTTCTTCAATCTCTTTTAAATCATCAAAAACAAGAGAATGCCTGCCAACACCATCTCTAATGCTGCAAAGAATACCGTTCGCCTTCTGCTGATCCTGTCTTCCCTCTTCTTCAAACGAACCTGCAGGAAACATATCTCTGTAAAAATCCATTGGAGATACTTCTGCAACATATTGCTTTAATAATATATTTTTTTGTAGGTATAAACTCTCACTCATTAGATACCCTCCCTGGGGGCTTATATTATCAATATATAAAAATGTAGGTTTTTGATATAAAAAATAATACTCGCTATCAGAGTAATTGTCAATGCAATATGCCCTCTCCCCTATCTACGGGACGTATTATTATCAATGAAGTTTCTTTTACCTTTTTTCACTAAAAATATAACACCCCAGAATTGGAGTGTCAATCTTATAGTATCCCCTCTCCCTATACTACGGGACGTATTATTATCAATAGATTTCTTTTACCTTTTTTTACAAAAAATAAAGCAGACACATTACAGTCTGTCAACGTAGTATCCCCTCCTATCCGCATAATTGACAGATCAAATGGATATGATGTATAATGCCAGTAGGCAAAACGAAGAATAGCGACATGTTCGCAAAAGCGAAAACCCCAGAGCGGCAACTCTGGGGTTTTCTTTTGGCTAGTTGTCTTTATCATCACTGTCTAACCATTTGATGATGTAATGGCAGGTTACACCACCCGCAACAGCAATTAAAAACGATAGAATAGCATCTGACATATTCGCACCTCCTTTCTGTTGCCAGATTGGAGTAGACAACACAGCTATTATATCATTTTACCTGTCCATATCCCATCCTTTATCCGCCTTTTTCCTTGGTTCTAGTTTATCATCTCTATCTCTGTGTCCTCGAAGCTGATCTCTTACGCTCTTTTTCCTTGGAGATAACCCTTGATTGATAAACTTAGGCTGCTCTGTTTCGGGGTCTTTATACTGCCGTGCTCTATCTAGCTGCTCTTTGACAGAAGGTTTCTTCTCAATACCCATTGAGAGGCTCATATTTGCCTTCTGAGCGATTTTATCAAGCTTTGCGTGTAAATCTTCTTTTAAGGTGTCAATGGCTGTCAGAATCCTTTCCAGACGGTATGTGTATCTTATTTTTTCTTCACCAGGCACTGGTCTATGCCTCTTGCGAAGATCACGCAATGCAGACGTGTTCAGCTTGGCTTCCTCTTTAGCTATGACACCCTTTTTAATTCCTTCACTTACAGCCTGTAAATGTTACTATAAGAATGTACAGAAAGTGGAAAATAAAAATGTACATTCAAAGGATATGTGCTAAGCTGTTCACGGAGGTGATAAACGTGAACACAGCATTATCGATCCAGCTCAGGATACTCGGCTTGAACGGTATAAAACCAAATTTCTCAGAACTTGCCCGTATGTATGGCCTCGATCGCAGGACTGTAAAAAAATATTATGACGGCTATGAAGGCAAGCCTGCGCACCATAACAAATCGAGCAAGCTGGACAAACACCTGGAACTCATAAAACAGAAACTGTCTCTCAAAGGCGTTAATGTCAGAGCTGTTTATGAATATATCCTCGATGAAGTCGATCCGGATATCGGAACATATTCGAATTTCAACAAATACGTCAAAGTGAAAGAGCTGAAGCCGAAAAAGACGCAAAAGGGTCATCCCCGTTATGAAACGGCCCCCGGCATACAGGCTCAGGTGGACTGGAAAGAGGATATCACGATCAGAAACAGGTATGGCGAGAACTTTACATTTCAGGTGTTCAACTACAAACTGGGATACTCCAGATATCCCATATTCACTTACAGGTTATACAAAACAAGACAGGATGTGATCGACTGCCTCATAAGATCTTTTAAACTGACAGGGGGTGTACCAAAAGAGATACTTTTCGATAATATGTCATCAGTCGTGACTTTCAGTGGTGGTCATGCCACCGTGAGCAGTGCTATGAAAGAATTCGCTAAGGATTTCGGTTTTCAGATAAAGCGATGCAAAGCCAGACATGCCTACACTAAAGGTAAGGTAGAGACGGCAAACAAATTCATGGACTGGCTGCTGCCCTATGAAGGCGAATTTGAAACAGAAGAAGAACTCATCGAGATACTGGACAAGATAAATCTGAAAGTCCAGCAGAACATATGTCAGCAGACATGTGTCCCTCCGGTACTGCTGTTCCAGAAGGAAAAGGAATATCTGCAGCCAATGCCCTCAGATAAACTCACCGAGTCCTATCTGTCTCATGATCGCCAGACCACTGTAAGAAAAGACTCGATGGTAAACTACATGAACCGCAAATATTCCGTTCCGGCACAATACATCGGAAAACCCGTAAAGCTCAGAGAATCCGATGGGATATTGTACATATATTTTAGCACAGATGTCATCGCAAAACACAGGATCGGGGAAAAAAGACTGAATTATACTCCTGAGCATTACAGACAGCTTCTGGCGTATCATATGACAGATCCTGAGCAGATAACGGAACTTGCGGAAAAGAACCTGAGGCAGATGGATGAATTCCTGTGAAAGGAGAAAACATGTCATCATATCAGAAACTGGTAAACGGTATGTCCGAACTCGGGATACAGAAAATGCAGGAATACCTTGACTACTATATCGACGAGGTGAACCGGGGAAACAGATCATTTACAGAAGCCCTGGATGAGCTTGTGGAAATAGAGAGGAAGCATAACCAGACACGCAGGGAACAGGCGAATGTCAAGACCGCGAATTTTCCATTCATCAAAACTGTTGAAGATTTTGATTTTGACTTCCAGCCGGACATCAACAAGAAAGAGATACTGGAACTCAATACCCTCAGATTTCTCGACAGACACGACAATATACTGTTCGTTGGCTCCAGTGGTACAGGCAAGACACATCTTGCCACAGCCATAGGTATCAGTTGTGCAAAAGCAAGGAACATAACATATTTCATCACATTTGAAAAACTGATGAACCAGTTGAAATCAGCACTCCACGAGAACAGGCTGGAAACACGACTGAAGTTTTTTGCAAAGTACAAGGTACTGATAATCGATGAGATCGGGTACATGGAGACTGTGAAGAAAAGTCTGTAAATAAGTAAATCAACATGGCCTTCTATGGTAAAATCAAAATACCATAGGAGGCTATTTAATATGGCAAAGAAAAAAGAAGTTTACAAAGTGAAACCACTCAATGAAAACAAGAAAAACATCATATCTGCACTTATCGAGGAGTACGATATCGAAACGGCAGACGATATCCAGGAAGCCCTCAAAGATCTTTTAGGTGGTACGATTAAGTCCATGATGGAATCTGAGATGGATGAGCATCTCGGATACGAGAATTACGAGCGAAGTGATAATGATAATTATCGTAATGGAACAAAAAGAAAAACAGTTCGCAGCAACTATGGAGAATTTCAGATCGACGTTCCTCAGGACAGGCAAAGCAGCTTTGAACCTAAAGTAGTAAAGAAACGCCAGAAAGATATTTCCGGCATCGATCAGCAGATCATCAGTATGTACGCCAGAGGGCTTACAACACGTCAGATCTCAGAACAGATCGAAGAGATCTATGGCTTTGAATGCAGTGAGGGATTCATCTCCGATGTTACAGATAAGATCCTTCAGGAAATCGATGACTGGCAGAACAGACCGCTTGATGACATTTATCCTGTATTGTTCATAGATGCGGTGCATTTCTCAGTAAGAGATGATAATCGTATCCGGAAGCTTGCAGCCTATGTGATACTTGCCATAACTTTAGATGGTAAAAAAGATGTGATCAGCCTGCAAATCGGAGAAAACGAAAGCAGCAAATACTGGCTGGGAGTTCTTAATGATCTGAAGAATCGTGGTGTGAAAGATGTGATGGTCATTTGTGCAGATGGTCTTACCGGTATCAAGGAGGCTATCAATGCGGCATATCCTGATGCAGAGTATCAACGCTGTATCGTTCATCAGGTGCGTAATACGCTGAAATATGTATCTTACAAGGATATGAAAAACTTTGCATCTGATTTGAAAACGATCTATCTTGCTCCGAATGAACAGCAAGGATATGATAATCTGCAAAGGGTCAAGGAGAGATGGGACGAGAAATATCCTAATGCTATGAAAAGCTGGGAGCAGAATTGGGATATCCTCACGCCGATCTTCAAATTTTCTGCTGATGTCCGGAAGGTTATTTACACCACAAATGCCATCGAAAGCCTGAACAGTACATACAAGAAACTGAATCGCCAGAGAACGGTATTCCCAAGCGATAAGGCGTTATTGAAATCCCTGTATTTGTCCACACTGCAAGCCACTAAAAAATGGACACAGCCACTGCGAGGCTGGGGCAAGGTTTATGGGGAATTTGCTGTAATGTATGAAGGAAGGATTCCTCTTTAAAGTCTCACAGTATATGCCAAAGACTCCCTCAAAATGAAGGAGTCCTTGACATGCTTAAAAGCATATTTTATATTGTTGTTATCAATCTGGAATTGCTAAGAACAGCGATTCCTCATCTGTGATTACCATAGAAGGCTAATTTACAGACTTTATTTCACAGTCTCCAGCCAACTTTATCCCATGATGAATTTTCCGGAAATATTGTAGCTAATAGTTATTTAAACTGTTGTATTTGTTTAAAAATTAAAAAATATTTAATGAGTCTTCCGCATCTACCCACATCTGCAAATTTCCATCAAGATATAATCTTGCATATTCAAGAGGATCATCAATGGCGAGTGCGTTTAATGCACAGTCTGATCCTGATGTGGTTTTTAAGTCCTTTTCAGCTTCCCAACAGTCAATGCGGAGCATATAGCCAACAGAGGTGTAAACATCAATACTGTTGCGCTTGGGATTGTATTCTGCAAATATTGTTCTCATCGTATCAAATCTCCTTATCGTTAAATCAATCATTTGTTGCAAAAATCAGAAGCATTTCAATCAGTTCACCATGTCACTTTTATTTTGTGTTATACTGTTTTATAGATTTTTCTTGCCCTTGTATTTGCCCTTATCAGAGTTCGTAAACGCTGACGGGACGATATAACACAAGGGAAACAATAAGGGAAAGCTCACCTGCGATAAATCCAGTGTTTTCAAGGGTTTGCAGAGAATTTAATAACAAAATATAACAGTTATTAAATTCCCTAAAACAGGTGAAATCTCAATCGGAAGTTGTATAATAAAAATACTTGTCAAAGAACCTTTACCCCTCTATTTATTCATTGTAAAAGGTTAATTGCTTTACTTTGAACATTATTCTCTTGCAAAATAGTGTTCAAAGGAGAAGAACGATAGGAATTAGAAAAAGGAGCGATACTATGAATATAGGAAATCAAATATCGAATATTCGTAAAGAACAGCAATTAACACAAGAGGAATTTGGCCGATTATTTCACGTTACACGGCAAACAGTTTCAAATTGGGAAAACGAAAAAAGTTATCCTGATTTACAAATACTTGTAGACATGAGCAATCAGTTTGAAATCTCTTGAAATCTCTCTTGATACATTATTAAAGGAGAATTCCAAAATGGTAAAAGCAATAGATAAAGAAAGAGTATTAGGTACAATCAAACACGAAAAATCAATCATAGACTTTTTTACGGGTGCAGGTACTGGTATTGTTGCATCTTGTTTATTTTCTCCAGATTCAACAGTACGAACAGTAGCAATCATTGTTGGACTTGTAATGATAGGAATTGGTTGGTATAAAAAAGCAAAGTGTGATAAAAAGGTATTCAAGTATATGGAAGAACACGAAGAGGTTTGATTTTAGATAGCGACAAATACCAGTTTGACGAAATAAAGAAATTATTGGAGAGGAAAAATATGGTTGGAAGAATTTATCACGTTGGATTAACGGTTTCTGACTTGGATCGCTCGATTGCTTTCTACAGAGACATCCTTGGACTTGAATTTCAAGGAGAAATTTTTATGGAAGGCGAAGAAACAGATAAAATGTTTCGTAGAGCAAATTGCAAAGCAAGAGTTGCTTATTTGAATGGCTCCAAGGCTGTTGAAGCACCACCGGTCGAACTGATTCAGTTTGTAGACAATGAAGTACATCAAATGCAATCAGATTTGTTTACGACATCTATCTCAGAAGTGTGTTTCTATACGGATGACATTGATTCTGTCTACAGAACCCTGATTGAAAATCATGTGGAGTGCTTGTCTGAACCACAGTATTTCGATTTCAGGGCTGATGGATTCGGGGAAAGCAGAGCGTTTTATTTCAGAGACCCGGATGGAATCATTCTTGAGATGATGCAGCCTTTGTAAAAGGACAATAATCAGAATTTGGGAGGGAACTTAGATGGTATTCGAAAAAATTGATAGAAGTAGTTGGAAACGGAACGAGTATTTTGAAAATTACTTTACGAATATACCTTGCACATACAGTATGACTGTTAAATTGGATATTACACAAATAAAAAAGAAACGAATGAAATTATACCCTGCGATGCTTTATTATCTTGCAACGATTGTAAACCGTCATTCAGAGTTTAGAACGGCAATTAATCAGGAGGGTGAACTGGGAATATATGACGAGATGATACCCAGCTATACCATATTCCATGAGGACACAGAGACATTTTCCAACCTTTGGACACCATACATACCAGATTTTGAAGCATTTTCTATGGCGTATGCGAATGATATGCAACGGTATGGAAGCAATTATGGAATGATAGGAAAACCAGATGTACCCGAAAATGTTTTTAATGTATCGATGATACCATGGTCAACCTTCGATGGCTTTAATCTGAATTTGCAGAAAGGATATGATTATTTGATTCCTATTTTTACGATGGGGAAATATTACAGAGATGATGAAAAAATCATACTTCCTCTTGCCATCCAAGTGCATCATGCAGTGTGTGATGGATTTCATATCTGCCGGTTTGTCAATGAACTGCAAGAATTGATAAATAGTTAACTTCCAGTTTGTCGGACTCACAAAAATTTAATATCAAACTAATACAAGCACTTTAGCCAATTAAGGTTAAGGTGCTTTTTTGCGCCTTGGAAGGAGGTGGTTACAACTAAACACATCGGGAAAAGCCCGATTCAATCATTACAACAGGCTATGCCTGATCATATAGAGTAACTTTTAACAGCCAGTTAGGGATTATCACTGCTGGCTTATTTTTTTATCGAAAAGGAGACAAACAACATGAGAAAAGAACAGA
>ERZ824978.3399-NODE-3399-length-11965-cov-22.318220_pt1 | contig 11965 bp, 10 predicted proteins | sample MGYA00519860_ERZ824978 | MGnify/ENA primary metagenome ERZ824978 (study PRJEB31778, sample SAMEA3449184) | human gut metagenome | biome: human gut; feature: human-associated habitat; material: faeces | place: United Kingdom | collected 2010/2012 ... | reverse complement strand
TCAGGCGATGCCTTCCTGATTAAAATTAAGATTTTAATCAGGAAATAGTATCAGTCGTGGGGCTGGCAGCTCCGCCGGAATGGCCGATGATGCAGATGTCCTCAACGAAGTCGATGGAATACATTTCAGACAGCTGTACCGTGCCGGAAATGGTATTGAGAATGCTCATGGTCATAGTAATCTTGATGTCGCCCTCCGCGGAGCAGGCAGTGCCCTGCTTGATGAGCATCGAGAATGCAGGAATCAGCATGGAGTCCAGTTTGCCGGCCACACCCTTGGCAAAACCGTCGTAGTGGGAAGCCACAAACGCAATCTTTTCGTCCTTGACCCACTGCTCAAAGGCAACAACATAACGGGCCATATCCCAGACCTTTTCGATCGTGCCGCCGCCCTCAATATCAAAGGTATCCAGAATATCCTGTGCCTTGGCACGAATCGCTTCTTCATCGGTGATGTTATCGGCAATGGCCCACATTTTTTCCCAGTCAAACTGCTTGGTGTAAAGCCACATGCGGTTGTATAGGTTGGTTTCGTCAATGTACAGGTCCATCATGCCGGGGTACGGGCGGCCGATCTGGGCAAGGTTGGTATCGCGGAAGCGGCGGCGCACCTGTGCAGCACGGCACCAATCTTCAATTTCAGCCTGCACACCGGGGTCACCGCCCTCGACCACGCCGGTGATAACGGCATGGCGCTTACCGGCGCGTTCCAGGTCGGCAACCATTTCACCAACGGCACCACAGGCGTACAGTTCACCTAGCCAGGTTGGTGTATCAGTGTTGGCATAATCCGGGGCTTTCTTCTTCTGCACATTGACCAGTACAACGGGTACATCCAGATCGCGCACGGCGGGCAGCATGTTGTAAGAGGTTGCATAGGTCAGCAGCTGCAGAATAACCAGGTCAACGTCTGCGGCACGGAACTTATCGCCCGCTGCCATGGACTGCTCTTTGGTGGTAACAATGCCGCCGTCAATGACCTCAACGGTATCGGGAATGGTCTTTTTGAAAGCGGCATACTGACCCTCAAATTCAGGAACCAGGGTTGGGAACTGCGGCAGATAGGCACCCAGAGCAATGGCAAACACGCCAACACGGGCTTTGGTTTCAACTAACATGGATATTACCCCCTGTAATAAAATTTATTGCGGATCACATTCCAAAATGGTGAACGACTTTTTGATGGAGGCGCGTGCATCCGCAAGGTCTTTGAACTCCCCTGCACGGATCATCTGCACCATCAGGTTGCCAAGGGCGGTACCCTCGGTAGGGCCTGCAAACACGGGCAGCTGGGTGGCATTTGCGGTCATCTGGTTCAGGTACATATCCTGGCTACCGCCGCCCACAATATTGATGCTGGTATATTCTTTGCCGGTCAGGCTTTGCAGCTCTTGAATAGCGGCCTGATAATCATGCGAAAGCGAGTTGTAAATGGTCTGCATCACTTCGCCGGTGGTGGCAGGAACCGGTTTGCCGCCGTCTTTGCAGGCAGCCTTGACTTCTTTGATCATGGATTTCGGCGCCAGGAAGCGGTCGTCGCCAGTGGATACGATCCCGGCAAAGCTGCTGGCTTCCTGCGCGGCGGCAATCAATTCCGGGAAAGACGGGCGGGTTCCGGTCTGCTCGCCAAGTTCACGCCGCACAGACTGGATCATCCACAGGCCCATAATGTTCTTAAGGTAACGGTAGCGGTATTCATAGCCGCCCTCGTTGGTAAAATTGGCCTGCATGCTGGCAGGGGTCGTGATGGGGTCTTTGTTTTCCACACCCAGCAGGCTCCATGTGCCGCTGGAAAGATAAACGGCCTTATCATCCCTTGCGGGAACAGCCAAAAAGGCGGAGCCGGTATCATGTGTAGCGGGCAGTACGACGGTGCAGTCAAAGCCGACATAATCCTTGACGGCGGAGCTCAAATTTCCCAGTTTGGTGCCGGGGGTGCTGATTCTGCCAAAGATTTTGCGCGGCAGACCAAGCCGGTTGATGATTTCATCGTCCCAATCCTTGCTTATAGCGCCCACCAGGGCAGTGGTGGAAGCATTGGTGTACTCGTTGGCCATCACGCCGGTCAGGCGGTAATTCAGGTAATCCGGCACCATCAAAAAATGCTCGGCAGCGGCAAGCTGTTCCGGGTGCTCTTTCTTTAAGGCACACAGTTGGTAAACCGTGTTGAACGACTGGTACTGGATGCCGGTACGGGCGTAAAGTTTTGTAAACGGCAGAATGGGTTCCAGTTCCTCCCGCATGGCGGCGGTGCGGCCATCGCGGTAAGCAACGGGGTCCCCGATAGGGGTACCATCGGCATCCAGAAGCAGAAAGTCAACAGCCCAGGTATCAATACCGACCGTTGTGGGCGTATAGCCTGCATCGTGGGCGGCTTTTAGCCCCTCGATCACATTCTGAACCAGGCCTTCCATATCCCAGCAAAGGTGACCGTTCTTTTCAATCAGGCGGTTTTCAAAGCGGTAGACTTCATGCAGGGCCATAACACCATGCTCCACGGTGCCAATAATGTGCCGGCCGCTGGATGCTCCGATATCTACAGCAAGATAACAGGTTTGCATCTTTCTCTCCTTTTGGTAAAATGCGAATCAGGCGAACTGCCTTATGCTATTAGTATAGCGGCATAATATCCGGCATTCCATGGTTTGAAGTGGACAGTTTTTTGTGAAAATTCTACTTTGCCATTCCCTGCTGGCAAAGGCGGTTTCGCTGCTTTTGCTTGACTTATAGTAATGGGAAAAAATTAAGTCTGTGTTTTTTCGATGACAAGGCGAAGCTTGTTGTAATACTGTCGCAGTGCCCGGCGAAAATGCTAAGGCAACACCGCACAATTCCCGCCTTACGGCTTAAGCACCGCTCCGGCGGCTGCGGCACGGCATCTGCGTTGCCAAAATGCTCGATAATGTCGGGTTGCGGTACCCGCATCGTGCTTCGGGGGCAAAAGCCCCTCGCACTCTGCGACCGCTGCCCCTGCTTCGGTTCGCTGTTTCCGCCACTGGCGGCGCTCACCTTTGCAGCATCCAGTATTATCTGCGCTTTTGGCTTGGCATCTGCCGCACCTCGCTCGCCGTATCGGCACTTAGAATTATGCGGTATTGCCCTTATAATGTTTGTTGCACGTTATAAAATGTTTTGCAGGGAACGGTCTTGACCGTTCCGGGGCCTTGCGGCAAATGTGTTTTACGTTTTCCCTCGCAAATCTTGTTGGCTCTGTTCCCTCAATTTTCCCTCTTGCCAAGGGGCATAGAATACGATATAATAGAAAATAATTGTGCGGATTTATGCCCCTGTGGGATGGGCGGTGACGCACGGCAAATCAGGCGGCGCGGTATAGGCGCTGCCTATAGTTCGCCGCAACTGCGGTCACTGAAAAGGAGCGTCATCATGAAAGGTATCATCCTCGCCGGCGGTGCTGGTACCCGCCTGTACCCGCTGACCATGGTCACATCCAAGCAGCTTCTGCCTGTGTATGATAAGCCCATGATCTATTACCCGCTGTCTACCCTGATGCTGGCAGGCATCCAGGATATCCTGATCATTTCCACCCCAACCGATACGCCGCGCTTTGAAGCGCTGCTGGGGGATGGCAGCCAGTACGGCCTGCACCTGCAATATAAAGTGCAGCCCTCCCCGGACGGTCTGGCACAGGCCTTTATCCTGGGTGAAGAGTTTATTAACGGTGAGCCCTGCGCTATGGTGCTGGGCGATAATATTTTCTACGGCGCAGGTTTCTCCAAGCGGCTCAAGTCCGCTGCCGCCAACGCCGAAGCCGGCCGCAGCACTGTGTTCGGCTACTATGTCACCGATCCCGAACGCTTCGGTGTGGTGGCATTTGACGAAAACGGCCAGGCAACTTCCATTGAAGAAAAGCCCGCACAGCCCAAGAGCAACTATGCGGTTACCGGCCTGTATTTTTACAGCAAAGATGTGTGCGAAAAGGCAAAACAGGTAAAGCCCAGCGCCCGCGGCGAACTGGAAATTACCACCCTGAATGAGATGTACCTGCAGGAAGGCAAGCTGGATGTGCAGCTGCTGGGCCGCGGTTATGCCTGGCTGGATACCGGTACGATGGACAGCCTGGTGGAAGCCGCCGACTTTGTGCGCATGATCGAACAGCGCCAGGGCATCAAGATCTCCGCCCCGGAAGAGATCGCCTATAAATACGGCTGGATCAACCGCGGCAAACTGTTGGAAAGCGCCGAGCGCTATGGCAAAAGCCCCTATGGCCAGCATCTGCGCAATGTTGCCGATGACCGCCTGAAATATTGATGCGGTATAAAGAAAGAGGCACAAGATGAAAATTCTGATTACCGGCTGCCATGGACAGCTTGGAACCGAGCTGCAAAAACAGCTGGCTGATGAAGAATGCGCCCTTGGCCCGCTGCCGGAGCGCCTGCGCAAAGCAACGGTGATCGCCGTTGATGTGGATGAGCTGGATATTACCGACCGCGAAGCCACTGTGACCTATATCCGCCGCATCCAGCCGGATACCGTCATCAACTGCGCTGCTTTTACCAACGTGGATGGCTGCGAAACCAACCGCGATGCCGCTTACCGCGTCAACGCCCTTGGCCCGCGCAACCTGGCATTGGCATGCGAAAAGATCAATGCCCGCCTGATCCATATTTCTACCGACTATGTATTCCCCGGTACAGCCAACGGCGGTGTGGCGTTGGATGAAAGTGCCCTGCCCGCCCCCATTTCGGCCTACGGCCAGACCAAGCTGCTGGGCGAAACCTATGTGCAGCAGTTCTGCCGCCGCCACTTTATCGTGCGCACGGCTTGGCTGTACAGCTATTACGGCAAAAACTTTGTCAAAACTATGGTCAACCTGGCCAAAACGCATGACACCCTGAATGTTGTCAACGATCAGCTGGGCAACCCCACCAATGCGGTGGATCTGGCCTACCATATCTTAAAGCTGGCCGTCAGCCATGATTACGGCATTTACCACTGCACCGGCAGCGGCATTTGCAGCTGGTATGATTTCGCATCCGAGATCATCCGCCTGTCCGGCCTGCCGTGCACCGTAAAGCCCGTTACCAGCGCACAATATAAAGAGATGAACCCCAAATCCGCAGACCGCCCGGCATGGAGCGCACTGGAAAACCGCGCCCTGCGGTGCAGTGTCGGCGATGACATGCGCGACTGGAAAGATGCAATTCAGGACTTTTTCAATAATTGGGATGGTAAATAAATGAAAACTTATCTTGTTACTGGCTGTGCCGGTTTTATTGGCTCCAACTTTGTCCACTATATGCTGGAAAAATACCAGGATATCCGCCTGGTCAACCTGGATAAGCTGACCTATGCCGGCAACCTGGAAAACCTGGAAGATATCAAGGACGATGCCCGCCATATCTTTGTTAAGGGCGATATCTGCGATAAGGCTCTTGTCACTGACCTGATCGCCAAATATGACCCGGATTACGTCATCAACTTTGCTGCCGAAAGCCACGTTGACCGCAGCATCCGCAACCCGGAAATTTTTGTTGAGTCCAATGTTCTGGGCACCGTTAACCTGCTGCAGTGCTGCAAGGATGCCTGGTACGATGCCGACGCCAAGACCTGGAAGGAAGGCAAAAAGTACCTGCAGGTTTCCACCGATGAAGTATACGGTGCCCTGGGCGCCGAAGGCTACTTTATGGAAACGACCCCGCTGTGCCCGCACAGCCCGTACTCCGCTTCCAAAGCCAGCGCCGATATGTTCGTGAAAGCATTCCATGATACCTATGGCATGCCCATCAACATCACCCGCTGCTCCAACAACTATGGTCCGTATCAGTTCCCCGAAAAGCTGATTCCGCTGCTCATCAACAACGCCAAGCACCACAAGACCCTGCCGGTTTACGGCGATGGTATGCAGATCCGTGACTGGCTGTATGTCATGGACCACTGCAAAGCCATTGATATGGTTGCCAACGGCGGCAAGGACGGCGAAGTTTACAATGTCGGCGGCCATAACGAGCGCCCCAACATCTTCATCGTCAAGACTGTCATCGAGCAGCTGCATGACCGCTTGAAGGATGAGGGCATCAGCGAAGAGCTGATCAAGCACGTGGCGGACCGCCTGGGCCATGACCGCCGTTACGGCATTGACCCCACCAAGATCAAGAACGATCTGGGCTGGTACCCCGAAACCCCGTTCGAGAAGGGCATTGTGCTGACCATTGACTGGTACCTGGCCCACGAAGAGTGGATGGACCACGTGACTAGCGGCAACTACCAGAAGTATTACGAGCAGATGTACAAAAACAAGTAATGCTGCCGCACATTTGTTAAATTCTGCAAAACACCCCGCCGCCGCTTTGCAAAGCGGCGGCGTTTGTGGTATACTAGTTCTGCTGTTTGTGACAGCAGAACAAAGAATAGTGAATAAAGAATAAATAATAATGAAGGTGAATCGCCGTGCCTGCGGCACAGCTTATAAAAATTGGGCGCTGCTTTTGGTAAGCAATCAAGCCTAACCCGGCGTGCGGAGCCTATTTTAATCATGCGCGCACGGCGCGCATACCACCATTATTCTTTATTATTTTTTAATTATTATTTTACTTGATTGATCTTGAGGTTTTTTTGAATGGCAATTTCCAGAGAAGAACAACTGCGCAATAACCGCCGCTTTTCACGCCAAATCGTGGGTGCAGTGGCAATCGTATTGATTATCATTGGTCTGTTTACCGTATTAAGCTGGGTGGTTGGCGTGCTGCGCAGCGCGTTGGATGATACCGAACGCCGCCAGAGCTATGCCGACCGTCTGTACGGTCTTGTCATGTTTGACACTATGCCGTTTGACGATGTGAGCAAGGTGGATCAGTCGGAGTTTTTACAGGCTGCCATCTGGGGCGCCGTGTACCAGATCCAAAAGCGGGATAACGGCCTGAGCGACTATGAGCGCGACAGCGAAACCGGCTCCATCATTCTGCCCAAACTGGAAGTTGACACCTACCTGACCAACCTGCTTGGCCCGGATTACAAGATCACCGATGGCTCTTTCCAGACCGAAGAGTTCAATTATACCTATGACGAGGAAAAGCAGGGCTATCTGGTTCCTGTTACCAGCATGGTGGCTATGTATACCCCGGAAGTGGAAAAGATTTCCACCCAGAGCGGCAAGACCTATGTGACGGTTGGCTATATCCCCACCATCAACAATAGCTCCAGCGGCGAGATCAACCTGACCGCCCCCACGGAGCCGACCAAGTATATGGACTATGTGTTCACCCGCGGCGAGGGCCGTAAGTGGTATCTGAGTGCATTGCAGGAAAGCGATATGCAGCCCGAAGTGTCTGCTTCGACCGCAGCCCCGACCACCGATTCCGGTGACCCGCAGGAGTTGGTGCAGAACAACCTGGATTCCACCGTGGCCGATACCGGCAATCCCACAGGTGATACCGCCGACGGCACCGCTGAACCGGACAGCACGGCGGACGACCAGACCGATGCCCAGAGCGAACCTGAAGCTGATACCGGGGATACCGGTGGGGATACGCAGGATAGTTCAGGTACGGAATAAGCTCCTGCTGACAAAACGATAATTTTGATGAAGCTGCACAGCCTAAACGCTGTGCAGCTTTTTGTATGGTAGGGCGGGGTCACCCGCCCCCCCATTGAAGGCGGCCCGACCGTACAATAAAAATGTGTGATATACCTTGCCCCACAGTAGGGGAGCAACGTCCCCGACACCGCAGACAAACCTTGCGGCAAGATGTGCCAAAGCTCCGGAATGGTCAAGACAGCTCCCTACAGAGCAAGGTATCATGTGTACCAAACAGAAAAACGACCGGTGGAACAGCCAGCCCTCTGGCCGCCGCAGAGAAACGCTGCCAATGCATAAAACATGCCGCCGCGCAGTTATACTACCCCTACACAACATCAGCTCAACAACAAAAATGACAAAACAGACTGCAGAAGACCGCACTTTTTTGATTGACAAAACAAGCGCGGCGTGATAATATGATAGCTGTACATTGCCCTGTATTTTTAACGTTGAACAGATGTTAAATACTTGTGCAATGGCAACACGGAAAAGTAGGAGAACATAGCATGAGACGGACTTTGGCAGCGCCGGGCCTTGCAGCTGTGCTGGGTATGGCATTGCTGCTGACTGCCTGCGGTAAAACAAACGCACATAACAATACGGCAGGCGAAACGGTCAGCACGGCACTGTTTGACTTTTCCATTACGGATGTCAGCCTGGTGGAAAGCTACCCCGGCATTGATATCCCGGATGGCGAATGCCTGGTGCGCATGCGCCTGAACATCAAGAACACCAGCAGCCAGACCTACACGATGTTCCTGCAGGATTTCCAAATCCAGTGGGGCGAGGGCGACAGCGATTACGGCACCTGCCTGAACGCAGTGGATGATACCATGATGCCGTATGCTTATGAGCTGACCCCCGGCCAGGAGCGCAGCGACTGGCTGATGGCTGAAATCCCCGATGGCAGCACCAGCTGCACCATTGCGTATCAGGAATACAAGACCGATGGCAGCAAAGGCGATGCCTACTTTGTGGAGGCAGCTCTGTGAGCCAGCAGTCGCGCATTCTTGCAGGGGTGTTTTGCTCCGGTATGGCGGCGGCGTTGATTGCTATGGCGGCACTGCAACTGCCCAACTGGCTGCAGCAGCGCAAGATGGTGAGCGAGAGCCCGCCGGTGGTGCAGACTGCAGAACCAGAGCAGACGCCGGAGCCGCAGGTTACCGCGGCCCCCACCGTGCAGCCCGCCGTTACCCCGGAACCGCGGGATTTTACCGCACTGCTGGAGCGTAACCCCGAAGTGATTGGCTGGATCAAGATCGACGATACCGATGTTGACCTGCCGGTGATGCAAAGAGAAGGGGACAACAGCTACTACTTAAAGCACGACCTGGATGGCAACTGGGATGACCTGGGCCTGCCGTACCTGGATTATGAGTGCGATATCCAGCAAAGCCGCCATTTGATCCTGTACGGCCACAACATGGGCGTGGGGGATACGGTGCGGTTTTCCAGCCTGCAAAATTACCGCGAGCCGGAATATTATCAGGAACACCCGGTCATTGAGCTGGACAGCCTGAACGGCGGCCAGTACTACAAGATCGTGGCAGTTTATGCAATTACCACGCGCGAAAGCGATGGCGATGTGTTCCACTTTAACCAGTATGTGAACTTTGCCGATGATGCGGCAGAGCAGGAATACCTGGATGAAGTGGCCAAGCGCGCGTTTTATACCACGGGCGATTATGCCCGCGCAGACGAACGGCTTTTGACATTGTGTACCTGTACCTATGAAATGTCGGATGCCCGCCTGCTGATTATGGCACGCCCGCTGCGGGACGGGGAAACGCTGATGGCGGATGAAGTTATCATCAATCCGGACCCGCTGCTTCCAGCCCGCTGGCCGGCCGGGGCGTAAAATTTTTATTTGAATTCTGGGCACAAAGGCAACAGCAATCCGTACCTTTGCGTTTGGGATATAATTTTGGAAAGGGAGTAAAATTATGCAAAAGACGAGCAGGTTTTCACGTCTGCTTACGCTGGTTACGGCTGTTGCCTTGGCAGTTTGTCTGCCTGTATCGGCGTATGCAGAAACCGAGACCACCGAGGAAGCTGCTGCACCCGCAGTAGTGGAGGAGGCTGCACAGGACAACACCGCTGACGAAGCTGCAAGCGAAGACAGCGCTTCCTGTGTGCGCGTGGTGGATGTTACCATTTTTATGGACACCACCAAGGGCCATTTCGAGAGCGATCCCGACAATGTTGCCCTGACTTATCTGAACCGTGCCGAGTTTGAGGAGACTCCGATCACTCTGCCCACCGTTATCGCAAACGAGGGCTGGGAGTTCAAGGGCTGGGACGTTTGGGGCAAAGAGCACTTTGTCCTGGGCGCCGATGCTACTGAACTGGGCACCAGCGGCCTTGGTGCATTCCCGGTTGGCAGCCTGGTAGGCGGTATCTACCTGTACCCCATCTTTATGGAAGCTCCGAAGCCGGTTGAGCCTACTCCGACCACTCCGGTCGAGCCTACCCCGACCACTCCGGTTGAGCCTACCCCGACCACTCCGGTTGAGCCTACCCCGACCACTCCGGTTGAACCTACCCCGACCACTCCGGTCGAGCCTACCCCGACCACTCCGGTCGAGCCTACCCCGACCACTCCGGTCGAGCCTACTCCGACCACTCCGGTCGTGACCCCGACCACCCCGGTTATCCCGGAGACCACTCCGACCAATACTCCGGCAAACACCCCGACTGAGGAAACCAATACCCCGGACAATACTCCGACCAACACCCCGGATGTTACCAAGTCCAACACCCCCGCTGATAACTCCAGCAAGATCATCCCGCAGACCGGCGTTTCCAGCACCAACAGCAACTCTGTTGCAGGTCTGGCCATCGTTCTGGTTGCCGCACTGGGCGGCGCTGCCGCTTACCTGTTCATCAACCGCAAGAAGCTGAACTGATAAGTGTAAAGTGATAGAGCTTTGAATTATTTAAAAACAGCCTTCGGCATTTGCCGAAGGCTGTTTTTGTGGTTAAGAACTTGAGTGAAGAAAAACCACCAGCTAAGCTGGTGGAATAAAAAAGGCTTTAGCCCTAGACAAAGAGAAAGCTCCCCGTAGAATAGAGTGTGGGTTTGCCAACCACATTCTAGGAACAGAGAGGTTTATCTTTGAAATGAAAAATAACAAAGACGTAGATGGTTTAAGGCATACGACATGGAGATGTCAATACCATGTAGTGTTTGCACCGAAATATCGGAGAATGGTGATGTTGCAAATCCGAAAGTGTACAACGGCGTGATGAGAAAACTAGAAAGGCTACAAAATGAGTGAGCTTTTGGAAACTGTAATTAAGGCTGACGCTGGGCATGTTTGGCGCGTGCTAGATGAATTTATGGATGCGCTAAAAGAAACAAAACCGGACGTGTATAGGGATTTGGTGCACGACTTGCAAAGAAAATAGGCAAATGTGTACGAAAGTGTGTACTAACAAAAGAAAACACCGTAGATTTTAACGAATCTACGGTGTTTTCTATGGTGCGCGGTACAGGACTCGAACCTGTGACCTCCTGCACGTCAAGCAGATGCTCTACCAGCTGAGCTAACCGCGCATGTCCTTGCGACTTGTATACTATACCAAATCCAAGCAGAAAAAGCAAGCCCTTTTTTCGAAAAAAATGAAAAAATTCAGAAAATACATGAAATTGAACGCACCACCGCAAAAGAAATTTGCAAATGCGGAAGGGCTTTTCCTTGCCGCATACACGGCTTTGTGGTATACTGATACAGTTAAATGGGGATAGTGCACCCTTTTGCCGGTGCGGCGTTTCCTGAATAGATTCAAACACAGGGAAAGGGGATACTATGCGGGTTTTGGGCATCGACCCCGGCTATGCGATCGTGGGCTGGGGCGTTGTGGAATATGCAGGCAACCGTTTTGCGCCCATCGCTTACGGCGCAGTGTGTACCGATAAGGACACGCCGTTTGAACAGCGCCTGATTGAAATTTATGACGGCATCAAGGATATCTGTACCCGCTATCAGCCGGAAGCACTCTCCATTGAAAAGCTGTACTACCAGCATAACCAGACGACCGTCATCGGCGTGGCGGAAGCCCGCGGGGTGATTTTGCTGGCTGCCGCGCAGTGCGGCGTACCAATTTATGAGTACACCCCCATGCAGGTCAAGCAGGCTGTGACCGGGTATGGCAAGGCGGTAAAAAAGCAGATCCAGGAAATGACCCGCATCATGCTGCACCTGCAAACCATCCCCAAGCCGGACGATACAGCGGACGCCCTGGCCATGGCCGTAGCGCACTGTCACTGCTCCCGCAGCCGCCTGATGGGCACCGCCCCAAGATAAGGGCCGCAGGGCAAATAACCCGGCGCACGGCAACATAGAATCATAATGGTGTAAGAGCACATTTCAGGGCAACACCGCACAATTCCCGCCTAACGGCTTAAGCACCGCTCCGGCGGCTGCGG
>ERZ824978.3394-NODE-3394-length-11996-cov-3.038690_pt1 | contig 11996 bp, 8 predicted proteins | sample MGYA00519860_ERZ824978 | MGnify/ENA primary metagenome ERZ824978 (study PRJEB31778, sample SAMEA3449184) | human gut metagenome | biome: human gut; feature: human-associated habitat; material: faeces | place: United Kingdom | collected 2010/2012 ... | reverse complement strand
AGACTTTTTCGAGAACCGGGATCCACGTATGGCAATGACAATTGTTCCGTTTGCAACAGCATATAACAAGAGTGTGTTGGATGGAACGTATGATCCGAACGATTATGAATGGTTAGGGTATGAGTATTCTCCTTCTCCTGTTAAAACAACCGTTCAGAGAATTTCTGACGGTGCACAAGTGGGAAATAATGATTCTAAAGCAAGAGCGGAACATGCTTCCTATACAGGTTTATTATTTAAGAAATATGTTGATGAGTCATTTTTGGAAAATGGTAAAGCTGGTGCACCGACTACTTATCCGATGTTGCGTTACGGTGATGTTCTGTTGATGTATGCTGAAGCGATGAATGAGATGAATCAGTGTAGCCAAGAAGTGCTGGATGCTACGATTAATAAATTGCGTGAAAGGGCTTATAACGGAACAGATCTTGAGTATCCACGAGTAACGGAAGGATCACAGCAGCAGTTACGTACGGTTATCCGTACCGAGCGTTTTATTGAAATGGCTTGGGAAGGTCATCGTTATAGTGATTTAATTCGTTGGAAGATTGCAGGGAAGGTATTTAATCGTCCAATTTATTTCTTGAATCGTGCGTGGTCCGGTAATACCTCTTGGAATGGTGATGAAAGTTCTGTCTCGGCCGAATACAAGCAGTTGATTCAGAACTGGAAAGATGGTAACTATCCGATAGGTGGTATTCCACAGATTGATGAAGACGGTATTGCAGATTTGAGTGGAATGGCGGAAAAGGGGTATATTACCGTGGCAACCGAACGTAAATTCGATGAAAGTCGTGATTATTTGTGGCCGGTTCCTGCAGCAGATAGATTAATTAACGAAAATCTGTCACAGAATCCGAAATGGTGATCGGTTTGGGATAGATTCGATATGATATTCATTTAAGGGTTCCTCGGCTTTATATGGTTATATAGAGGATGAGGAACCCTTGTTGTAAAAAATCAAATAATATGAAACTGAATAGTGTAATAGGATTACTGACTGTATTTTCGGTATTAGGATGTACTGCCCAAAAGGATGTCAAAAAAATACCGGAATCGATTTCCGGTATTTATCCCCGTTTGGCTTACTATAATAATGAAGGCGAATGTGGGACAGGGGCAGTCGTACCTTGGGCGGATCGTTTATGGGTGGTTACTTATGGGCCTCATTTACCGAATGGCTCTTCTGATAAATTATATGAAGTGACGTCCGATTATCGGCAGATCATGCATAAGGAGAGTATTGGAGGTACACCTGCAAACAGAATGATTCATAAAGAAAGCAATCAACTTTTTATAGGCCCTTATGCGATTGATAAAACAGGAAAAGTTCGTGTTATTCCATATACCGTAATGTCTGGTCGGCATACCGGAAATGCCCGTCATTTAACAGATCCGTCAAATAAAATTTATTATGGGACAATGGAAGAAGGATTTTATGAAGTGGATGTGAATACGTTGGAAGTAAAAGAATTGTATCAGGATGGCAATAAGAAACAACAGAAAAAAAATGATACGGATGCCGGACCGATAAATGCTTTATTACCGGGAGTACATGGCAAAGGGTTGTATTCTGGACAGGGTTGTATGTATTTTACCAACAATGGAGAAGGGACACAAGAAGCATTAAAGAAGTTTCATGTGGAGGCAGGTGTCCTAGCTGAATGGAATGGAAAAGAGTGGAAAGTAGTTCGTCGCAATCAATTTGTCGAAGTGACGGGGCCGGGTGGCATTTATGGAAATACGAATCCGGAAACAGACCCGATTTGGGCAACAGGTTGGGATTATAAATCAGTTATTTTAGGTGTACGCGATGCCGAAAAAGGGTGGGCTTTTTATCGTTTGCCCAAAGCCAGTCATAGTTATGATGGTGCGCATGGATGGAATACAGAATGGCCGCGTATTCGGAATGTCGGGACAGAGTCTCAACCTGATTATCTGATGACGATGCATGGTATGTTCTGGCATTTCCCAGGAATGTTTACGGCCGATAATTCTGCAGGCATTCGTCCTCGCTCCGCTTATTTGAAAGTGATTGGTGATTTTACCCGTTGGAACGATCAGTTGGTTTTCGGTTGTGATGATTCAGCTCAGAAAGAATTCTTGAACAAACGAAAAGCAAAAGGGAGTATAGAGGGACCTGGTCAATCGAACTCTAATCTGTGGTTTACTTCTTTGACAAGACCGGATGAATTAGGACCAGCTACTGCAGAAGGTGCTGTTTGGGCAAAGGAAAGCGTGAAAGCAGGTGAGAGCTCTGAACCGTTCCTTTTTAGTGGCTGGACACATCGTTTCGGTTGGGTCAAAAATGAAGGAAAACAACCGGTGATCTTTACTTTTGAAATAGATGAAGCCGGCAAAAATGAATGGAAGACCTTGAAGAGTGTCACAGTAAATGTAGGAAAGTCGGTCTCTGTCCCTTTTGCTTCTACCGAAAAAGGAGAATGGATTCGTGTAAAAACGGATAAAAATACATTGGCAACGGTTAGTTTCAATTATACGACTGCCGATCCCCGTTCGACTTCTTCTGATCCGATTTACCAAGGTTTGACAACAGTTAAACAAAATACGACAATCGGAGGTTTGTTGTATGGGCTTGGTGACAACCGTCGTGCATTGGGTGTGTTGGCAAATGTGACGGTAGATGGAAAAACATCGGAAACCGGTTATTATGAAATGGGAGATAAATTGGAACTGGTTCGTAAGGAAGATACAAAAACGACTGATTTTATTCGATCAAAGTTTGCCATACCTCAACAAGTCGTTTCGATAGAAGAGGGTTCTGTCTTGATTGTAGATGATTTGAACCGGCGTTGGCGTCTTCCTTTGGGGAATGAAACGTATAAAGAATTGACTAACCAAGGTGTACTGCGTGTTTGTCGGGAAGTGGCAACGGAACGCGATATGTTCTCTTGTATGGGAACTTTTTACGAACTTCCTGCGGAGAATGCGGATGGATATGCAAAAATTCGTCCTATATCAACTCATAATTACCGTATCAACGATTATGCTTCTTACCGAGGTATGCTTGTTTTGACAGGTGTGACATCTGAAGAGGGAAAAGAGAATCCGCATATTATTGTTTCAGACGATGGAAAAGCTGCTGTTTGGGTAGGTGTTATTGATGATTTGTGGACATTGGGTAAACCGGTAGGTCATGGTGGCCCGTGGAAGGATACAAATGTAAAAGCGGGTGTCGCTTCTGATCCGTATCTGATTGGATTCTATGACAAGAAAGAGCTTTCGTTGTCGCATCAATCTGATAAGAAAGTCGTCATTACGGTTGAAGTTGATCCTACCGGCAATGGGGATTGGATGGAGTATGCCGCTTATGCAGTACAACCTGGAGAAAGGTTCGTTCAGCAACTCCCTGAAGCATTTCAAGCAAGATGGATTCGTTTTGTATCGGATACGGATACAAAAGCAACTGCTTGGTTGGATTATAAATAAAATGTAGAAATGACATCCGGTGATGATACTGATAAATCAATTACCGGATGTTGTTGAATTGTAATTTTTAAATCTATAGAATCATGAAATACATTTTAATGTCTGTCTTGTTAGTTTGGGGATGTCTGAATAATACAGTTTTGTCGCAGCAGCAAATAAACTGTAGTGGTGTGTTTCCGCATTTAGCTATGGTTGCAGATCAAACTCCGAGAACTGAAGCTGGGACGGGAGCTTTATTCCCTTGGGCAAATAGATTATGGGTTGTTACTTATGTTGCACATTTTTCCGCGACGGGTTTCGGTACTGGACTTTTTGAAATCAATGATAAGATGGAAATACATAAACGCCCGGAAAGCGTGGTGGGAACATATGCGAATAGATTACTCCACGGTCCTACGAATCAGTTGATCATAGGTCCGTATATAATTGATATGAATGGTAATGTACGAGTAATTGATGGGGTAAAAGATCATCGTTTGGCTGCAACAATGACGCATTTGACAGATCCGAAGAATAAAGTTTATTTTCTGGCTATGGAGGGTCAATTTTTTGAAGTGGATGTGAATACTTTAGATACAAAACCATTATTTAACCTTTATGATGAGTTGAAAGAACCGAAAGGGTCGAAACCTCATTTTAAATCTGGTTTTACAAGGCATGGTAAGGTTGTTGTGTGTAACAATAGTTATTCTACAAAAGATTATAATAAAGATTGGAGTGCAGGCCGTTTAGCAGAGTGGGATGGTAAAGTTTGGAAAATAATAGAAGAGAAGTCGTATACGGAAGTATGGAGCTCTTCTCATTTTGGTGCACCAATTTTGGCTACAGGCTGGGATAATGCTTCTGCTGTAATGAGTGTATTTTTTCCGAATACAAAGGAATGGAAGAGGTATCGTTTGCCAAAATCCAGTAAGACATTCGATGAGACGAGTTGTACGGAGTGGCTGCGTATTCGCGAAGTTGAAACAGAACGTGCAATGATGGATTGCCATGGGTTATTTTATGAAATAGGATTTCATCTATATGTTGATCAGCTGTGGGCTATTCGTCCGGTTTGTTCGCATTTGCGTGTAATCCCAGACTATTGCTCTTGGAGGGGCATGTTGGTGATGGGAGGAAATCAGGCGACGCCGATGAAGTTTGGTACTGCTGATGGAAATCCTTTGGCTGGTCAACCTCAAGCTGGATTGTGGTTCGGTAAGACAGACGATTTGTGGTCGTGGGGTAAACCAACTGGTGAAGGAGGGGTATGGTCTGATGATGAAGTTACGGCCCATGTCCCGTCTGATCCTTTTTTAATGTATGGATTTGATCAGAAATCTCTTCATCTTTGGCATGATTCGAATGAAGCTGTTTCTTTTAAAATAGAAGTAGACGTTGTAGGCAATGGGCAGTTTAAGATTTATGAAACCAAGACTGTCGGTTCTGGTGAATATATGCATTATGAGTTTCCTGAGAGCTTTTCTGCTCGATGGGTACGTGTAACCGCAAATAAAAATTGTAAAGCAACAGCCTGGTTTATTTATAATTAGTTCTATTTTTGCAAAATAGAAAATATAGAGAGTGTTGTGTTTTTCTTTGTTTTTGTTAAATTGTAAATATTAATATCATGAAGACTCGTGTAATTTTATCATTATTATTTTTATTGAGTTTTGGATCGGTTCGAGCTGCAGACCTTTTTATTGAGGCTGAAAGTTTCAGTAACAAAGGTGGTTGGAAGGTAGACCAGCAGTTTATGGATTTGATGGGATCGCCCTATTTGTTAGCGCACGGGATGGGTGTACCTGTCGATGATGCTTCGACCGAAGTGACATTTCCTGAAAAAGGAGAATATTATGTATATGTCCGTACCTATAATTGGACTTCCCCGTGGAAAAAAGGGGAAGGCCCCGGTAAATTCAGTTTGTCTGTCGGAGGAAAGAAGATGACTTCTCCATTGGGAGCGGAGGGTTCTGCCTGGATGTGGCAGATAGCTGGAAAAGTATCTGTCAAGAATCTGAAAACTGTAATCAAGCTGCATGATTTGACGGGATTTGACGGTCGTTGTGATGCGATCTACTTTACCACGGAAGTTGGCAAGATGCCTCCGTCGGATGTAAAGGAACTGGAAGCATTCCGTCGTCAAGCATTGGGATTACCGGATGAAGCACCGGTTGCCGGCGAATATGATCTTGTAGTCGTGGGAGCCGGTATAGCCGGGATGAGTGCCGCTGTGTCGGCAGCCCGTCTGGGTTGCAGAGTAGCTTTGATTAATGACCGTCCTGTGGTAGGTGGTAATAACAGTTCGGAGATACGTGTCCATTTAGGAGGCCGTATCGAAGAAGGAACTTATAAGGAACTTGGCGGTCTGCAGAAAGAATTTGGTCCGGAAAAAGGAGGAAATGCACAACCTGCAGAATATTATGAAGACCAGAAGAAAATGGATTGGCTAGCAGGTGAAAAGAATGTGTCTCTTTTCCTGAACTTTCGTGCGATAGGGGTGACAAAGGAAGGTGATAAGATCACATCGGTTATTGTCAAACACATCGAAAGCGGTAAAGAACTGAAGTTCGAGGCTCCTCTGTTTTCTGATTGTACGGGAGACGGGACGATCGGTTACCTGGCGGGGGCCGACTACCGTATGGGGCGTGAAGGTCGTGACGAGTATGGTGAGAGCATCGCTCCGGAGAAAGCAGACAAGTTGACAATGGGTTCTTCCGTCCAGTGGTATTCTGTGGATAACAAGAAATCGAGTCCTTTCCCGGAGTTCAGCTATGGAGTGGAGTTTAACGACAAGAATTGTGAAAAGGTGATGATGGGAGAATGGACGTGGGAGACAGGTATGAACTTCGACCAGATCAAGGACTTCGAACGTATCCGTGATTATGGAATGTTGGTTGTCTATTCAAACTGGAGTTATCTGAAAAACCGTATGAAGGAAAATGACCAGTATAAGAACCGAAAATTAGGTTGGGTTGCTTATGTCGCCGGCAAGCGTGAATCACGTCGTCTGATGGGGGATTATATTTTAAAGGAAGACGATATCACGAAAAACGTGTCTCATGAAGATGCTTCTTTCGCCACGACATGGAGTATCGATTTACATTGGCAGGATCCGAAAAACAGTGAACATTTTCCAGGCAATGAGTTCAAAGCAGTGACAAAGCATATTCTGATCCATCCGTACGCCGTTCCGTATCGTTGTCTGTATTCTCGTAATGTGGAGAACCTGTTTATGGCCGGTCGTAATATTAGTGTGACTCATGTGGCATTGGGAACGGTCCGTGTGATGCGTACGACAGGAATGATGGGAGAGGTAGTAGGTATGGCTGCATCATTGTGTAAGAAATATGATGTGACACCTCGTGGTGTTTACCGTTCGCATCTGGAAGATTTGAAGACATTGATGAAAGAAGGTGTGAATAAGAAAGGGCTACCGAATAACCAGCGTTATAATGAAGGCGGTATGTTGAAAGACAAACCGGTTGTCCAATAATCAGAAAAGTATGGTGTGTGTCAAAATGTACTTGTCTCTGCGTCAAGCGTGGAGATAATCACATTTTGACACACATCTTTTTAATATATGCCTATAAAACTATTGCAAGTTTAAAAAGCCATGAAACATAAAGCTCTTTATTTATATCTGATATTATTTTTTTTATTGTGCTGTTCCGTTACTACCACCGGACAAGAGAAAAAACAGGAACGGTTTACCTTGATGGGATTAGGTGATTCTATTACGGAAGGAGCGGATTTCTTCACTTGCTATTTGTATCCGCTTTGGGAAAAATTATTTACAGCCGGGTATCAGTTTGATTTTATCGGTCCTCGTGAGAGTAAATGTCGGATCGGGACGCTTAATCATTGTGGTTTCAGCGGTAAGAATGTGGAGTTTCTGGAGTCGAAGATCGACAGCCTCTACCGGCTTTATCCGGCAGATATTGTATTGCTCCATGCCGGTCATAACCATTTTGCGGAAGAGAAACCTATTCCCGGAATGATAGCTTCTTACAAGTCTATTATCAACAAAATACAGGCGATCAATCCGAATGTCCGTATTTTGATTGCCCAGGTAATACCAAGCGGGAAACTACCTAAATATTCGTATATCCCGGAATTGAACGAGAAGATTGCGGAAATGGTTGCCGGATTAAACTCCGGACAGGTCTTTTTGGTCAATCAGGCTCAGGGATTTAACTGGCAAGACTATACGGTACACGATAAAGTACATCCGAATAAGGCTGGTGCGGAGAAGATGGCGACTGTCTGGTTCGAGGCCTTAAAGAAAGTACTGGCTTCATCGGAGACGGTGTTCTCCCCTGAAATCGTTCGGTATAAGACATTAGAGGATGGAGATTCCCTGGCGCTTCACATCTTCAAGCCCCGGAATATGCAGGCTGGGGAAAAAAGGCCGGCTATTGTATACTTCTTCGGAGGAGGTTGGAAGTTAGGTACTCCGATTCAGTTTTATCGTGAATGTGCTTATTATGCTTCAAAAGGAATGGTTGCTGTATCGGTTGATTATCGTATCGGATATCTGCACCATTCTACTCCGTTCGAGAGTTTTGAGGATGCCAAAGATGCGATATGTTGGTTGCGTAGCCATGCTTCGGACTATCAGCTTGATCCGGACAAGATTGCCGTAGCCGGTGGTTCTGCCGGTGGACATCTGGCTGCCGCACTCGGAACGATCGGGAGTGATGAGACTGTTCCGGCGGGTTACAGGCCGAACCTCTCCGTGTTATATTATCCGGTTATAGACATGGTTTCGCGAGGTTATGGTTTTCCGGAAATAAAAAGGGATTTTGAAAAAATTTCACCGATCCATCATGTGTCGGAAGCAACTCCCTCCACTCTTATATTGCTTGGCACGAAAGATCCTATCGTATCGGTCGAAACGATCGAGGCCTATCAAGATAAACTTTTGCAGAAGGGAGTGGATTGTGAACTCCATCTCTTTGAAGGTGCCGGGCATCCGATCTTTCTATACAGAAAGCCGCTTACGGAAGAGTATTATAAGGTTCGAAAGTTGACGGATGATTTTTTGAAAAGACAGGGATTCCTGTAGTATTTGACGGATTACAATAGTATGGATTATCCTGCCCAGCGTGACTTTGTAAAAGAGTTGGCTGTCACTTGCCGGAAAGCCGGATTGGGCCTGTTTATTTATTATTCGGTGGGTATAGATTGGCATCATCCCTACTTTTTGCCAAATACGATGTATGATCCGGCTCGTCCCCACTATAAAGAGGTTCCTGAGTCTTACAGATTCCGTAATGTGGAAGATTTTAAGCATTATCTGAATTATGCAAAAACGCAAATAATGGAATTGTGTACTCAATATGGGCCGATTGCCGGTATATGGTTTGATACGGTTGGAGGAGTGTATCAGTATTCTGAACTTTTTAATATTCAGGAAATATATGATATGATTCATCAGATTCAGCCTCATGCATTAGTCGTGTTTAAAACAGGTGCGAACGGTAATGAGGATTTTATAACCGGAGAAAGAGAAATGGGATCATTGGCTCCTGTCTTTAAAAGTGTCGGATTACCTAAAAAGGTACAGGACGCTGCCGATTTTTCTTGGGAGAGCAATAATGAAAAGCCGGCTGAGTTGAACATCCCGATCCAGGCTTTAGGGTGGGCATATCATACTTCTTCGCGACAACGGCAGAAATCGGCTGAAGAGGTTATGGAGCTATTGAGATATTGCGCAGATATGAATGCTAATTTATTGTTGAACATTGGCCCTCGTCCGGATGGAACCATTCTGGAAGAGAATATTCAGACCTTGGAAAAGGTTGGCAGGCAATTGGAGAAGGATGGTTTTCCAAAATTGAATACGAAATCGTATATGGACTTCCGTATGAAAGCGAGACAGACGGTTCAGACAGAAAAAGAAAATCAGACTGCTAATTAATTTATACCAAATAAATTACCGTAAAAGGAAGTGTGTCAAAATGTACTTGTCCCCGCGCTTGACGCACTTCCTTTTTTGATGATTTCTCAAATTGATATATTAGACGACTAATTATCTGTCCGCTCGAGAAGAAGGCGAATATGGATAATTAACAATTCATATTGACACCGAGAGATAATCCCAATCATGGTGCATTTTGGATGGCCATCGTCTTATGATGAAGAGCCCGAAAAATTGCCAGAGTGAAAGCGGCATGTAGAACCTGTTGGTGGATAAAACTGATTGCTGGCCGGAAGCATCCGGTTCTGCAATGTTTGCCTATGCTATGATAATGGAGGTGAAAAAAGGTTGGCTGGATGCTGCCGAGTATGGTCTGGTGGCATGGAAGGTATGGAAACTTTTTCGTAAAGAGGTCTGTTTTTGGGGAGTAAGAGACAGGCCTCTTTTTTATGGTCATTCTTAAAATATAGTCGGAATTTTTTTTGTGCTTGGAATTAAATGAGTACTTTCGGGCTCATATATATAATTTTTAGAGGGTAATTGTTGAATTAATAATCTTATTTTTAATATTATAACTATGATGAATGATGTACCTGTCCTTGATAAAGAAATGTCGACAACAGGAAAAAACTTATCTGATAGTATTGTGGAAAAATATGCTTTTGTATTTCAATCCTGTGATGTTAATATGAAGTTGCTGGTGGAGAATAAAGTCTCGCATTATCCTGCTTCAGATGTATTATTGAAAAAAGCTCGTTTCCTGTATCGGAATCAGGAGATTGGATGGATCGAGGCATTGGCTGCTTTTCAGGAAAAACATGGAGATTGCCTGGCCTTGGATGGAAAGGATGCCGCTAAAGCTTTAGAGAAGGCCTTCGACCTTTGCCGGTGGATGGGAGAGGAATCGGACTATTTGCAAACAGTATACCAGAGGAGGGCGGATGAAAAAAGAACTGAAGGATCAGAATATTCTGACAAATACCGGTCTCTTCCAGAAAAAGCAAGTGCTTAAGGATAGTGATATCAATAAGGATTACTTTACTCAGGTTGATATTCGTACAACGAAAGAAATTAAGTTGTATTCCAAGAGTGCAGATGTCTTGACCACTCATCCGGCAGGTTCTTATGCTTTGGAGAAAGATGATAAAGATCAGCTCGTTCTGAAGATTACGAATCCGAAAGATTTCTGGAGCGTATCCAGATACCTGGTTATCCAAGTAAAATAACTTAATTAAATTATAAGAATGGCAGGGAAGGGTTATCCCTGCCATTTTCTTTTTATATGCAGTACAAGAATATTTTTTTCGACCTGGACGATACTCTCTGGGCCTTTTCTTTTAATGCCCGTGATACATTTGAGGAAATGTATCGCAAATATGAATATGATCGCTATTTTCGGTCTTTTGAACATTTCTATGAACTCTATGAGAAGCGTAATATCGAATTGTGGGCAGAATATGCAGATGGAAAAGTGACAAAGGAAGAATTGAATCGTCAACGTTTTCTCTATCCGCTGGAGGCAGTAGGAGAGGGGGATGCGGCTTTAGCGAAAGCTTTTTCTGATGACTTCTTTGCGGTTATTCCTACAAAAAGCAGATTGATGCCCCATGCGCAGGAAGTGCTGGAATATCTGGCACCTAAATATAATCTTTATATTCTCTCCAATGGATTTCAGGAACTGCAATGCCACAAAATGCGTTCTGCCGGAATTGACCATTACTTCAAGAAAGTAGTTCTATCAGATGATATTGGTGTCCTGAAGCCATGGCCCGAGATTTTCCATTTTGCCATGTCGGCTACCCAGTCTGAACTACGTGAATCGTTGATGGTGGGTGACAGTTGGGAAAATGATATAACGGGTGCTCAGGGAGTAGGTATGCATCAAGTGTTCTATAATGTAACGGGACGTACCGAGTTTCCATTTAAGCCTACTTATCAGATTACAGATTTGAAAGAGTTGCTCCAATTGTTGTGACATTGAGGGATTAGTTGTAATTTTGTCAGCGTAAACACATAATTTGCAGCTATGGATACTATTTTACCTTTCGCTTTGCTTTGTTTCACTTCTTTCTTTACGTTGACAAATCCTCTCGGGACTATGCCCGTCTTTCTGACCATGACCCATGGAATGACGGATAAGGAGCGACAGTCTGTAGTGTCTCGTGCTACATTAGTGGCTTTCATCACGATTATGGTCTTTACCTTTGCAGGTCAGTTCCTGTTCAAGTTCTTTGGTATCTCTACAAACGGTTTCCGTATTGCCGGTGGTATTATTATCTTTACCATCGGATTCGACATGCTTCAAGCACGTTATTCCAAGGCAAAACTCAAAGACGATGAGGTGAAAACCTATGTGAACGATATCTCTATCACCCCGCTAGCCATCCCGATGCTTTGCGGCCCCGGTGCAATCGCCAACGGTATCATGCTGATGGAAGATGCGAATACGCTGATAAAGAAGATATTGCTGGTAAGCGTGATTGCTTCGGTCTACTTTATCACCTTCTTGATCCTCCGGGCATCCACTCGGCTGAACAAATATATGGGTGAGACGGGCAACAACGTGATGATGCGTCTGATGGGACTTATCCTGATGGTGATTGCCGTGGAATGTTTTGTAAGCGGTTTCAAACCAATAATGATT
>ERZ824978.3390-NODE-3390-length-12002-cov-13.067632_pt1 | contig 12002 bp, 10 predicted proteins | sample MGYA00519860_ERZ824978 | MGnify/ENA primary metagenome ERZ824978 (study PRJEB31778, sample SAMEA3449184) | human gut metagenome | biome: human gut; feature: human-associated habitat; material: faeces | place: United Kingdom | collected 2010/2012 ... | reverse complement strand
CAGAGCTTTTTGCAAAAGTGCGCGCCGGACAGGTGCGTATCCTGATGGGGTCTACACCGAAGCTTGGCGCAGGAACCAATATTCAGGATCGGCTGATTGCCCTTCATCACCTGGATTGCCCATGGAAGCCGTCTGACCTGGAACAGCAGGAAGGACGTATTCTCCGGCAGGGAAATCGGAATAAGCAGGTGAAAATCTATCGTTACGTCACTGAAAATACGTTTGATTCGTATATGTGGCAGATTCTGGAAAATAAGCAGAAGTTTATAAGCCAGATCATGACTTCCAAATCTCCTGTCCGCGCGTGCGATGATGTGGACGATACCGCACTGTCCTATGCCGAAATCAAGGCACTGGCAACGGGCAATCCCTACATCAAGGAAAAGATGGATTTGGATATTCAGGTCAGCAAGCTCAAACTGCTGAAAGCCAATCACACCAGTCAGATTTATAGTCTGGAATCCGATATTGCGCGTCGCTATCCACGAGAAATTACTGCGGCAAAGGGTCAGATCGAAGCACTGAAAACGGATATGGAAGCGGCAAAACCGCTTCTGGCGCAGGATAAAGACCACTTCTCTATGGAAATCAGCGGCAAGGTGTACACCGAACGCAAGGAAGCGGGCGCGGCCATCATCGAGGCTTGTAAGGCTTTGAAGGCGGCTGGTACCGAGGGCAGAATCGGCAGCTATGGTGCGTTTGAACTGCATTCCCGGTTTGACAACTTTGATAAGGTGTTCCGCTTATCCATCAAGGGCGCATGGAACTACTCTATGGAAGTCGGCAAAGACCCGCAGGGCAACATTCTGCGTGTTACCAATGCACTGTCTGGCATCGAAAGAGCATTGCCGCAGGTGGAACGCAGACTGGAAACCTTGGAACAGCAGTTGGCGCAGGCAAAGGAAGAAGCCAAGCGACCCTTTGTGCAGGAAGCGGAACTGGCAGAGAAATCCGCGAGACTTGCAGAGCTGAATTCGCTGCTCAACATGGACGAAAAGGGCGGTGAGGATGCGCTGGGAGTGGACGAGGATGCAGCCGAAACCGAAGTTGCAGACAGGCCGCGCCAGCCTGTGAACTATGCAGGCCGCGTTGCAGAGCGCACTGCGGACAATGTGCGGAAACCCTCTGTGCTGGCGCAGCTTCATGCAAAACAGGCAGAGCGCAGCGCAGAACCGCAGAAATCCCAGAAGCGGAAAAGTCACGATATGGAACTGTAAATGAGAGCCGCCCCGTCAGTTTTGTCTGGCGGGGCATTTTTTTTGAAGGAGGGCATTTGCTGACATTAACACCGATCAATTTGAAAACGGCAAACGCATTTGTGCAGCAGTATCACCGCCACCATAAACCGACGCGGGGACATAAGTTCTCCATCGGCGTATCGGACAATGGTGCGCTGGTGGGCGTTGCTATCTGCGGCAGGCCAGTGGCGCGGCGGCTGGATGATGGCTACACGCTGGAAGTCAACCGTCTATGTACGAATGGAACGCCGAATGCTTGCAGTATTTTGTATGCGGCGGCATACCGTGCAGCACGGGCCATGGGCTACAACAAAGTTATTACCTACATTCTGGACACGGAGAATGGCAGCTCCCTGAAAGCTGCCGGCTACACCTGTGAGGGCAGAGCCGGAGGCTTGGAATGGAACGGCGCGAAGGCACCGAAACAGGCTGACCAATATCCGCGCCAGATGAAAACACGATGGGTCAAGAAAAAGGAGGGTTTGCATGGCAGTTGACCGCAAACAGCAGATGAAAGAAATCACGGAACGGCTGGAGCAGGGTGTAAAGGACATTTTTACATCGGAAATGTACACGACGTATCTGCGCACGATGGCAAAATTCCACAATTACAGCTTCAATAATACGCTGCTGATCGCTATGCAGCGGCCCGATGCCACACTGGTGGCAGGGTTTAACGCATGGAAGAATAAGTTTAACCGTTACGTTAAAAAAGGCGAAAAGGGCATCCAGATCATCGCTCCGGCTCCCATTAAGGAAGTCGAGGAGCGAGAGAAAATCGACAAGGATACGGGCTTGGCTGTGCTGAACGAAAACGGTGAACCGGAAATGGAACGTGTGGAGTATGTGGTTCCGCGCTTCCGAGTGACGACGGTTTTTGATGTTTCACAGACCGATGGGGAACCGATTCCATCGCTGGAAGTGAACGAACTGACGGCCAGCGTCAAAGACTATGCGCTGCTTACGGCGGCAATCGAGCAGGTATCGCCTGTGCCGATGCGGTTTGATGAAATCGAAGGGGATGCCAAAGGCTATTACAGTGATGCAGACAAAGAAATCTGCATTCAGGTCGGCATGGGCGAGAGCCAGACCATAAAGACGATGATCCACGAGGTTGCTCATGCGATGCTGCACAACAGCGATTTGATGGAGCAGAGCGGCGAAGAAAAAGACAGGCTCACGAAAGAAACCGAAGCCGAAAGCATCGCTTTTACGGTATGCTCGGCTCTGGGCATTGATACATCCGATTACTCTTTTCCGTATGTGGCAAGCTGGGCCAGCGGCAAGGAGATGAAGGAGCTGAAAGACTCGATGGATACGATTCGATTGACAGCTGCCGACTTTCTGGAAAAGCTGGAAGCGGCGGTGGCAGAAAGGAGCGCAGAGCGCATGACCGCAATGCAGTATGCGGAAAAGCTGATTGGCGACAAGGAGCAGGAAAAGACGATTTTTGATGATGAGCAGCGAAATCTCATCGTGAATTTTGCCTTTAAGCTGGATGATCGGGCAGCAACGGAAGAACTGGTGAATGGTCTGGCGGCTGCACTGGCCGAGGATGACAAAGAAGAAGCCAACCGGCTGATGTACGAAGCACAGGAGAAGATCGAAAACCTGCCGGATAGAGTGATTGGTCTTTCGGAGATGCACGACTATGGTTATCGGAAGGACGATATGCTGCCGCTGATGAAAGAAGCTGCGTTGGAATGGCATCGGGCTGGCGAAAAAATCTATCCTCTGTTCTCGGATGGTACGGCAGGTGAGTTTGCAAGCAAGGAGCAAATTACACAGCATGACGGTATTTTCGGCATCCGAACAGATGTATGGCAGAGTATTCTGCTGGAACAGCAGGAAAGCTATCTGGAAGATGACTTTACATATCCGCAGTTCCCGTTTTCGCCCATCACCAGAGAACAAGCCCTGCAGCTGTACGATGAGGGGAAGCAGATCTACTTAGTCCGCACAAGTCTGCGGCCAACGATTGTCACGGAACGCGCAGAAATCGAGCGTGGAAGTGATGTGTTCCAGATCGCAACGGCAGACCTGGAGTTGGAGAAGAGCCGAGAGGAATCTCTGCTGCAGGGCAGTGAGAAACAGTTCGGTATTTATCAGATCACAGAGCGTGACCCGGAACACGACTACCGTTTTATGGGGCTGGACTATGTGGAGAAGAAAGGCATAACGGTTACCCGTGCAGATTATGACCTGATCTATGCCGCACCGCTTACGGAAAAGGATACGCTGGATGGCATTTATGAACGATTCAATATTCAGCGTCCAGCAGACTTTACGGGGCATTCGCTGTCGGTCAGTGATGTGGTGGCACTCAATGATGGCAGTACGGTCAAAGCCTACTATGTGGACAGTATCGGCTTTGCCGAGTTGCCGGATTTTTTCAAGGAAAGGAATATTGATTTGCAGAAAGAAACGCTTTTGAACGAAGAATTGCAGGGAATCGAAATCTTTGATAAGCCGGGTCTTTTCAGCAATGGCCGACTGCGGGATGAGGAAGTGCCGGAGGGCTTATATCGCTATGATCTGCGCGGTTCGGACTACGACCCCGGCCAGCCTGTCACAGTAGAGAAAACTGTGGTGGTGAACCATGCGGCATCTGTTCTGATGGCTGAAGAACTTGACCTTGGCGCAGACGGGCGGCTGGAACTGGGTGAGGAAGGGCTGAACTTCACGGGCGCAGAGTTGACCGTGCGAGAGTTTATGGAGGAACAGCAGCAGAAAAAGAACGGACTGATCCACGGCGATTCCGACCATATCGCAGTCGAGGGGCATATCGGCACATGGTACGTCATTGATGAAACGGAAATTGGTGGCGAGAAGTTCTTCCTGATGGAGCATGAGGAACACGGCGATATGGCGGCCTGTGTTGCAGTCAATGAGCAGGGCAAGCTGGTGGCAGAGGATTTGTGGAACGGCTTCGATGAAGATTTTCAGGAGGCCGTGCAGAAATATCTCTCTGAAAAATGGAATATGCCGAAAAAAGAAGATGTGGTATCGGAGATCATTGAAAAGGCTGCGCCTGTGCCGGACAACAGCGCACAGGACTATTCGGATGTGCCTGTCTACTATGAGCTGTTCAGCTATGCCAAAGAAAATGACGAGGTGGATTTATACCGTACATCCTATCGGCTGAACAGCGAGTGCAAGCAGGCAATCCATGAAGTGATTGCGGACAATTATGACGGAATGTACCTTGGCGATGGTGTAGTCGATCAGGTGGTGCGGCAGTACGGCATGGAGCGTGTGGGCTACATTCTGGCGAACACTCTGCATCATAAAAGTTACGATGGCCGCTTTTCTCCCGGCAATAAGGAATGGGCAGAGCAGGTCAGCACCCCGGAGCATAACGTAGAGCGTATGACGTTCCGCACGGATTGGGTGGTTGACAGTCATCCGGCTGTTTTGGATGGCTTTGTGACGATGTACCGGGATGAACTGGAAGCGCAGAAAAAGCTGGAACAGGAACAGCCTTTCGTAAAGCAGTTCTATGTGATCGAAAATTTGCAGGCCGCGCCTTTGAAAATTGAGCGGTTCGGCAATCTGGACGATGCAATGTCGCAGTATCAGGCGCTTCCGAACCATTGCATGAAAGCCTTGGGTGTGGAGAAAAATCCTGATCCGCTGCCGGGGTCGCTGGATATTTTGCAATGCAAGAACGGCATTGACACCATCGTGGAGGACTACAAAACGGTTCCGGGCTGGGATAACCCGTATATCCAGAATCATGTTGTCCAGCCGTTACAGGGAGCCTTAGCCGTGCAGGATGTGGAACTGGCCTACGAATTGCCGGATGCCTATTTCCATATCCAGACTTGTGAGGATGGTTTCGACTATACCTTATATAATAAGGACTTCACGGAACGGGATGGCGGCATTCTTGAAACGGACGGAGATAAGTCTGTGCAGGAGGCTATGACGGAACTGCTTGCAGAGTTTGGCTGCGATGCGGCAGAGGGTAAAGTCATGGACGCTGCAGAACTGCGGGAACAGGCTGATACGGTAGCTGAACAACAGGCAGAGGTTTTGAAAGAAAAACTCGCCGCAGAAAGACCCGCGCCGGAGGAAACACTCAGTTTTTACGTCGCGGAGTGTTTGGAGTTTACATTTGCGGGAGAGTTCCACGACCATCTGACAATGGAAGAAGCCTTAGAAGCATACGACAAGATTCCGTCTGAACGGATGAACGCTGACAAGTGCATTGGATTCTGCATCGAGGAAGATGGTGGCTTTGTTGGAATGTATGAGCTGGTCGTGAACGATAAAGTGCAGCGCGAGAACATCAATTCAATCAACTATTTCAGAGATGATAAGCTGGTGCAGCAGGCAATCTCCGATATGGAAAAGCTGATGGCGGCACGGCAGCAGAGTAAGGAGCAGGAACGCGGCAGTACGAAAAAGTCTGTTCTGGATGCCCTGCGCAGTCTGAAAGCCAAGAAGCAGGAGCAGCCTGCACAGGAACAGGATAAGCCGAAGAAAGCGAAAAAGAAAGGGATGGAGTTATGAGCAATGTACGCTTTGATGAACTGGAATTGATGCTGATGGCGATGTTTGAGCAGCCGACACTCAAAGATACGATTCAGGTGTTGACGGAGGTTCAGCCGCTTGTGGCAGAGGATGCAGAGATGACTGCGCTTGTCCAGCAGACTATCCCCAAGATGCAGCAGTTGAATGAGCAGCAGTTCAAGGGGCTGGAACTGGAATGGTATAAGCCGGAAGAACCAAACAAGAAAACAGGGGTGGCAGAGAAATAATGGCAACAGATATGTTTATGATCTACCAGATCAATGATGCTGAGAAAAATCGGGAATACCGCTGCCGCAGTTATGCGTATCAGATTGAGCATGGCTTTATGATAACTACGGACAATTATGAAATCAGCTATTGCGCTAAAGCATCGCAAGGTCTGTTCCCGGCGAAAATTCGTGAAAACATGGAAAGCCTGAATCCAGACAAATTCAAAATCAGAAAATTTGGTGTTAGTGACGTTATTGCAATCACAGCGGCAGGAAAGACCGCATTTTACTATGTGGACAAAGAAGCACTGGTAAAGTTCAACGGCTTTCTGGCACCAAAAGCTGAGGGCAGCTACCTGATTTTGAATGAGGGTGGCTATCAGATAGAAGGCCAAACAGATACATGGAAAGTTATTGACGAAAAGAATGTGCAGGAGCAAAGATTTGTACAGCTTGTCTGTGAACAGACAAAAAAGCAAAAACCGGACATTGTTCTCCACGACAGCGGAGTTTTGGTGGCGCAGACGATTTACGGATTTGACAGTTCGGTTATGAAGAAAATCGAAAAGTTTCTTCGAGAACAAAAGCCGGAACTGCTGCATCATCAGAAGTTTTTGGAGAATGGCACCGCAGAACGTGCCAAAGAATCCGGCACAGAGCAGAATTACAACATGATTGATGGCTGCGTCAACAATAATCCGAAGAAACCGCGTATCATCGGAAATCGGATTTCAGTCCTTGACCGCTTGCACATCAAACTGGAAGAGCGAAAACAGAAAAGTCAGCCCCAACAGCAACAGCAGCAGGAAAGAAGCCGGAAAAATTAAAAATCCGATGCAGTGCAGAGTGGTGGTTCCATAAAAAGAGCCACCACTCTTATTTTGTAACCGAAACGGAAACAAAATATTATGAAACTCAAAAATAGTTTCCAAATGATTGATATTCTTGGCGAGAGAGCGTATAATATAAGTACAAGAATAGGAGGCGATTATATGCTGGATGTAAATATGATAATTGCAAACAACATTCAGGCTGAACTGAAAAAAGAAAACAAAAAGCAAGTTGATCTGGCAGAAGGAATTGGAGTCTCCAAACAGACAATGAGCAAAATTATGAATGGTGCTAGAGCAATCAACGCGATTGAACTTCATAAGATTTCTGAATACCTTCATGTGTCGATGGATTCTCTGATGAAGATGCCGGAAAAGCCGATGGACACAAATGTAATCCATGCGTTTATGGGGCGTGTTAAAACTGAGGAAGCAAGAAAGGGAATCCGGCTTGCGGATGAACTGTCCGATATGATTCTGTTCCATACTAGGGTGTGCGAGAATGGCAAAAGGATGGAGCAGCCATGGGAGGATAAGTGATGAGCAATGTTCTGGAAGATAGCCTCTTTGTAAGCCAAAACAAGAAATTTGATGAAATCCAATCCATCGTCAGACAGTTCTCGGCAGAGTATGTCGGCAATTCCATTATCAAGGACAATATCTTTGCTGTTATACAGAACTATGCCAGGAAGAAAGAAATCGCGCTGGAACTGCTTCGTTACCCGATCCATGATGATGAATTATGGGCGTTGACTTTTTTGAAGCAGGATACGATTTTTGTGTGCGTAAATACAGCACTTCCGCTTTGTAAGCAATTTTTTGCGGCGGCGCATGAACTGTATCATATCTACTGCTATGTGGAAAATGCAGACCAGAGCTATATAAAAAATGGTTCTATGCTGGATTCGACAACAGGGGATGAAACAGGAAGAACGCAGGAGGACTTGGAAGCGAACGCCTTTGCAGGGCTTCTTCTGATGCCGGATCAACTGCTCCATGAGCAGATTCTGCTGTATGGGCTTGATAAAGATTTGGTTACAGTAGATTCTGTCCTGATGCTTATGGATATGTTTGCAATGCCCTATAAGGCAGTTGTACTGCGTTTGTTTGAAAGCGGAAACATATCTCATCAGCAGGCTGAAAAGCTGCTGGAGGCAGGCTCTGCGGACGTAATGGAAAGAGTATCGCTGACAGGTAAAGCAAAACGCTGGCAGCTCGATGGCAAAGGAACAGAATCTTTTGGCACACTCCTTGAGAAAGTTGAGTACAACAGACAGCATGAGTATCTGACGGAATCCAGAGAAAAAGAAGATGTGGCCTATCTTACTCAACTGAAAAAAGAGTACGGCTTGGATTGAGGGAGGTCAGATCGAAGTGAAAAGATACGCACTGCTGGATACTGACTTCATTTCCAAAACGCACTCTGTTCAAGATGATGGCGGCAATCATTTGATTGATCGGGTCATGGAATTGCCGGGGTATGAGTTCTTTTGTCATGCGCAAATCGTAACGGAACTCAATCGGTATAATGCTGATGCGCCAATCTGGTTGAGCGAGAAGATTGGTGCGCAAAAGATAAAAAGCTACACAGATCAGGAAATCCTTGAAAGCCTGTCACTTGTACGAGGGCCGCTGGCGTGTGCGACTTATACGCAGATGTTAAAATTGGCCTGCGATGCCTTTTCTAAGGATTACTTTTCGGAACATTATCGGGCATTGGAAGAGGCTGATTACGCGGCAATATCGAGAGAAGAATATTTGAAAGAGCTTGAACGACTCGATATAGAAGTTGGTAAGAAAAATAGTCTTGGAGAAATCAAGTCGTTTGTGCTATTACAGGTTTTGTCGGTGATGCTTGGCGAGCAGATCTATGTGTTCTGCTCCGATGACAAAAATGCTCGGAATGGAGCCACAAATTTTGAAGATGTTCGGTGTATCAGTCTGGTATCAGTATTCTCACGCTTAAAAGAAGAATCAAACTGGACGCTTGCCGATGCCGAGCCGTACATTGAATCACTTATTGCATTTTATCAGGATCATCACCAAACCACTTTCCGCGTAATGGAAGCGTCTGAGGTCAGAAGATTGCAACGGATACCATGCAGGCAGGTGTTGCAGGAAATCTTTGATGGGAAATTTATTGAACTAAAAAATGGTATGCTGCGGTACAAGCAGTAAGTGAAACGAATAGCCAGCGTATTGTGTGGATCACATGATACGCTGGCTATTTTTGTTTCTAGGGGACTTTGAAAACTGGTTAGAGGGACGGTTCGTATTTTCGCGTGTGCTGCTGTTCGTGCTGCCGCACTTCTTGTTCTGCGCCGAGGATGCTGTCTACATTGGCACGCACGGTCTGGAGTTCTTTGTGATAATCCTTGAAATAACGGTAAGTATCGTATTGGGCGTCCTTCTGAATCGTAAGCTGCTCTTTTTCTGCCCGGAGGTCTTTCATGGTAGGAAACTTCCCATCAGGCGAGTGCTGCTTCAGAATTTGAAGTGCTTCTTCATATTGGGCAAGTTCATCCGAGTGGGCTTGACGAAAGATTTTCTTATTCGGAGCTTTTAGAAATTCTCCGTAAATGGATTTTGTGGAGAGATACTGACCAAGGTAATGAATCTGCTCGTTTGTTTTTCGCAGCTTGCTTTCAGTGAGCTTTGCATCGCCGCGCGCTTTTGCCATTTTGGTATAGATGGCATCCGCAGTTTCGGAAAGATTCTCACGAGAATCATATCCATGCTCCTGCACATAGGCAACAGTCCGGGCCATCTGCTGCAGATTGGAAATTTTTACTTTCTGTGCATAAGCGCGGCTCTGCTGGGCTTTTACACAGGTCTGCAAGTCAACCACAAGGCGCAGATCAGACTTGATGAACAGGATAGCCATAGGATCGTCTACTGCCCAATGAGGATTGTTCTGTTCTGCAGTCCTTGCATTTTCTGCAAAAATTCGGAGAAGTTTGTCGCGGTCATAATTGGAACCAAGCGCACGGGCAGAGATATACTTCTGTCGGTCAGCAGGAAGATAGCTGAATCGTCCACGATGGTCTTTTACTGAAATCCCGTATTCTGCTTTCAGCAGTCTTTGAAATTCTTCAAAAGACGTAGCACGTTCCGCAATGTCCGAAATGGCGTTGCGGATTTTTTCTTTGCCCGTTTCAAAAGTGGTGTGCATGGGAGTGATGCCCTCGATCATAAGCTCCATGTTGGCAATGTCCAGATTTTGCTGACCGCGCTGTTTGGCGTAATACTCCTGCGGCGAAATTCTGTCAGGGGCAGGGGAGAGCAGATCGACCTGATGCAGTCCCTCACGTTGGCAAATATCCATCAAGGATTTCTGAAGGTGCTTCAAATAGTCTTTGGTAAGGTGGTGCTTGTAGCCAGCCTTGCAGTCGATAGGCCGCTCGGTGAATGGCTGCGGGTCAACATCAAATTTGCGCAGGCTGTTGATTATGATGTGTGTGTGAATGTTGCCTGTGCCGTTTTTACCATCGGTGTGAGTACAGACCAAAGCCTGATGCCCCGGAAAATTGGCCTTTGCATATTCCATGCCGATGGCCTGCGCCCACTCACCAGTCAGGTTGTGGTCAGTGTTGTCTTTCGGATCGTGGCTAATAATGTAGTGGTGGCTTTTGATTTCATCGTAAGTGTTGTTCTTGTTATACTCCTGGTTCAACAGTTCGCATTCAAGGTCGAATGTTTCAGGATCACAGTTCAATCCCTCAAGGTAAAATTCATCCCGGAGCATCATGTTCCCGTTTTCATCAAGGACGGGAACCAAATGAAACTCATCATGCTGGTATTTCAGATAGTCGATGGCACTCCCATAATTGGCATTTTTACTTGCGATGTGTTTTAGAATTGCCACGATATACACCTCCAAGCTGAACGATTTCCTGCCGCAGTTCACGGATTTCCGCAATACACTTTTTCAGTTCTTCCAACATTCCGCGCGAAGCCAGACCGCCGCCGTGAAAATAGCGGGCAATTTGATTGAGGTTGTTTCCGATGCCAGCGGCATGAGCAGTCAACTTCTGAATTTCACAAATATCGGCAACGATGTTGTAGTTGACAGTCACTTTTTCAGATAGAGCTTGCTTGCGCACAAAAGTGGAGATGGGATAACCAGCATCTTTTGCATATCCGGCCACCAGTTCATATTCAATGCTGCTGAAACGAACCATTACATTGCTGGTGCGTCTGATGCTTTCTTCCTTTTTTGGTCGTGCCATAGTGTGATCCTCCTGCGCTTTTATAGTTGCGAAGCAACTCCCGATAAGCCGTAGGCGTTCGGCTGCGAACACATTCATGTGGAGCCAGATAGCCAAAATCTGAGATTTTGTGCGTACCGTGGGAATGGGGAACGGAATCCCCATCAAGATTGCCGGGAACGAAAAATCACGAAAGTGAGTTTTGAGTTACTATAGGCGAATCTTGCGCTAAGAGAGAAAAGCCCCAGCGTTTTGCCGTTTTCCGCAGGCCCATCAAAAAGATGCTTCTATAAATATGAATCCAAAGCCTCGATGCAGGATACACTTTTCAAATTTTTCTGTAAATTTTTCAAACACTGTATCCCCCGATGCCTTTCTGAATTCATATTAGTAAAGGGGGATTGATTTCCATGAAGCAGAAAGAACGATTTGACGAAAAGCCAAAGCAGGAGCATACGGAGCCTAAGCATCACAGAAAAGCCGTCATCAAGGGCATTACCGTATATGAATCGTTCCGGTCAGAAGGCAGCGAACTGTGGGATTGTCTGTTGCAGAGCATGGGAAAGCACTGAACAAGAACAATTTTTGAAATTCTGAAAAAATGTGCGCAGCAGCTTGATTTTTGTGCGGCAGCTTGGTAAAATACAGACGGGTTAAGTGAATAGTGCAATCAAAAGCCATTAACTTTCTGGATTTTACCATGCAATATGCGTGGAGACGGGAGGTTTAATGGCTTTGTTTTTTTACAAGGAAAAGAATAAAGACATACGGGCAGCGGCCTATCTGAGATTGTCCATCGAGGATGGCGACAAGGCCGAGAGCAACAGCATCGGCAATCAGAGAGAACTGATTCGAGATTTTGCTGCAGAACGGCCAGGACTGCATTTGGTCGAAGAGTACGCTGATGATGGCTACACAGGAACCAACTTTGATGAGGTAAGATAACGATACCTTTTTGGTAGTCTGTTGTCTTACCTCATT
>ERZ824978.3384-NODE-3384-length-12014-cov-9.435906_pt1 | contig 12014 bp, 10 predicted proteins | sample MGYA00519860_ERZ824978 | MGnify/ENA primary metagenome ERZ824978 (study PRJEB31778, sample SAMEA3449184) | human gut metagenome | biome: human gut; feature: human-associated habitat; material: faeces | place: United Kingdom | collected 2010/2012 ... | reverse complement strand
GCCTTATGGACATCGTGGACGCCACGGAGCTGTCCCGCGCCACCCTGCGGAACATACGGCAGAACCTGTTCTGGGCGTTCTTCTACAACACCGTGGGCATCCCGGTGGCTGCCGGCGTGCTGTACCCGGCCTTCGGCATCACCCTGAATCCCATGATCGCGGCGGCGGCCATGAGCCTCAGCTCCGTGTGCGTGGTGTCCAACGCCCTGCGGCTGCGGGGCTGGAAAAGCCGCCAGGCGGTTGCAAAGCCGGCGGAAACGGTGCATAATACAGACAACGACAACATAAAGGAGGCAGACGGTATGAACACGAAGACCATCACCATCAAGGGCATGATGTGCGCCCACTGCGTGGCCCACGTGGAGAAGGCGCTGACGGCGCTGGAGGGCGAAACGGCCAAGGTGGACCTGGCCGGCGGTACGGCAGTGGTCACCGGCCCGGCCAGCGATGAGGCACTGACCAAGGCCGTGACCGACGCGGGCTACGAGGTCGTGGACATCAAGTAACAAGTAAAAAGAGCGCAAAAAAAGGACCGCCGGGAGGCGGTCCTTTTTTGCCTGTTTACTTCTCGATGACGACCTTGCCGTCCTTCAGCCGCACGTGGGCGGTGTCGCCGGACTTCAGGTTGCCCTCCAGCATCTGCTCGGCCACGGCATCCTCCACCTGGTTCTGGATGGCCCGGCGCAGGGGACGTGCGCCGTACTGGGGATCGAAGCCGTCCTTGGCCAGCTCGGCCACGGCGTCGTCGTCCGCCTCCAGCGTGATGCCCTGCTGGGCCATGCGGCCCGCGGTGACATCCAGCATACGACGTGCGATCTGCACGATGTTGTCCTGGGTCAGCTGGTGGAACACGATGATCTCGTCGATACGGTTCAGGAACTCGGGACGGAACGTCCGCTTCAGGTCGGCCATAACGGCCTCACGGATGCGGGCGAAGCGGGCCTCCTCCGTCTCCTTCTCGTCCTTCTCCTTGCCGTCAAAGCCCAGCTTGGACTCGGCGGCGGTGATGTTCTTCGCACCCACGTTGGAGGTCATGACGATAACGGTGTTCTTGAAGTCCACACGGCGGCCCTGAGAGTCGGTGACGATGCCGTCCTCCAGGATCTGCAGCAGGATGTTCCACACATCCTCGTGGGCCTTCTCGATCTCATCGAACAGCACCACGGAATAGGGCTTCCTGCGCACCTTCTCGGTGAGCTGGCCGCCCTCCTCGTGGCCCACATAGCCGGGAGGCGAGCCGATCAGACGGGAGACGGTGTGCTTCTCCATGTACTCGGACATATCGATACGCACCATGGCGTTCTCGTCGCCGAACATGGCCTCGGCCAGCGTCTTGCACAGCTCGGTCTTGCCCACGCCGGTAGGACCGAGGAACAGGAACGAGCCGATGGGGCGCTTGGGGTCCTTCAGACCCACGCGGCTGCGGCGGATGGCCTTGGCCACGGCGGCCACGGCGTCATCCTGACCCACCACGCGCTGGTGGAGCTTCTCCTCCAGCTTCAGCAGGCGCATACTCTCGTCCTCGGTCAGGCGGGTGACGGGGATGCCGGTCCAGCCGGCCACCACCTTGGCCACGTCATCAGCGGTGACGCTGCCGCGGTTCTGAGCCATCTGCTTGCGCCAGTTCTCCCGCTCGATGTCCACCTGCTCCTGATAGTTCTTTTCGATGTCCCGCAGCTGAGCGGCCTTCTCGTAGTCCTGGCCGGCGATGGCCTCCGCCTTCTCCCGGTGCAGGGTGGAGATCTTCTCCTCCAGGGCCTTCAGGTCGGGGGAGGAGCTTTCGGCGTCCATACGCACCTGGGAGGCGGCCTCGTCCATCAGGTCGATGGCCTTGTCCGGCAGGAAGCGGTCGCCGATATAGCGCTTCGAGAGCTGCACGGCGGCCTCCAGCGCCTCGTCGGTGATGGTCAGCTTGTGGTGGGCCTCGTACTTGTCGCGCAGGCCCTTCAGGATCTCCAGCGTGGCCTCCGGCGTAGGCTCACCCACGGTGACGGGCTGGAAGCGGCGCTCCAGCGCGGCGTCCTTCTCGATGTACTTGCGGTACTCGTTCAGGGTGGTGGCGCCGATGACGCGGATCTCGCCCCGGCCCAGAGCGGGCTTGATGATGTTGGCGGCGTCCACCGCGCCCTCGGCAGAGCCTGCGCCCACGATGGTGTGCAGCTCGTCGATGAACAGGATGATGTTGCCGTCCTTCTTCACCTCGTCCAGGGTGTTCTTGATGCGCTCCTCAAACTCGCCCCGGTACTTCGTGCCGGCCACCATGCCGCTCAGATCAAGGGACAGCACCCGCTTGTCCAGCAGCTCCTCCGGCACGTCGCCGGAGGCGATGCGCTCGGCCAGGCCCTCGGCGATGGCGGTCTTGCCCACGCCGGGCTCACCGATGAGCACGGGATTGTTCTTGGTGCGGCGGGACAGGATCTGGATGACCCGCTGGATCTCCTTCTCCCGCCCGATAACGGGGTCGAGCTTGCCGGAGCGGGCGGCCTCGGTCAGGTCGCGGGTGAATTCCGCCAGCGCCTTGCCGCTCTTCTTGTCGCCGTCGCGGGCGGCGGCGCTGCCGCCGCTGGGCACAGCCTTGGCGGAGGCGTCGCTCAGCTTCTTCAGCACGGCGCTGTACAGCTTGTTGGGGTCAACGCCGATGGTGCGCAGGATGCGCAGGCCCATATTGCCGCCCTCCCGGAGCAGCCCCATCAGCAGATGCTCCGTGCCGATGTAGCCGCTGCCCATGCGGGCGGCCTCGGACACGGCCAGCTCCACCACGCTCTTGGCCCGGGGCGTCAGGCCCTGACTGGGGGCAGCGCCGGAGACACCGTGGCCCACGCTGCGCTGCAGCACGGAGCACACCATCTCGTCGGTGACGCCGAACTCGGACAGCACCCGGTGGGCGATGCCCTCCTCCTCGCGGATCAGACCCAGCAGCAGGTGCTCAGAACCCACGTAGCCGTGGCCCAGCTCCTCTGCGGCCTCTTGACTCAGACGCAGAGCTTCCTCTGCGCGGGGGGTGAATTTATTTTCAGACATAAAAAACACTTCCTCTCAATGTGTGAATGGGGATCACGCGCCCTTAGGCGCTGAGGGACTTCAGCTCATCGCGGAGCTTGGCGGCGTCCTCGTACCGCTCCTCCTCCACCGCGTTGTGGAGCTGGGTGCGCAGCGCGTTGCGCTTGCGCTCCAGAGCCAGGCTGGCGGCCTCCTCCTTGGGCAGCAGGCTGCCGTCCGACTTCTCGTCGGCGGTCTGGGCCTGCTCCAGCACGTTGACGGGCTGGGGGAACTCCGTCAGCATCCGGCTGCCCAGGCCGCCGAACAGCGGCTCGAACAGACTGAAGGGACGGGAGAACCAGTCATCGTCGAACCAACTGCCCATGCGGCTGGACATGGGTTCGGCATAGCCCATCTGACGGGCGCAGTCCTGGCACAGGTGTGTCTCGGTGACACGGCCATTGATATTGCTCTTATAGTAGAACGTAGCATCGTTCTTACCGCAGCGATCACATTTCATAATCGTAGCCTCCTTGTGAAAAAATCAAACCGAATGGATGAGTATCTGCTTGAAAATGGCGGCGCGAAGCGCGTCGCGGCACTCCGGCGGCGCAGCCTGTAAGGCTCGCGGCCCGGTGGCGGACAGCAGCGCCTGCCCCAGCTCGTGGCTGACGGCCTCGCCGTCCACCAGATTCTGGGCGATGGCCCGGGCGCTGCGGCTGTCCAGCGTGTTGCCCACGGAGTTGATGACGTGCATCAGCAGCGTCTGCCGGTCCACCTGCACCCGGGTGATGCGGATGTAGCCGCCGCCGCCCCGGCGTGACTCTACGATGTACCCGTGCTCCGGAGAGAACCGGGTGGACATGACGTAGTTGATCTGACTGGGGACACAGTTAAAGCGCTGGGCCAGGTCGCTGCGCTGGAGCTCCAGCGCGCCTCCGGCGTTGTCCAGCTCTTGCTGGATGAACCCGGCAATAATATCGGAAATGCCCATGCGGCGATCCACTTCCTTTCTGACTTTGCCTTTCTTTGACCTTTGACCGTATAATACACCTTCCTCGTGTCCTTGTCAATAGGTAAATTTGACTTTCTTTGACTTTTATTGTGAATTTTTTGTGAACACACTTGCCCGGCCGGACGGCCTTTACACCGCGATGCTTTTGGGGTATACTTTTCCCATATCAGAAAAGGGAGGTGGCCGCCGTGGCGTCGCTGACAACGGATGTGCGGTATGTCAAGGGTGTCGGTGAGGCCCGGGCCAAAGCGCTGGAAAAGCTGGGCATACGGACGCTGGGCGACCTGATCACCTACTATCCCATGCGCTGGGAGGACCGGACGCGCACCGTGCCGGTGCGGGAGCTGATTCCCGGCGAATACGCCTGTGTCCGGGCCACCATCGCCCAGGAGCCCCGGGGCGGACGTATCCCCGGCGGGCGGACGCTGGTGCAGGTGCGGGCCGTGGACGAGGGCGGCGTGCTGGACATCTCCTTTTTCAATCAGGAATACCGCAAGACCTCCCTTCACAAGGGGGAGACGTATATCTTCTACGGCAAGGCCGAGGGGGAGCACCTGCGCCGCCGCATGGTCAACCCGCTGGTGGAGCGGGAGGGGCAGCAGCTGCTCACCGGGCGCATCATGCCGGTGTACCACCTGACGGCGGGGCTGAACCAGGCCACGGTGGCCAAGGCGGTGCGGCAGGGCCTGGACGAGTGCGGCGATCTGCCGGAGGACGTGCTGCCCGACGAGGTGCGGCGGGCACACCAGCTGTGCTACATCGGCTTTGCCTACGAGAACGTCCACTTTCCCGCCTCGCCGGAGGCGCTGGCTCTGGCCCGGCGGCGGCTGGCGTTCGAGGAGCTGTTCCTTCTCAGCTGCGGCCTGTCTCTGCTCCGTGCCCGGCGGGAGACGGTGGCTGGCCCGGCGTGCCGCGACGTGGATATGACTGCGTTTTATGAGGCGCTGCCCTTTGTCCTTACCGGCGCGCAGCGGCGGGCCATTGAGCAGGCGGCGGCGGATATGACCTCCGGCCGGCCCATGAACCGGCTGTGCCAGGGCGATGTGGGCAGCGGAAAGACCATGGTGGCGGCGGGCTGCGCGTGGTTCGCCGCGCAAAGCGGCTGGCAGACAGCGCTCATGGCGCCCACGGAGATCCTGGCCCGCCAGCACTACGAGAGCCTGTCGCCGCTGCTGGCGCGGCTGGGCATGACCTGCGCCCTGCTCACCGGCTCGACCCGGGCCAAGGAGCGGCGGGAGACGCTGGCAGCGCTGGCGGAGGGCCGCATCGACCTGTGCATCGGCACCCACGCCCTGCTGACGGAGGATGTGCAATACGGCAGGCTGGGGCTGGTCATCACCGACGAGCAGCATCGCTTCGGCGTGGCCCAGCGCTCCGGGTTGGCCCACAAGGGCGCGTCGCCCCACACGCTGGTGCTGTCCGCCACGCCCATCCCTCGGACGCTGGCGCTGATCATCTACGGCGACCTGGAGGTGTCGGTCATCGACGAGCTGCCGCCGGGGCGGCAGCAGGTGGACACCTTCGCCGTAGGAGAGAAGTACCGTCAGCGGCTCAACGGCTTTATCCGCAAGCAGGTGGCCGAGGGCCATCAGGTATTCATCATCTGCCCGCTGGTGGAGGAAAACGGCGAGACCCAGGATGAGCGCAAGGCCGTCACGGCCTACGCCCGGCATTTGCAGCAGCAGGTGTTCCCGGAGCTGCGGGTGGCGGTGCTCCACGGGCGGATGAAGTCCGGGGAGAAGGAAAAGGTCATGGCAGCCTTTGCCGCCGGGGAGAGTGATATTCTGGTGTCCACCACCGTGGTGGAGGTGGGTGTGGATGTGCCCAACGCCACGCTGATGGTGGTGGAGAACGCAGAGCGCTTCGGCCTGAGCCAGCTCCACCAGCTCCGCGGCCGTGTAGGCCGGGGCAGGGCAAAGAGCTGGTGCGTCCTGCTGTCGGACAGCCGGAACGAGGAGACGAAGCGGCGGCTGAGGGTGATGACGGAGACCAACGACGGATTCAAAATAGCAGAAGAGGATCTGCGCCTTCGCGGGCCGGGCGACTTCTTCGGCAGCCGCCAGCACGGTCTGCCGGTCTTGAAGGCGGCGGACCTGAGCTGCGATATGCGGACACTGGACGAGGCCCAGCAGGCGGCTAAGGCGCTGCTGGCGGACGATCCCGGCCTGACACAGCCCGCCCACGGGCCGCTGCGGCGGCGCATCGGCCAGCTGCTGGAGCTGAAGGACGGCACGCTGAACTGAGACTGCGTGCTGCGGCAAATGTGCAAAAAAACCCGCCCTCGGGCCGTTGGGCCTGAGGGCGGGTCTGCGTCTGCACGGCGTGCAGGGGGGATACACGCCGTGCGAAAAGGGGTAAGGGGGGTACGTCCTTCTCCTTTGCGGTAATTGTATACCTATCGGGTCGGGTTGTCAACAGGAAATACCGGTATCGTTACCGGTAACGATATACCTGCTGGGAATTGCGTTCACAGCCAAGGCGTGCTATACTGACAAAAACGATCCATCCCGGGAGGTGAGACCATGACCAAGGACGAGCTGCGGAAAAAGGCCAACGAGCTGCCGCTGCTGCCGGGCGTCTATCTGATGATGGACAAGTCCGGCCAGGTCATCTACGTGGGAAAGGCGAAAAAGCTGAAAAACCGGGTGAGCCAGTATTTTCAGGAGAACGCCGGACACAACGAGAAAACGAAGATGATGGTGGCCCACGTGGACCGCTTCGACACCATTATCGTCCGGTCGGAGTTCGAGGCGCTGGTGCTGGAGAACTCCCTCATCAAGCGCCACATGCCCCGGTACAACATCCTGCTGAAGGACGACAAGGGCTATCCCTTTGTACGGCTGGACGTGAAGTCCCCCTACCCCCGCTTTTCTCTGACTGCCCGGGCTGCCGACGACGGGGCGCGGTATTTCGGCCCTTACGGCGGGCGGCGGGAGACCCATCTGGCCATCGAGGCGGTGTGCGGCGCGCTGCGACTGCCCACCTGCGGACGGAAATTCCCCCGGGACATCGGCCGGGAGCGGCCATGCCTGAACTTCCACATGGGCAAGTGCGACGGCTTCTGCCGTCCGGACGGCCCGGATGAGGCGGAGTACCGCCGCCGCATCGGCGACGCGGTGTCCCTGCTGGACGGTAAGCTCCGGGGCGTCACCGCCGCCTTGACGGAGGAGATGCACGCGGCGGCGGAGACGCTGGATTTTGAGCGGGCGGCATCGCTGCGCGACCGGATACGGGCGCTGTCGGTGCTGGGCAAGGAACAGCGGGTCATTGCCGGCATCTGCGCCGACACCGATGTGTGGGGCGCGTACAACGGTGCGGCCAAGTCCGGCTGCGCCGTGCTGCACATTGAAAACGGCGACCTGCTGGGCCGCCAGGTCACGGTGTTCCCTGTGACGGCGGAGGGAGACGCGGCCCTGCTGGAGCAGGTCGTGCCCCAGTATTATCTGGGCCGGTCGGTGCTGCCCCGGGAGGTCCTGCTGCCGGCGGCCATCGAGGACGCGGACACGCTGTCGTCGCTGCTGACGGAGCAGTGCGGCCATCCGGTGGCCGTGAAAACGCCCCAGCGGGGACAGCGCCGGGAGCTGCTGGACATCGCCCGCCGCAACGCCAAGGAGGAGGTGGAGCGGGTCACGGACAGCGCCGAGCGGATCAACGGCACGCTGCGGCAGCTGCAGGAGCTGGCCCGGCTGCCCGCCCTGCCCCGGCGGATGGAGAGCTACGACATCTCTCACACCGGCGGCGAGGATCAGGTGGCGGGCATGGTGGTGTTTCAGGACGGCCGCCCGCTGAAGCGGGACTACCGCCGCTTCCGCATCGAGAGCTGTGACCACGCCGACGACTACGGAGCTATGCAGGAGGTACTGACCCGCCGCTTCCAGCGGTATCTGGACGGCGATGAGAGGTTCGCGCCCCTGCCGGACCTGCTGCTCATCGACGGCGGTCAGGCCCACGCCCAGGTGGCGGAGGCTGTGGTCACGTCCCTGGGGCTGGACGTACCGGTGCTGGGCATGGTGAAGGATGACAAGCACCGCACCCGGGCGCTGATGACCGCCGCCGGGCAGGAGCTGGGCATCCGCCAGTCTCCCGCCCTGTTCGCCCTCATCGGCACGGTGCAGGAGGAGGTACACCGCTTTGCCATCGCCTACCACCATCAGAAGCACACGAAAAGCGCCAAGCGCTCCCGGCTGGACAACATTCCCGGCGTGGGCGAGGCGCGGAAAAAGAAGCTGCTCCAGCGCTTCGGCACGGTGAGCGCCGTGAAGAGCGCCACGGTGGAGCAGCTGTGTCAGGCCGTGCCGCGGGCGGCGGCCCAGGCCGTATACGATCACTTCCACGGGGAGGACGAGACGTGAACTACTATGCCACATTGGGCGAGAGCTGCAAGGATGCGGCCACTATCGCCGCACTGCTCCGGGCCGGTATCTCCTGCTTCCGGCTGAACCTGTCCCACGGCAGTCTGCGGGAAAAGGCGGACTGGATCGACGCCCTGCACCGGGCGGAGCGGGAGACGGGCCTGTCCGCGGGACTGCTCATCGACCTGCGCGGCCCGGAGGTGCGGACGGGGAGGGAGGTCTCCGCCGTCATGCTGTCTCTGCACGAGACGATACCGCTGTCCGCGCTGGCGCTGCCGGAGACTGTCGCCGCCGGGCTGCTGCCGGGGCAGGAGCTGCGCATCGATGACGGCGGCGCGGTGCTGACGCTGGAAAATGGCGGCCTGTGCCGGGCAACACGCCCGGGCCGCATCGCTCCGCGAAAGAGCGTAGCCCTGCCGGGGCTGGCGCTGCACCTGCCGCCGCTGACGGCGGAGGATTTGGCCGACCTGGCCGACGGAACGAGTTACGGCGTCACGGCGGTGATGCAGCCCTTTGTCCACAGCCGGGAGGAGCTGAACACCGTGCGGCGGGCCATGATACAGGCCGGGCTGGGCGGCGCGCTGCTGTACGCCAAGATAGAGGATCAGACGGGGCTGGACGCTCTGCCGGACTGGATCGGCGGCTGCGATGTGGTGACGGCGGCCCGGGGAGACCTGGGTGTAAATTTGGGGCTGGAGCACGTCCCGGCGGCCCAGAAGCGCATCGCGGCGGCGTGCCGCCGGGCGGGGAAGCCCCTGCTGGTGGTGACGGAGCTGCTGGGCTCGATGACGGAGCGCCCCGTCCCCACCCGGGCGGAGGTGTCGGACATCTGCCACGCCGTGTGGGACGGCGCGGAGCACCTGATGCTCACCAACGAGACGGCGGCGGGGAAGTATCCTTTGGAGGCCGCCGCCTGGCTGGTGAAATGCGCCGAGACGGCGAAAAACGCATAAACAAAAGAAAGGGCACGCTGCAGCATGCCCTTTCTTTATGCAAATACCAGCTGCACCAGCAGCATATACACCGCCGTGCCCGCTAAAATGGACACCAGTGTGTTCCGCTTCCACAGGTGCAGCAGCGCCGTCGCCGCCACGGCGATGGCCTCGGGCAGCCCGTGGCTGCCGGACAGAATGTCCACGCTGCGCAGGCTGTATACCACCAGCAATCCCATCATGGCCGGGGGCAGCAGCCTGCCCAGGTCCTCCACCACCTTGGGCAGCTTTTTCCCATCGGAGAACAGCAAAAACGGCGTCCACCGGGTGATCTGTGTCGCCAGGGCCACCATCAGCACGATGACCAGCGAATGTACCGTGTCTAAGCGCATAGCTTCCTCCTTCCCAGCAGCAGCACGGCCATGGTCAGCGCCATGGCGGGGATGACCATATTGTCCGCGCCGAAGGCGGCCAGCGCCGCCACGGAGCATACCAGTCCGATCCCGCCGCTGGCCCGGTTCTCCCGCTTCGTCACCTGCTCGATGAACAGCACCACGAACAGCGCCGTCAGCGCGAAGTCAATACCGGTGGTATCAAAGGTCAGCAGGCTGCCCACCAGTCCGCCGAGCATGGAGAACACCACCCAGTACAGCCAGGTGAGAAAGCTCATGGCGAAGTAGAACAGCGGCGGGTCAATATCCTTCGGCGGCTCTACGGAGGAGGAGAGGGAGAAATTCTCGTCGCTGAGGGTGTAGATGAGGAAGTACTTCAGCCGCCCCGCGCCCCGGTATCTGGGCAGCAGCGCCAGGGAGAAGAACAAATGCCGGGCGTTGACCATCAGACTCAGCAAAAACGCCTGCACCGGGTCAAAGGCGGAGGTCAGCAGCGTGATGGCCACGTACTGCATACTGCCGCAGAAGGCAAAGGCGCTGACAAACCCGCTCCACAGCGCGTTGTAGCCCTTGGAGGCCATGAGCACGCCGTAGGCCAGCCCCACCGCCAGATAGCCGGTCATGATGGGGATGGTGTGGGGGAACGCGGCGCGCAGCGCGGCGGACAAATTTGTTTTCGTCACAGCATCACTTCCCAAAAATAAGCTGCCGACATTATATCCGAAAACTCTTTCCTCCGCAATACTGGAAAACGGGAAAAGAATGGAGTATAATGAAAACAGGCACTAAAGAACATACACAAGGAGCGTACCGGTCATGGAAGAAACACGCAGCTTCGGCTATATCTGTCCCGCCTGCGGCAAGGCGAATTTCCACACCCGCAGCGTTTTTGCCCTTACCGCCGCCGCGGCCCGCATGGAGTGCGAGTGTGGCAAGGAGGCGCTGGAGGTGCAGACGGACGGAACGAAATTCCGCCTGTGGGTGCCCTGCGGCGTCTGCGGCGGCCACCATCAGGCGGAGTGCTCCGCCGACGCGCTGCTGCACGGCCGGGGCATCGGCCTGTCCTGCCCGGTGAAGCAGGACCTGTGCTGCTATGTGGGCCGGGAGCAGGAGGTGCGCCGCGCCATGGAAAATCTGGCCCTGCGGGTGGAGAAGGACAAGGGCACGGACGGGGAGGCCTTCACCGACAACGTGATCATGTACGAGGTGCTGTCCGAGCTGAAGGACATCGCCGCCCGGGGCGGCATTTCCTGCACCTGCGGCAGCAGGCGCTATACCGTGCAGGTGCGCCGGGGCGCGGTGGATCTGATCTGCGCCGACTGCGGCGGACGGCTGCGTCTGCCCGCCGCCACCGATGAGGATTTGGATGACCTGTGCTGCCGCATGAAGCTGACCATCAAGGGGAAGTAAGAGGGCGGGCGTGTCCCTGCGCCGCAGGGCAGCAAAAAAAGCGGCTGTATCAGCCGCATGAAAGGAAACAGATAGTATGATCGAGCTGCTGGCAAGATGGTTCATCCCCCACCGCGACAACACGGCGGACGGCGCGGTACGCCGGGCCTACGGCACGCTGTGCGGCGCGGTGGGCATCGGGCTGAACGTGCTGCTGTTTATCGGGAAATTCTTCGCCGGACAGCTGTCCGGCTCTATCGCCGTCACGGCGGACGCCTTCAACAACCTGTCCGATGCCGGTTCTTCAGCGGTGACGCTGCTGGGCTTCCGCCTGGCGGGCAAGAAGCCCGACCCGGACCACCCCTTCGGCCACGGCCGCATTGAGTACATATCCGGCCTCATTGTAGCGGGCCTGATCCTGCTCATGGGCGTGGAGCTGGCCAAATCGTCCTTTGACAAGATCCTCCACCCGGAGGAGGTCACTTTTTCCGCCCTGGCGCTGGTCATTTTAGCGGTGTCCGTGGCGGTGAAGCTGTATATGTGGTTCTACAACCGGCGCATCGGCGGAAAGCTCCGCTCCGCAAGCCTCCTTAAGCTTCGACTGAAGCTCGGACACGGCAAAGCGCATTCCGCGGCCCGCCGCGGCGGGATATTCGATCGCGTATTCCGAAATATCGCGTCCCGCAAAGGTGAGGCTCTCTATGCGGTATCCCTCGTGATACACCGTATCAAACGAGGTCGGCGCACCCTGCTCGACGGCGCGGGCGTACTTGCGGGCTGCGATGTCAAGTCCGACCGCGGTTTTCGCCGCGATTACTACGCTGTCGCCGTCGCTCCGCAGGAAGTATCCGTCGTCCTCGAAATTTTCCGTATCGATCCCGCGTGAGGCGTCGTTTCCGACCGAAAGGTACAGCTCATCGGTGAGGCTTTCGCCGAGGCGCTCCGTCAGCCAGAC
>ERZ824978.3383-NODE-3383-length-12018-cov-2.583215_pt1 | contig 12018 bp, 11 predicted proteins | sample MGYA00519860_ERZ824978 | MGnify/ENA primary metagenome ERZ824978 (study PRJEB31778, sample SAMEA3449184) | human gut metagenome | biome: human gut; feature: human-associated habitat; material: faeces | place: United Kingdom | collected 2010/2012 ... | reverse complement strand
GTGCGCTTCGGCATGGAGCTCGTCGACATCACCGAGGCCGTCAAGGGCTGCAACTTCAAGGTCTTCACCGGCGCCATCGAGCGCGGCGGCGTCGTCAAGTGCATCAACGCCAAGGGCGCTGGCGACTGGAGCCGCGGCGACATCGAGAAGCTCGCCGACGTGGCTGCCGCCAACGGCGCGAAGGGCATGGCCTGGATCGCCTACACGAGCGACGGCAAGGAGAAGAGCCCGATCATCAAGTTCCTGGGCGACGAGGTCCACGAGGCCATCAAGCAGGCCGCCGGCGCCGAGCCGGGCGACCTCATCTTGTTCGCCGCCGACGACTACGCCACGGTCAGCGCCGTGCTGTCCGCCCTGCGTCTGCACATGGCGGACCTGCTCGGCATCGAGCGTTCGGGCCACGCGCTTCTGTGGGTCGTCAACTTCCCCATGTTCAAGTACGACGAGGAGGAGAAGAAGTACGCCGCCGAGCACCATCCGTTCACGATGCCGCGCCGCGAGGACCTCGACAAGATCGAGACCGACCCGCTCAACATCGGCAGCTACTCCTACGACCTCGTCATGGACGGCTTCGAGGCCGGCGGCGGCACGATCCGTATCCACAACGCCGAACTGCAGCGCCGCGTGCTGCGCAGGTGCGGCCTGACCGACGAGGAGATCGACGAGAAGTTCGGCCACCTCATCAAGGCACTTGAGCACGGCGCACCGCCCCATGGCGGCATCGCGCTCGGCCTCGACCGCGTCGTCATGCTGCTCGCCGGCAAGGATTCCATCCGCGACGTCATCGCGTTCCCCAAGACCTCCTCGGGTGCCGACCCGATGACCGGCGCGCCCTCCGAGGTCACGCGTCGCCAGCTCAAAGAGGTCTCTTTGAGCCTCGACCTGTAAGCATCGGCTGTCCCAAGCGGCCGGCGAGCCTTGTCTGAAAAAGGAGCGCCGGTCGCTTTATCACGTTAAGGATTCACCATGACCATTCTCAAGATGAGCAGCACCTATGCGCCCACGCTGAAGGAAGACCCGGCGGGCGCGGACATCGCGAGCCACAGGCTCCTGCTCCGCTCCGGCATGATCCGCCAGAACGGCTCGGGCACCTACACGTTTCTGCCCCTCGGCATGCGCGTGCTCAACAAGATCCAGCAGATCATCCGCGAGGAGATGAACGCCAAGGGCGCCCAGGAAATCCTCATGCCCATCCTGCAGCCCGCCGAGCTCTGGCACGAGTCGGGCCGCTGGGACGACTACGGTCCCGAGATGATGCGCCTCACCGACCGCCACGACCGCGAGATCTGCCTCGGGCCGACGCACGAGGAGCTCATCACCGACCTCGTCCGCAACGAGCTGCGCAGCTACAAGCAGCTCCCGTGCACCCTGTGGCAGATGCAGGTCAAGTTCCGCGACGAGATGCGCCCGCGCTTCGGCCTGTTCCGCACGCGCGAGTTCATCATGAAAGACGCCTACAGCTTCAACGCGACGCGCGAGAGCCTCGACGAGAGCTACCGCGACATGGAGGTCGCGTACGCGCGCGTCAACGAGCGTCTGGGCATCGACTACCGCATGGTCACGGCCGATTCGGGCGAGATCGGCGGCAACGAGTCCATCGAGTTCATGGCGCTTGCCGACGCCGGCGAGTCCGACCTGGTCTACTGCGACTGCGGATTCGCGGCCGATACCGAGGCTGCCGAGTGCGGCGTCGTCATGGCGCCCGCGCAGGAGCGCGCGCTCGAGAAGATCGCCACGCCGGGCGTGCACACCATCGAAGAACTCGCGACGTTCCTCGACGTGCCGGAAAACGCGACGGTCAAGGCGCTTTCGGGCAAGGGTGCCGATGGCAGGGTCTACGTCATGTTCATCCCGGGTGACCACGAGCTCAACGACATCAAGGCCAACAAGGCCGTTGCGGGCTGGCAGCTGCTCACGGACGATGAGATGGTCGCGGCGGGCCTGCACAAGGGCTCCATGGGCCCGGTCGACCTGCCCGAGGGCGTCGGCTGCGTGTGCGACTCCTCGCTCAAGGACGTGCACGCCTGGGCAGTCGGCGCGAACGAGGACGGCTTCCACTTCCTGGGCGCCGAGCCCGGCCGCGACTTCGAGCCCACGCTGTGGGCGGACCTCGTCATGGCCAAGCCCGACGACCTGTGCCCCGTGTGCGGCAAGAAGCTCAAGGGCGCGCGCGGCATCGAGGTCTCGCAAGTCTTCAAGCTGGGCACCAAGTACTCCGAGGCCATGGGCGCCACCTTCATGGACGAAGACGGCAAGGAGAAGCCCTTCATCATGGGCTGCTACGGCATCGGCGTCACGCGCTCGATGGCAGCCGTCATCGAGCAGCGCAACGACGACAACGGCATGTTCTGGCCGGTCAGCATTGCCCCTGCAGAGGTCATCGTCGTCCCGCTCAGCGTGGGCGACGAGCTCGTCGACCCGCTGGCGCGTGACATCGCCGCCAAGCTCGACGAGGCGGGCATCGAGGTCATACTCGACGACCGCGACGAGCGTGCTGGCGTCAAGTTTGCAGACGCCGACCTCATCGGCTGGCCGTACCAGGTCGTCATCGGCAAGCGCGGCGCAAAGAACGGTGTCGTCGAGCTCAAGGACCGCAGCACGGGCGAGAAGCGCGAGGTCTCCGTCGAGGACGTCGTCGCCGAAGTCGTGCGCGTCGTGGCAGATGCCAAGGCTGCGCTCGAGGCAAAGACCACCGATATCGCCTAGGCGCATGCCGTCTCGTTCGCGTTCGAGAGGCAGTCGAGTCTGTTGGGAAGCGCCGCGTGTGCGGCGCTTCCCGTCTGCAGTGCCGAAAAGCCGGCGCGATCGGACGTCGGCAGTCTCGATAAGAAGGGGAATCTAAGCACACATGCTGTTCAATCTCGCGATAGTGGGCTGCGGGGGTTTCATCGGCGCCGCGCTGCGCTACTTCTTGAGCTGGCTTTCCAACATCATCGCCTTCGACTTCACGGGCGCGCCCGCGTTCCTGTTCCCGCTCGGGACCTTCGCGGCAAACCTGCTCGGGTGCTTCTTCATGGGCTACTTCGCGTTCATGCTCCCGCACGCCTTTCCCGACCACGCGAAGACGCTGCTGTTCGTCACAACGGGCATCATGGGCGGCTTCACGACGTTTTCCACGTTCGCGCTCGACACCTACAACCTCTTCTCGCGTGGGGAGTGCCTCATGGCAGGCGTCTACCTCGTGGTCACGCTCGCGGTGTGCTTCGCGGGGCTCGTTGCGGGCATCGCGCTCGCAAAGGCGACATCTGCGTAAATAATCGCTCACAGACGCGCAATATGCTGTATCATATCGATTTGCTGTGCGACCCGTCATCGCACTCGGTCTCAAATATGCGCCTGCAATAGGTGCAGGCGAGTAATTTGAAGGAGAAGTTTTGGTAGTTATCCGTCTGGCACGTCATGGTGCCCACAATGCCCCGTTTTACCGCATCGTTGTTGCCGACCAGCGCAAGCGTCGCGATGGCCGCATCATCGAGCAGGTTGGCACCTACGATCCTAAGTGCGATCCCTCTGCGATCACCCTCGACCTCGAGAAGGTCGAAGAGTGGATCAAGAAGGGCGCTCAGCCTTCCGATCGCGTTGCCAAGATTATCGCCGAGGTAAAAGGCGAGCCTCTTCCGAAGAAGATTCAGGCACGCGCCGACCTCAAGGCCGCCGAGAAGGCAGCTGCCGAGGTTTCCGAAGGAGGCGAGCAGTAAATGGCAAAGCATTCCATCATCGATCCCGTCGACCGTATCGAGGGCCATCTCCGCATCGAGATGGAGGTCAAGGATGGCGTCGTCTCCGAGGCATGGGTCTCGGGCGGCCTGTTCCGCGGCCTCGAGCTGATCCTCGAGGGCCGCGAGCCAACGGACGCAGCCCTCATCGCCGAGCGCATCTGCGGCGTCTGCCCGATTTCCCACTGCCACACCTCCGTGTACGCAGCCGAGGAAGCCTACGGCATCAAGCACCCCAATGGCGCCCGCATCGTCCGCAACCTGGCAGAAGGCGCGCAGTTCATGCACAGCCACATCCTGTGGTTCTACCAGCTGAGCGCGCTTGACTACGTCAACCCGCTGCACGCGCTCGAGGCCGACCCGAAGGCCGCAACCGAGTTCGCACTGGCAAACGGCCTGGGCGTTCGCGACTTCGGTGCCGTCCAGAAGCGTCTGCGGAAGTTCGCAGAGAACGGCCAGTACTCCTGGCTGTCCGGCGGCTGGTTCCTCGAGGGCCAGGCCCCCGAGGCCTACAAGCTCCCGGCTGAGGTCGACCTCATCGCGACCGCCCACTACATCGAGGCGCTCGACATGCAGGCCACCGCAGACGAGATCGCAGCCCTCATCGGCGGCAAGATGCCGCACATCCAGACCTCCATCCCCGGCGGCACCTCGTTCGTGCCCTCCGTCGAGAAGCTGGACGACATCCTTGATCGCGCTCGTCAGCTGCACGAGTGGGTCGGCGAGGTCATGATCCCCGACGCGATCGCCATCGCGAAGGTCTACCTCAAGGACGTTGCGGGCATCGGCAACAACAAGCACGGCAACTTCATGGCATTCGGCGTCTTCGACCGCGAGTCTCGCGAGCTGACCGACCGCTACTTCCCCGCGGGCATCGTCCGCATGGCAGGCGGCACGGGCGCTCCGGTGCTCGAGAAGTACGACGGTTCCAAGATGACCGAGGAAACCACGCACGCCTACTATGCAGACGACGGCAAGCCGCTGCACCCGATGGACGGCGTCACGGTTCCGCCCGAGAAGTTCCCCGGCTACTACAAGGACGAGGCCAACGAGGTCGTCAACGACAAGTACACCTGGTCCAAGGCGCCGCGTTACCTCAACGACGCGACCGGCAAGCGCGAGCCGATGGAAGTCGGACCGCTCGCCCGCGTGCTCGTCTCCTACATGTCCGGCAACCCCGAGATCATCGACGGCGTCAACACCGTCCTCAAGGGCGTCGGCCTTCCCATCAGCGCCGCCTCCATCTCCGCGCTCAACAGCGCGCTTGGCCGCCTGGCTGCACGCCCCATCGAGGCGTACGCCGTGTCCGGCTACATGCAGGACTGGTGCCACGAGCTGGTCGAGGTCCTCAAGAACCCGGGCGACGCCAACCCCTGGTTTGCGAAGCGCGTCCGCGACGACGGTGCGGGCGAAGGCTTCTGGGAGGCCCCGCGTGGTGCCCTGTACCACTGCGAGACCATCAAGGGCAACAAGATCACGCATTACCAGGCGATCGTCCCCACCACGTGGAATATCTCGCCGCGTGACGTCGACGATGTGCCCGGCACCATCGAGCAGGGTCTCATCGGCGTGCCGATTGACAACATCGAGGCGCCTATCAACGCCCTGCGCGTCGTCCATGGTTACGACCCGTGCGTTGCCTGCGCAATTCACATCGTCGAGCCCAAGACCGGTCACGAGTTCAAGACGCATATGAGTCCTTGGGGAGGTCGATAGTCATGGCAGAGATCGCACACTACAAAGAGATGCACCCGCTCGCGTTCCGCATTACGCACTGGGTCAATCTCGTTGCGATGATTCTCCTGATCCTGTCCGGTATCGAGATTCACTACCCGGTACTGGGTGGCGTGATGGGCTTGGCACGCGGCCTGCACATCTTCTGCGGCATCGTGCTCGTGGTTAACTGCATCGCCCGTATCGTTCTGGCGTTCGTCATCAAGTCGTCCCCCATGGGCGGCACCCGAGAGACCGTTACCGACTTCTGGAACTGGCTCCCGCAGAAGTACAACCGCCATCAGCTTGGCGCTTGGATCAAGTACTACCTGTTCATCAAGAAGGACCACCCGCTTTCCGCAAAGCTCGGCGTGCCCCAGAAGCTGTCCTACCTGCTGATCGGCATTCTGATCCTGTTCATGGGCTACACGGGCTTCTGCCTGTGGGACGTCACCATGAACGTTCCGTTCTTCGCCGGCTTCACCTTTGCAGTCGGCGGCCTGATGAAGCTCCGCATCATCCACTACTTCATGATGTACATCTTCATCTGGTTCACGATGATTCACGGTTACCTGGCACTCATCGACGGCATGGCTCTCCCCCGCCTCATGTTCTTCGGCAAGGAGACCGGTGGCCTCACCTACAGCCTCGAGACCTGGAACATCGATGGCTACGACGATCTCGGTGCTGCTGAGAAGATCGAGATCGTCAACAAGGAAGACGAGCAGGCTGCTGCCACCGCATAAGCCACTCGCTTTCACCCAGCAACAAGAAAACCCCGCCGAGGAATCGGCGGGGTTTTTGTTTTGCCCAAAAACGCCTGAAAGCGACCGTGTTACAGAAGAGGCCAAGCGAGGGGCGCACGCCTTGGAGAAGCGTGTTAGATGTCGAGCTCGAGCAGCTCGAGGATGGCGCCCGTCGCCATGGGAACCGACGCCTTGACCTCGTCGGTGAGGTCGATCGTGAGGTCCTTCGGGAAGCAGTCCTTCTTCTGGACGCCCACGCAGCGGATATCGGCATCGTAGCCAGCCAGACGCGCGTTGGTGAGCACATCGGGGATGCGCATGTCGTGCAACGAGTGCATGACGCAGTTGGCCGCCATCTCCTCGGGCGTGAAGGTATAGCAAGTACCCGGCACCGCGTCAGGACCGCAGTTGACGATGTCGACCACCACAATCAGGTCGTAATCGCGGATGAACGGCAGCAGGCTCAAACCCATCGTGCCCGCGTCCAGGACGGGGATACGGTCATCGCCTTCGGGCTCTTCCGTCTCTGCCGGCCGGAACGTCTTCATGAGCAGGTCGGCGTGTTCCTCGTCAAAATGCTCGAGAGCCGCATCGCGCTCGGTCAGCACCTTGGCCATGTACGGCCCAAAGCCCTCGTCGAGCATGAGCATGTTGCCCACGCAGGCAACGAGTTTCTTCTGCTTGATAGCGTCTTGTGTCATCTGCGCTTCTCCTGTTCGTCCGAGGCAATGGCGTCAGAGAGCAGCTCGACCGCCTCGAGCGTGCTCAAGCCCACCGTGTTGACGGTGATGTCCGCGTACTTCTGGTACAGCGGGCGCCGCTCGTCATACAGGTCCTGCAGCGTCGAGCCCGAGCGAATAACCACGCCGCGCGTGAGTAGGTCGGTGTGCAGGCGCTTGGGGAGCTCGGTCATGTCGATGTCGATGAAGACGACACGCCCCAGCTTCTTGAGGTTTTCCATCCCCTGCTCGCTGTACACGGCAGACCCGCCTGTGGCAATTACGTGATGCGAGCAGCGCAGACCCGCGAGGAGCTTGTTCTCTTCCTCGATGAAGCCTTCGATACCCCGCCGTTCGATCAGGTCGGAGAGCAGCATGCCCGTGCCCTCCTGCAAGAGCAGGTCGGTGTCTACGAAGCGGTACCCAAGCCGCTTTGCCAGCACGACGCCGAGCGTGGACTTGCCCGCACCCGGCATGCCGATGAGTGTGATGTTGTCGGAGGCGGGTTTGCTGCCCGCGGGCGTCACCGCCAGAGTTTCTGTGTTCATGCGCTCCATTCTACGCTATCTGCCACTGCCGCTTTGCCGCGATACGGGGTGCATCGTGTGACGGACAAGCGCCGTCCGATTGCAGCACGGCATGCTGCGCTCGTGCTCGATTTTCCACCCGCAAACAAAGCAGGCCCCCGCTTGATGCGGGAGCCTGCTGTAGTGCAAAGAAGATGTAACGTGAAGCCTAGCGCTTGGAGAACTGCGGCTTCTTGCGGGCCTTGCGCAGACCGTACTTCTTGCGCTCGACGACGCGGGCGTCGCGGGTGAGGAAGCCAGCCTTCTTGAGGTCGGAGCGGTAATCGCCAGCGCTCAGCAGTGCACGGGCGATACCATGGCGAAGGGCGCCAGCCTGACCGGAAACGCCGCCGCCGTTGCAGGTGGCAATGACGTCGAAGTGGTCGACCGTGTCGGTGACCCTGAAGGGTGCGAGAGCCATGTCAACCAGAGCCTGGCGGCCAAAGTAATCCTTGCCGTCGCGCTTGTTGATGGTGACCTTGCCAGTGCCCGGAACGAGGCGAACGCGAGCTACAGCGTTCTTACGACGACCGGTGCCGATATAAACAGCTTCGTTGTTCTGTGCCATAGTCTTTACGCCTCCAGGTCAATCTTGCGAGGGTTCTGTGCCTGATGCGGATGCTCCGAGCCCGTGTAGACCTTGAGCTTCTTGAGCATCTGACGGCCCAAAGTACCCTTGGGGAGCATGCCCTTGACCGCGTGCTGGATGACGCGCTCGGGGTGCTTGGCCATGGCCTCCTGGAACGTCTCCTGACGGAGTCCACCAGGATGGTTGGTGTAGCGGTAGTACACCTTGTCGGTGACCTTGGCGCCCGTCACCTTGATCTTGTCGCAGTTGATGACGACGACGAAATCGCCCGTATCGACATGCGGGGTGTAGGTCGGCTTGTTCTTGCCGCGCAGAATCTGTGCAACGGCAGAGGCAAGACGGCCAAGAGTCATATCGGTCGCATCGACCAGAAGCCATTCGCGCTGGACTTCGCCTGGCTTCGCGTAATACGTCTTCACGTTTACTTCCTCCAAATAAGACAAAAACTGTTCATTCACTGAGTTTCACGGGGCTCAGAAAGCGAACCCGTTAAGGATACCCGCGAGGCGAGTCAAAAGCAATATGCAAATATGGTCGTTTTGCGATGAATTCGCCGATAGAGCGCGTGCTGCGCCCCTACTGCTGGGGCTTGGGGCCCTCGCCCTCTTGCGGCGCGGCCTTGGCAGCACCGTCCTGCCCGGACGCCTCATCGCTCGGTGCCTCGGGCTGCTCCGGTGCGGCCGCCGGCCCCTCGTCGCCCGGCTGCGCGGGCGCCTCGGGCTCATCGGACGCTTCGGGCTGCGGCTGGGCCACGGGCTCCTCATCGTCCGCAGATGCAGTGGGCTGTTGCGGCTCGGCATCTGCCGCCGCATAGAAAGGCTCCTGCGCACGCTCGAACGGCAGCGGGTCGTCCTTCTTGCCCCAGCTGGCCACGTCGAACTGACGCGTCCAGTACCCGAGCGCGCGGCTCACGAGCAGCTGGATGAAGGCTTCCGCGACGCTCGACAGGTAGTACAAGACGATGACGAGCGGCAGCGCGGAGACGAGCGCCATGAGAATGAAGCCGAGGGCGGCCTCGTTGTCCATTCCGTACATGCCCGAGCCTGCCGCGGCGCCGACGAACAGGGTGCCGATGACTCCCGCCCCGACGATGGCGGCCACGATGGCGAACACGATGAAGTAGACGACGAAGCACACGATGGACATGCCGAAGATGCGCAAAAGGCCGCCGAAGTCGTGCTTGATCATCGACCAGACCTTGCCAAACTGCAGGCCCGTGCCCAGTCGGTCGTACATCATCATGCGCATGGTGCCCACCCAGAAGAAGAAGACCGCCGCAATCGAGAGCACGAACCCGACAAACGCGATGACGCCGCCGAGCGCTCCCAGCAAGACGTTGCCCGACGCCATGGACGCATGGTAGTGATGCGCGTACATGGCGGCCGTCTGGGCCGCGGTGCTGCTGTCGCTGATCGCGTTGCCGATGCCGGTGACAATGGCCGGGATGACCGTGCACACAAACAGGATGACCAGGGCAAACCAACCCCAGCGCAGCATCTTGCTGTTCTTGCGCCCGTAGATCTTCTTGGGCAGCGGCGTGTGCATGCCCCACGCCGCCTTGTGGCCCCACTCGAACGCGTAGCCGTAGACCGTCATCTGCCCGAAGACGGGGATAAAGTTGATGAGCCCGAGCAGGAAGATCTTGCCGATCCACCCCTCGGAGTTCTTGATATCGTTCCAGGCAGTGCTGAAGTACCTGCCGTTCATACTGGGATACGTGGCCATGGGAGAACCCTTCCTCGCGGTGGTCAACATCTGAAGGTGCCTACATTCTAACAGCTCGCCGCGACGCCAAACTTACACCTGCGCAACGTTGGCGCGTACCGCCGCCAAGCGGGCGGGTGCCCCCGGCCGTATCCAGCTAGACGAGGCGCTTGAGCATGGCGTCGTGCGCGCGCCACTCGAGCGCATTGTCGAGCGCGGTCAGCTCGGCACCCGGGTACCTGCGCTGCAGCGCGAGCCTGATGAGCTCGTCTGCCACGGCGGGGTTCTTGGGCAGCAGCGGGCCATGGCTGTAGGTGGCGAGCACGTTGCGGTAGCGGATGCCCTCCGTGCCGTCCTCGCCGTTGTTGCCGAAGCCCTTCACCACCCTGCCAAGCGGCACGGCGCCCTCGCGCAGGCGCGTGCGGCCGGCATGGTTCTCGAAGCCGACCACGGTGGGCGAGCCCTCGAGGGCGGTCGCCTCGTAGACCATGTTGCCGATCATGCGGTCCTCGCCCGCCTCGGTGTACACGGGAATCGCGCTGATGAAGTCCGCGCGCTGGCCATCATGGCCCACGTAATACTCGCCCAAGATCTGATAGCCGCCGCAGATGGCGAGCACCGGGACGCCCTCCTCGATGGCCGCAGTCAGGCGGGATGCCTTCGAGCCCGCACGCCCGATGCCGAGGTCCTCCATGAGAGTGTACTGGTCGAAGTCCTGGCCACCGCCCATGAAGAACAGGTCGATGTCGTCGAAATCGGCGTCTTCGCCCGCACCGAGGCTCACGACCCTGGCCGTGATGCCGCGCCACGCGCAGCGCTTCTGCAGCGTGATGGTGTTACCGCGGTCGCCGTATAAGTTGAGCAGGTCGGGATACAGGTGCCCGATCGTGAGCTGCATGTTGTCTGCCATCGCCTCTACCCCTCCCAGAACCCCGCGAGGCCGAGCGCACTCGCGACCTTCGCGCGGAACTCGAGCATCGCCGAGTAGTTGGCGACGACCGTGACGTTGTGGTCCATGCGCCCCAGCTCGCCGATGAGCTCGTCGTAGTCTTTCATGATGCGGATGCCGCCGCTCGGCATGCCAGCGTACTTGAGGCGCAGCGCCATGTCCTCGGCGCGCCCGCCGCTGCAGATCGCCTCGTGCTTGTGCGCGCAGATGGCCTCCCACGCCGCGTCGTAGATCCACGAGACGTCGGTGCCATCGCACTCCTGGTCGTTGAGGATGCAGACGATGCCCATGTTCTGGTCGGGCTCGTTGAGCAGGAGGTTGATGATCTGGTTGCAGCCCGCGGGATTCTTCATGAGCATGAGGCGAACCCGCGTGCCGTCGATGTCGAACACCTCGGAGCGGCCAAAGCCGTGCTTGAACTTGCTCACCGCTTTGAAGGCCTGCTCGCGCGGGAACTTGAACGCCTCGAGACCCGCCACCACGCATGCGCAGTTGTAGATGTCGTAGCTCGCGGGAACGTCGAGGTCGACGATGGAGCGGTCGTCGTCGACGCGCAGCTCGACCGTGCAACCGTCGCTCCTGCGCTCGACGATGCGCTCGACTGCGACTTTGGGAGCGGGACGGTGGTAGCCGCACGACGGGCACTTGAAACCGCCCAGGTGCGCGTAGGTGACGTAGTCGTACTGGTACTCGGCGCCGCACTTGATGCAGTGCGTCGCATCCGAGAGGTCCTCGACGCGTTCGGGGTAAATCTCGCAGTCGACGCCGTAGAACACGACGTCGTTGTCGACCCGGTCGGCGATGGAGGCCACCATGGAGTCGTCGGCGTTCAGGCACAGCGTCGCATGCGGGGAGTTCTTGACGCCCGCCATGATGTTCTCGAGCGTGTGCGTGACCTCGCCGTAGCGGTCGAGCTGGTCGCGAAAGACGTTCGTGACGACGAGCACCTCGGGGTCGACCGCCGCGCAGACGCGGCGCAGCGCGCCCTCGTCGCACTCGATGACGGCCAGCTTGTAGCGGGGCTTGCCGCCGATGCTCGAGCGGATGGCGAACTCGGTGGTGATGCCCTGAATCAGGTTCGCTCCGCTGCGGTTGTAGAAGGCCTGCTCGCCCATGTTCTCGAGGGCCTGCGCGACGATGTGCGTCGACGTGGTCTTGCCGTTGGTGCCCGTGAGCACGAGCGTGCGCACGCCTTTGGCGAGCGTGTTGAGGTAGTTGGGGTCGACCTTCAAGGCGAGCTTGCCCGGCAACGAGGTGCCGCCGCGCTTCATGAGGCGCAGCAGGCGGTACGTTGACTTGCAGACGATCGACGCGCA
>ERZ824978.3379-NODE-3379-length-12037-cov-2.745201_pt1 | contig 12037 bp, 11 predicted proteins | sample MGYA00519860_ERZ824978 | MGnify/ENA primary metagenome ERZ824978 (study PRJEB31778, sample SAMEA3449184) | human gut metagenome | biome: human gut; feature: human-associated habitat; material: faeces | place: United Kingdom | collected 2010/2012 ... | reverse complement strand
GAAAAGTATGTCGGCGTAGGTGCGATGCGGGTTCGCGAGCTGTTCAAACGCGCGCGAAAGCCGGGCAAATGCGTGATTTTCATCGATGAAAAAGACGCGATGGGCAAAGCGCGCGGGGACAATTCCTCCGACGAACGCGATCAAACGCTGAACGCGCTGCTGAGCGAAATGTCCGGCTTTCGGGCGGACGAGGGTATTCTCGTCGTCGCGGCGACGAATCGAATCGAAATGCTCGATCCCGCGCTGACGCGTCCGGGGCGCTTCGATCGAAAGATCGAGGTGGGTTTGCCCGGAAAGAGAGAGCGATTGAGCATCCTTTCGCTGCACGGGCGCGGGAAACCGCTGGACGCGGACGTCGATCTCGATCAGATTGCGGCGGAAACGGCGTATTTCTCCGGAGCGTCGCTCGAAAATCTGTTCAACGAAGCGGCGATTCTCGCTGTTGAACGCGGCAAAGCGGCGATCGGAATGAGCGAGCTGCGCGCGGCGGTGATTGGTGTGACGATCGGAAAATCGCGCGAAAGCCGCGCAAACGAGCGCGAGAAAAGGGTTATCGCAGTGCACGAAGCCGGTCATGCAGTCGCGGTAAGCCTTCTGCTCGGTGAAAACGCCCTTCGCCGAGTGAGCATTCTCCCAGCCGGTCACGGTGCGGCGGGCTACAACCTGACGCTGCCGGAGGAGCGCGTAATTTACGGCAGAACCGATCTTGAAAAGCAAATGTGCACGCTGCTTTCAGGGCGCGCCGCGGAGGAAATTGTATTCGGGGAAGAAAAGATCACTACCGGCGCGGAAAATGATCTTGCGCGCGCCGCGGAAATTGCAGCAGCGATGGTCACGCAGTTTGCGCTCGGCGGCGAACCGGCGGTATCCGTTCAGACGCTCGCCCGCAAATGCGGAAGCAGTGCGAATACGGATAGCAAATGCCGCGAAATCCTGAACGCGGCGTATGCGCGCGCGAAGAATCTTTTGAGCGTGAATATAGAATCGCTGAGCGCGCTCGCGGAAGCGCTGATTGCGCGGGAAACGCTTTCCGGCGAGGAGGTTCGTGTAATTTTATCGGAAAGCGGCGCACGTTTGTCGAACGAAACCGCGCATTCGGCAAAACAAGCCTGAATTCGCTCAAGGAGTCGACAGAAGAAATATGGAATCATTCGCCCTGATCAACAGGAGGATGATTTCATGCTTTTATATGAAAAGAAAAAAGGAACCCTGACCGTGCGGCTCGCGGGCGAACTCGATCACAGCGTTGCCGCGGCGGTTCGCGGCGAGGTGGACGCGCTCTTGATGGATCCGCGCGTGCGCAGGCTGGTGTTTGATCTGGAAGCGCTCGAATTCATGGACAGCTCAGGCATTGGGCTGATCATCGGGCGTTATAAGCTGATGGCGCGTCGCGGCGGCAGCGTCGCAGTGATCTGTCCGGACGGGAAGATTGATCGAATCTTTCAAATGGCGGGTCTATATCAAATCATCGAACGGCTGGCGTGACGGGAGGACGCGAAAAATGAGCATCAAAAACGAAATGCGGCTGGATTTTCCGGCGCTTGGGGAAAATGAGGCGTTTGCGCGCATGGCGATCAGCGCGTTCCTGCTTCCGCTGAATCCGACGATCGAGGAACTGGCGGACGTCAAGACCGCCGTTTCAGAGGCAGTTACCAACGCGATTGTTCACGGCTACGCGGGCGGGCGCGGCACGGTACGAATGCACGCGTATTACACCGACGAAACCGTGCTAACGGTCGACATCATCGATCGCGGATGCGGAATTGCCGATATTGAACACGCGCGCGAGCCGTTTTACACAACCGCGCCCGGCGACGAGCGCTCCGGAATGGGCTTTACGGTCATGGAAAGCTTTATGGATTCGGTCGAGGTCGCGTCCGAGCTCGGCAAGGGCACGACGGTTCGCCTGATCAAGCGAATGGACGCGCGCGCAGAACCCGTCGCGCGCCACGCTTGAATGCTGAGCTGCACCAAAGCACGCGCGAAAAGCTCGAACGCGCCCGCGCGGGCGATCAGACGGCCCGCGAAGCGCTGGTGAACGAGAATATCGCGCTGGTTCGGTATCTCGTCAAGCGCTTTTCCGGTAGGAACGCGGATCCAGAGGATCTGTTTCAGTACGGCTGCATGGGATTGCTCAAGGCGATCGACCGGTTTGATTCGAGCTATTCCGTGCAGTTTTCAACCTATGCCGTTCCCGTAATTCTGGGCGAAATCCGGCGATTTCTGCGCGACGACGGACCGATTCACATTTCGCGCACCATTCACGATAACGCCCGCCGCGTCGCCGAATTCCGAGAAGCATACGTTTCGGAAAACGGGCGCGAGCCGTCGATCGACGAGCTTTCACAGGGGCTTGCGCTTTCCAAAGAGGACGTGCTGATGGCGCTGAACGCGCCGGGGCGCGTGCGCTCGCTGAACGAACCGATTGCGGACGGCGACGGCGATCTGCGCCTGATGGACGTGGTCGGCTCCGAACCGATGCGCGAGATCGATTCGAGAATTACGCTGTCACAGCTGCTGCGCGACCTGTCCGACGAGGAGCGCACGCTGATTATCCGAAGGTATTTCAAATCCCACACTCAATCCGAAATTGCGCGCGATATGGGCGTTTCACAGGTGCAGGTGTCGCGCATGGAAAGCCGGATCCTGAAGAAAATGCGCGCCGCCGCAGGGGAGAATTAGTGCGCAGGCTCGAGCAGTTTTGCGCGATGAGTGATGCGGCGGGGAATAGCGTGCGAATTCGACGGACTCCGCGCAATGCGCGCTGCCGCAGAAGTTTAGCGCGCAGGATCGAGCAGTTTTGCGTGAATGGCGCGCATTGCCGCATCGGAATCGCGTGTGCGGACGAGAATCCGTATGCAATCCTCGCCTTCGGCGATTGCGATTGGACGAATCGCTTTCGGAAGCGCATCGCGCGAAAGACCGAATACGGCGATCATCGAAAGCGCTCCACTGTCGGGAACGGGGAAAAGGCGTTTGCCGCTCAGACTTGTAAACGCCGGCGCGTCCAGACGGGCGAGCAGCGTTTCAACGCGTTTTTCGCGCGGATTGATCAATCCGTAACCCGCTTTCGCGCATACGCAGCGCACCTGCCGGCGAACGGAACCTGAAACATAAGTGCCCGGTCGTTCCGGCGCGAACGTATTCCGAATCACGAGCGGAACGCCAGATTCCATCAGTGGTTTCAGACTGTCCGGATGCAATACCCGCGCGCCGGCGCGCGCAAGCGCTTCCATTTGGAGAAAACTGACCAGCGGATGGCAGATCGCGTCCGGGCAGATTGCAGGATCGGCGCTCATCAGCCCGTCCACGTCTGTCCAGTTTTCGCAGAGTCCCGCTCGAAGCGCGGATGCGATGATAGACGCCGAAACGTCCGAACCGCCGCGCGGGAACAGATAAATACCGTTCGGCGAACGTCCGTAAAACCCGGGAATCACGGCGGAGGGCACGCGGCTTGCCATATCGCGAATCGCGCACGCCGTTTTATCGCGCAGCAGGCAGCCGTTTGCATCGAAAAAGAACAGGCTTTCCGCGTCGACAAACGGAAGCCCGAGGAATTCCGCCATCATTTTCGCGCAAGAATATTCGCCGCGGGAAACGAGCGCGTTTTTGCTCATTTGTGGAAAAAAAGAAAAAGAATCAGCCAGACCGAGCGCGCGGGCGATTTCGTCAAAACGCCGTTTTACGGCGCTCAGCGATTTATCGTCCCCTTTTGAAAGCAGATCGGTGATTTTTGAATCCCCGTCGAAGCGTCGTCCGGGCGCAGATACGATTACGTATTGCCTTTGACCGCGGCGAGAGAGAATCCGCGCGCATCGGCGGAAACCATCCGCATCGGAAAGCGAAGTTCCGCCGAATTTCGAGATTACAATGCCCATACAAACCTCCTTACTCAATCAAAAAAGCAGCGAGGGAGACGAAGCCGAGTACGGTTTCGCCTCCCTTGAAGCTTTTGAAGAAGCGCATTCCGGTGCATACTATGGCGAAGCAGTACGCGCGGTGCGGCGGTGTTAATTTCTGAAAACGCAAAAAATTAAAAGGATTTTCAGGGCGGCGCGGTGAATATACAAAACATACAAATCGCTCGTGGGAAATATTTTTTGTGCAGAATCCGTCGAAGGTTGCAGGATTTTGTACAAATCCGGCGAATAATTCAAAAGCCTTCATTCCAATGTACCGCAATTAAGGGAGAAATCATGAACGGAAGATTATCGGATACATGGCTGGACGAGCTTCGCTCGCGCGTCAGACTTGAAGAGGTCGTCTCCGAGTATGTTCCGCTGAAACAGAAGGGAAGAAGGTATTGGGGCTGTTGTCCGTTTCACAATGAGAAAACGCCGTCGTTCAGCGTGGACACAGCATCGCAGCTGTATTACTGTTTCGGCTGTCATAAGGGCGGAACGGTGATTCAGTTTGTGATGGAAATGGATCGCATGGATTTCATGGAAGCCGTAAAGATCCTCGCAGAGCGCGCCCATATGGAGCTGCCGCAGGGAACGAACGAAGCGGCGAACCGCCGCGCGGCGGACGAACGCGAGCGCATCTTCGAGGCGAATACCCTCGCGGCGCGCTTCTTTCATTCCAATCTCTTTACGCCGGACGGCGCGGAAGCGCTGAATTATCTCTATGGTCGCGGGCTCAACGATTCCGATATTCGGCGGTTCGGTCTCGGCGCTGCGCCGCACGGATGGGACGTGCTGTTCCAGTTCCTGACGGAAAAAGGCTTTGCCGCCGAAACGCTCGAAAGAGCCGGTCTCGTGGTGCGAAAGGGCGATCGCGCGTTCGATATGTTCAGAAATCGCGCGATTTTCCCGATTATTTCCGCACGCGGCGATGTACTCGGATTCGGTGGACGCGCGATGGGCGACGCGCAGCCGAAATATCTGAATACCTCGGAAACGCCGGTATTCAATAAACGGCAGGGACTCTACGCGCTGAACATGGTCAAAAAAGAGCGAAATCTGACGCGCCTTGTGCTGGTCGAAGGGTATATGGACACCGTTTCCCTCCGAAAATACGGCGTGCCGGGCGTGGTTGCGACGCTTGGAACGGCGCTGACGCAGGAACAGGCGCATTTGATGAAGCGGTATGTTTCGGAGGTCTGGGTCAGTTATGACGGCGACGGCGCGGGCCGAAAGGCGGCGCTGCGCGCGCTGGATATTTTTGATTCGGAAGACCTGCACGCGAAGGTAATCGATTATCCGGGGAACATGGACCCGGATGATTTCGTCAAAGAAAACGGGCTTTCCGGATTCGACGCGCTGCCCAAGCTGGAAGCGACGGAATACCGGATGCTGCGCGCGAAGGACGATCTGGACATGACGACGCAGGAGGGGATTACGCAGTATGCCATGCGCTGCTGCGAGATTCTGAAGAGGCTGAAAAGCCCGATCGAGGCGGAGAATTATCTGCGCAAACTCGTAAATGAAACGGGCTATGATCGCGAAACGCTGCTGGCACAGATTGGAACGATTCACGTTCCCGCCGCGCCGCAGCCGCGTCCGCGAACACCTGTTCACGTTCGCGAAAGCGGCGCGGTGCTCGCCGAGCGCGAATTGATTACGCTGCTTTCGCAGAAACTGATTCCGTCGGAAGCGGTGCGCGCGGAGGATTTTTCGTCTGAAGCGCGGAAAAAGCTGGTCGAATGCCTGATCTCGGGCGGCGATATCAGCGGGCTTTTAGAGGCAATGACGGACGAAGACCGCCGCGTTGCAATGGAAGCGCTCAATTTCGAGCCGATTCCATCCGAGCGCGAGGAAGCGCTCAAGGCGGCGAAGGAAGCGCAAACGACGATAAGAAAGAGCCGCTTGGATGCGCGTGCGAGGCAGATTCAGGAAGAAATCAAAACCGCAGGCGGCGAAAAAAAGCGGATGCTGTACGAACAGCTGCTCAAAATCAATGAACAGCTGGAGGACTAACCGGTCGGAGGGAGTATCGATGTCGATGAATATGGATAAAGAAAGCATGGATGCAATGAAAGCGCGCATCAGCGAGCTGATTGAGACCGGCAAGTCGAAGGGCGTTCTGACGTATAAAGAAATCATCGAGCAGCTCGGCGATATCGAGCTGGATCCGGATCAGTTCAACCGCATTCTGGATACGCTGTCTGGATTGAATATCGATGTAATCAAGGACGATCCGGTGCCCGACGCGGCGGCGATTGCCGAAACGGAGGAAGAAGAAATCGATATTTCTGTTCCGGAAGGCACGTCGATCGACGATCCGGTGCGCATGTATTTGAAGGAAATCGGCAAAGTGCCGCTGCTGAGCGCCGAAGAGGAAATCGAGCTGGCAAAGCGCATTGAGGAGGGCGACGAGGACGCCAAGCATCGCCTGAGCGAAGCGAACCTGCGCCTGGTCGTGTCGATTGCAAAGCGCTATGTCGGCAGGGGGATGCTGTTTCTGGATCTGATTCAGGAGGGCAATCTGGGGCTGATCAAGGCGGTTGAGAAGTTCGATTACCGCAAGGGCTACAAATTCTCGACCTATGCGACCTGGTGGATCCGCCAGGCAATCACCCGCGCGATTGCGGATCAGGCGCGTACAATCCGCATTCCGGTGCACATGGTCGAAACGATCAACAAGCTGATTCGCGTATCGCGCCAGCTGCTTCAGGAATACGGGCGCGAGCCGCTGCCGGAGGAAATCGCCGAGGAAATGGGCATTCCGGAGGAAAAGGTGCGCGAAATCATCAAAATCGCGCAGGAGCCGGTTTCGCTTGAAACGCCGATCGGCGAGGAAGAGGACAGCCATCTGGGCGACTTCATTCCGGATGACGACGCCCCCGCACCGGCGGACGCAGCGGCGTTCAACCTGCTGAAGGAGCAGCTGATGGGCGTGCTTTCGACGCTGACCCCGCGCGAGGAAATGGTTCTGAAGCTCCGCTTCGGTCTGGAGGACGGCCGCGCGCGCACGCTGGAAGAAGTCGGACGCGAATTCAAGGTTACGCGCGAACGCATTCGCCAGATCGAGGCGAAAGCGCTGCGCAAGCTGCGCCATCCGAGCCGTTCGAGAAAGCTGAAGGATTCCATCTGATGCACGAAAAGAGCATATCACTGGACTCGCGCCTGAAATGTATTGCCGAGCTCATTGGCAAATGTGATCACTATGCCGATATCGGCTGCGACCACGGGCGGCTGGGCGCGTTTCTCCTCCAGCATCATTGGGTAAACGAAGCGTTTCTGACCGACATTTCAGACGCATCGCTTCAGAAGGCACGGACGCTGATTCGCCTGCTTGGGCTGGATATGCGCGCGCATTTTCTGGTCTGCGATGGTCTGGAAGGGCTTGAAACGACGGTGGACGCGATCGTAATCGCCGGTATGGGCGGAACGACGATCGCGTCGATTCTTGAAAAAGGTAAGGCAAAAATCGGAAACGCTCGGCTGATTCTTCAGGCGAACGTCGCAATTCCGGAGCTGCGCGAGCGGCTTTCGGCGCTCGGCTATCGCATTTCGGATGAAAAGCTCGTTCGCGACGGGCGAAGATTCTATATCGTGATTTGCGCGGAGAGGGGAAGCGCGGAATACGGCGAGATCGAGAAAATCGCAGGCCCCGTGCTCGTTCGAAATCAGCCGGAAGGGTTTGTCGATTACGCAAATTACCGCCTCGGCATCGTAAAAAAGGCGCGTGACGGTGCGGTTCGCGGCGGTGAGAATGTTTCCGAACTGGAGCGCGAGATTCGCGCGTGGGAGGCGTGCCTGAATGACGAGCGTTCGTGAAGTACTGGATTTGCTGAATGGCATTGCGCCGTTGGATTTGGCGGAGGAATGGGACAACGTCGGTCTTCTCGTCGGAAATCCGGATGCGCAAGTCGAGCGCGCGCTCTGCACGCTGGATTTAAGCACCGGAGCGATTGCGCGCGCAAAGGAAATCGGCGCGGGGCTGATCATTACGCATCATCCGGTCATGTTCCGCGGAAGAAAGAACCTGCGCGAAGACGATCCGGAGGGAAGACTCCTGTGCGAGCTGATTCGCGAAGGAATTGCGCTGATCGCAATGCACACGAATTATGATATCGCGCATCCCGGCGTAAACGATGCGTTGGCGTCGGCGTTTGGACTTCGAGACGTGCGCCCGTTTCCGTGCGGAATGTGCGCGGGCGATTTGAAAGAGGAAAAGACGCTTTCGGAATTTGCCGCACAGACGGAATTGGCGTTGTGCGACGCTGTGCGCGTTTACGGCGATTGCGACAAAACCATTCGACGAGTTGCGGTAATGGGCGGTTCAGGCGCGGATTATGTTTACGAAGCGCTTGATGCAGGCGCGGACGCGTTCGTTACCGGCGAAATAGGCTATCATCGCGCGCTTGATGCGGTCGATCGCGGGCTTCTGATTCTGTCAGCCGGTCATGCGGCGACGGAAAAACCTGCGATTCCAATGCTTGCGGAGGCTTTACAAAACGCCGCGGATGCGGTACAATATAAGATATATGTGGATTCTTTCTGAGAATTCATGGGATATAGGAGGAATGGACTTATGCGGTTAGACGACCTTTGGCAGTTTATGCAGGTTGACATGGAGGCGGATCGCTTTGAAAGCAAGATGCGCCAATCGGAAAACCGTCAGAAGCTGCTCAAACAGCGCAATTTCCTGATGGAACAGCAGGCGAACATGAAGAAGATCGAGGCGGATATCGCCGCGATGCAGGATCGCCTGGAAGCCGTCAACGACGAAGCGCAGCGGCTGGAGAAGCAGCTCGACGCGCTGACCGCGGAAATCGAGGCGAATCCTCCGAAGAGTATCGAAGATGCGGAAAAATCCATTCAGGCGATGGAAAAGATGAACGATACGCTTTCGCATTACGAGCAGGAGCTTTCGAAAATCCGCAAGGACAGCGAAATCAGCGATCGCCAGCAGAAGGAGATCCGCGTTCGCGCCGCACGCACGAAGGTCGAGTACGACCAGCTCAAGCAGGTCTACGACAAGGAATACAAGGCCGACCTCGCGCAGCTGCAGCAGCTCAGAGCCGGCACAGAAAAGGCGGCGCAGACGGTTGATCCCGCGCTGCTTGAGCGCTATCGCGCAATCAAACAGCATTGCACGCCGCCGATGGCGAAGCTCGTCGCCGGTCAGTGCGCAGGATGCTTTATGGCGCTGCCGAGCGCGACGCTGCTCAAGCTCAAGGAAGGCGACGGCATCGTCGAATGCGATAACTGCGGCCGCATCATTTACATGACCGAAGAGAATCAGTAATTTAAGATGTGAATTGTGAGGATGCCAGACGATCGCAGGCGCTTGTCGCTTGAGGAAAGTCCGAGCACCACAGGGCAGGATGCCGGTTAACTGCCGGCGGAGGCGACTTCAGGGAGAGTGCAACAGAAATATACCGCGCGCCGATAAAGCGCGTAAGGGTGGAAAGGCGAGGTAAGAGCTCACCGACGACTTGGCAACTTGTTCGTCCTGTAAACCCCATCCGGTGCAAGATTGATAGGGAGACGTTTGCGGCGGCCCGTCGTGTCTCCGGGTAATCGCTAGAGCCTGCTGGCAACCGCAGGCCCAGATAGATGATCGTCCAATACAGAACTCGGCTTACAGACATCGCTCACAATTTTCATATATGGCGGCTTTTCAGCCGCCTTTTTTGCGCGAAAAATGCCCGCCCATTCGTTTTGAAGGGGCGGGCGAGCACTTACTTTTCGGGCGTTAAATCGAGATAGCGGGCGATCAGAACCGGATAGTATTCGCTGTTGTAAATCGCGTGTCCGGAAACGTCCGCATACGCCGTATAGCTGCGGCCGTAGGAAACGCTCGACATCGACGAATGATTCTCCAGAATCAGCAGCTGCCGCTCCGCATCCGTGCCGACGTTCATGATGTAGCACGACTGACCGTTGATTTCAACCGTGTCGACAATCGTTCCGACGCATTTGAATACCTTGCCATGCCACTGCTCGTACAGGCGCTGCAAGCCGCTGTAGTCCATCTTCCAGGCACTCTTCGAGTATTCCGCAAGCGACGGGCGATATTCGATCGTCATGTTGATCACGGTGTCCTCGCTTCCGGCTTTGGTGATCTTGAAGCGAACCGCATTGTCGCCGAAATCCGAGAGCTTCGCGATGAATTCGAACGCGCCGGTTTCATGGTTTACGCTCAGGCTTTCCGGGATATAATCCGTCTCAACGGTTATATTCGCCTCGGGATCGATCGTTCCGCTGATCGGCGCGGTTTTGCTGCTGGAATAGCTCTTGACCGACGTGGAAAGCTCGAACGCAATATCGTATGCCTGGCGGTAAATCGTGATTTCCTTTCGGGTTTCATGGTGCTGCGGCGTGCGCACGAGCAGCGTGTAGGTGTTGTCGCCGATCGGATAGACGTTCACGTTCTGCGAAAGCAGTCCGTCGCGTCCAACCATGTCGGTTACATCCTCGCCGTTGACCAGCACCGTGCTTCCGGGAACAACCTGAACCTCCAGCAGGTAAATTGCCGTCGCGACCGTCTGGTTTTCCTTTGCCGGGCTGATAACCGTAATCGGCGAATCCGGAACCATGACTTCGAATGTGATCTGCGGCAGCTGCGTGCGTTCGCCGGCCTGACCGACCAGGACCGGCGACAGCGTAACCGAAGCAGATTCAATCTCGAGCACGTCGCCGGTAAACCAGTCCGCGTCCGCGATTGAAACGCGCGCCACGCCGCCGCTGATCGTGAGCGACCGACTCAGCTCGGGCAGGAAAATCTGATCGCCGTCCTTGCCGTAAAATACGATCGACCTGCCGGCGCGCCCGTCGTCGAGTGTAATTTCGTTGATCGTCGGCGTGTATTCGCCGCGCGTGTACAGGCGCTGAATGCGATAGCTCTGCACCCAGAACGTCAGCTTGTATGCCAGCAGGCAGATCGCGATCGCGGAGAAGACATACATCAAAGCGATAAACGCGCGCTGTGCCGCAGGACGCTTGTTGCTCTTTGACGCGCGTGATTTCAGCGGCTGCTTGCAGCTCGGGCAGAATTCCAGATTGTCTGCAATTCTGCTTCCGCAATAGGGACATTTCAAAACGGGCATCCTCCTTGAATAAACTCCCTCTTATTATAGCACAAAAAGTATGAACAAAAAAGAAATGTTTTCTGAAATCTGGATTTTCTCTCGACATTTTGCGATTCTATGATATAATAATGAAAAGAACGGTTCCGAACGGGGCTTAATATGATTTGGAGGTATCTGAATGGACGACTTTCTCGAAACGGTTGCCAGGCGCAAGCATCAGGGCGCGTATACGGTGATCTATTTCCTGACGTGGGTGCTGATTGTGGTCTTCGGCTTCTATGCGCTGATCAACTTTTCTTCGATTATCGGCTCGAAGCCGGATGGATCGGGCATTCAGTTTAATTTTCAGGCGCTGATCGCTGCAGTGATTGCCGGCGGCATTGCGTTTCTGCTCTGGCGCAGGAGCGACTATTGCCGCGTTGAATACGATTATACGTTCACCAACGGCGTTCTGGACGTCGGTCAGGTGCTGAACAACAAGCGCCGTCGCTATCTTACGCAGCTGGACATGAAGGACGTCGTTCGCTGCGGTCCTACGCAGGGCCCGACGTTTGAAAAGACGCTGCGTGAAAGCGGCGTCAAGCGCCACAACTGGTTCCTGAATCGCGATGCGAATCTGTATTACTTCTATTTTGTGAAAAATAATGTAAAGCACCTCGCCGTGCTCGAACTTACCGACGAGATGATCGCGATGATCCGCAGCAAGAGCTATCTGCCGCGCGGCGCATGGGCGGCGGACGATGGGAAGTCCGGATATGGCGTATCTTGATAACAGCGCGACCACGCGTCCCTGCCAGGCGGCGGTGGACGCGATGGTTCGCTGCATGAACGACGGGTTTTACAATCCATCCAGCGTCTACCGCCCAGCGGTGGACGCATTTCGCGCTGTTCGGGATGCGCGGGAAACGCTGCTCGGCGCGGTGCACGCGGGCAGTACCTGTAATCTGATTTTCACATCCGGCGGAACGGAAGCAAACAATCTCGCCATTCTCGGCTCAGCTGTGACGCTTCGCGATCGGCGCGTGGTTGCGGTTACTGCGGTCGAGCATCCTTCCG